>Ga0129336_10001897_pt1 | contig 12804 bp, 18 predicted proteins | sample CPB6_02_DNA_FD_96878 | JGI IMG/M metagenome (GOLD analysis project Ga0129336, IMG submission 96878) | Freshwater to marine salinity gradient microbial communities from Chesapeake Bay, USA - CPBay_Sum_0.6_0.2_DNA | ecosystem: Environmental > Aquatic > Marine > Coastal | place: USA: Chesapeake...
AATGATAGCCGTAACTTCTTCAGCCAAACCACGAATATAGCTTATGCCCTCACTAGAAAAAAATATTTCTACGCTCCAGTGAATTTTGTTGTCGGTCTTTTGGTGCCACCAATCTATTTCAGTAGTATGCGGCAAACCCAAGGCATAATGCAGATGCTCACACTCAATAGTGAATAGAGTCGAGGTAATTTTTTGTGTCATTGTAAAGTTTTTTTATTAGGTAATTTATGGTTAGGATCATCATAAACGTTAGTGTAAAAGGTACACAAAAGGCAATCCAGTAAACTGTCCAAATAGAAATCTTTAATAGTGCAAGCATAATTTTCATTTTAAGTAATCAATCTTAAAGTGATTAAGAGTATAATCCTTCTTATCCATGACGGCTTTGTAGATCTTGTCCTCAATCCCATTATAACTAAATACCCAATAAATCTGCGCCTTTTCCGTTCTATCTTTTGTTTGAATCCTTGCTCTACTTTGCCAATAACTTGTAGCCGAAAAGTCAATATTATAAAACACCAACGCATCGGCCGAACTTAGATTAAGCCCCTCTCGCCCGCTCACGATTTGCGAAACAAAGACGGCATCTTGCCCCGCCTCATTAAACTTAGCGGCATCTAACTCTATGCGGTTGCCAAATGTCCAAACAAGTGCGGCATACTCGGCTTGAAACTTATAAAAGATGGCTATTTTCTTACCCTTAAACTTGTCACGTATGAACTCCGCCTTGGTGTAGTCAAATGCCTTTGCTACTCTTTCGGGTTCATCTATGATCACCGTACCGCTAAATATTTGGTGTAGCTTGTTCATGAGCTTAACGGCGGTGTCACCCATGACGGTTGCACCTTCGGAGTTAGTAACTAACTTATCCTTTTTTAGCTTATCCGCAAAACGGTAGGTGCTTTCCTCCATTTTAACGTAGTATATATTTTCTTCTACGAGGCCTTCAAATCCCGCCTCTTCTTGTGTAAATGTGAACATAATAGGTTTTAAATCTTCCATGATTGATTGCTCATCGGCCTCCGAGTAGTCATTGATTTGCCTATTAAAGACATACTTATGGGTAATGTTTACATACTTTTTCGCCCATTGGTAAAAATTCTTGTATGCCTTATAAGGCGAATAACTACTAATCCAAAGTTGGTGGTAAATTTGCGAATATGACTCGGGAGTAGGCGTACCACTTAAATAAATGATAGGGGTATGTTGACAAATCCTATGTAGCTCCATAGCTCTTTTGCTAGGCCTTGGGAATGCACCGCATCCATGTGCCTCATCGATGATCACACAATCCCAACCGTACTCAACTTTATGTAGTTGCTCAAAGTTGGTAATGTATATCTCCATGTCATAGCCCATCTTTTTTGCTTGACCAATGATGTCATCTATGGCCTTCTTCTTGGTGCAAAACAAAACCTTAGCCGCTCCAAATTTATAAGCGGTAGCCAAGGCGGTCATGGTCTTGCCCGTTCTTACTGCCATCGCTAGGTAAGCAATCTTGTGATACTTCAATGCCTTTGCGGCTTTATCGCTGATCTCTATTTGGTAGTCTCTAAGCATTATATATTTTTTCTTGGGTCGGGATTTTCTCCCTTGTCATTAAATGGTTTGTATTCTATGCGTGGGTAGTACTTGTTAAATTCGCTTTTCTCTATCCAATTGCCACGATATTTAAAGTACCACTCGCCTTGGCTAAGTCGCCATAGTACTAGCTTTCTCTCTTGAGATAGCCGTATATATTCCTCAATCTTGTGTGTTGTCTTTATCATAGTATCCTTGTTCGGAAAGTTTAAAATGTGTATCATCCCAAGAAGGCTCAAGCTCGCTTTTTAATTTCTCTATATAAAGAGTGGCATCCATCAACTCCTCTTGCAAATTGTTAATCCATTCGTACAAGCTCAAGTCTTTACGCTCCATTGTTACCTTGTATTTGGCATAGCCAAACTTTGCACGCTCTTTGTATTTATCAAGCACTTGATCTACTATCCTATCTCTTGGCGGCTCATAACATTCAATACAAACCTCCGAGCCATTGGTTTTAAATAACACCATGACATCTTGATTACATTTTGTGCATTTCATCTCTCTTGTGTTTAATTTGATAAGATAGGTTACGTGGCTTTACATCTTCATTCATAAACTTCCATAAGTCATACGTTGACTTAAATAGCTTGAGGTCTTTTTTCACCTCGGTAAGTGAGCGTTGAATGAGTTGCCATCCGATGCCTTGTATTGCACCGCCTTTGCCCGTTGTTCGGGTCTTGGCATTTAGCCAAAGAATTGCAACACCATCAACTTGCACTTTCATTGTCTTTAATAGCTCATGGTAAGCCGCAAGTTGTAGCCAATATGAAGGGTAAATATTATTGGAGGTTTTGATGTCAACCAGTAACACTTGACCATTTAGTTTGATGACTCTATCTAGCGTTCCCGCATAGCCTAGCTTTTTGCTTACAATGTTTACCTCCATCATGTCAACGCTTGGCTTATATGTATTTGTAAAATCAACATAACGCTCAAACATTGACCATTCTAGCATCTTAAATGTTGGTAAACCGCTTTTGCCTAAGAATTGCACCTCTTCGCCGCTATCATAACGCTCGGTAAGTTCATGCACGGTTGAGCCTCGGCGACCCGCCTCATCTCTTATTTGGTCGGCATCGCCTCCCACTTCTTTGATCCATTTAAAATAGCTAGCATCTTTTGGGAAAGCCTCAAGCACCGTTGTAACACTTGGGACATAAGTACCTTGATCGGTGAGGTAAAATCGTGAGTCGGTAAACTCAATACGATTTTTGTGTAGGTCAATTGTGAAGTTTAGCATTGTAGTTGTTTTGTTTTAGTAATAGTAAAAATCTGATCTCTACATGGGAATCGAACCCATCGCTTGCGTTCCTTAACGGTAGAGAGAGCCACTCAACCATGAACCATTAAAATGGTGTATCATCCTCGTTTACATCTTGGAGGTTTGGCTTTACTTTTGTTAAGATAGAAGTTTTGACATAATTCTCCAAATATTCCATTCTATCGGTGTCATCCCAAGTTTCTACGCCTTTTACCTTTATTTTTTTAAGTTGCGGCATATCACCAGGGTTATCTTTTGTCCAAAAATGCTTAATAGCTTTGCCATTTTGGTTAAGAAATATTACGCTTGACTTCTTTTCACCATCTATATTTAGCTTAGGTGTAATCGTTACAATTTCCGACAAGTCAATGTTCGGCAATGCTTTAAGAAAACTTACGGCATAACCGCTCGAATATTTTAACTCAAGAAAGTAAGTATTTTTGCTATCTTTTAAGACTACTACCCAAAATTTGCCATACTCGGATTCCTTGGTTTTAATGTCGGTAATAGTACCAATAAGTGAGTCATAAAACTCCTCATGCACCTCACGGCCTAGCTTATTAACCCTTGATACGCTTTTGTCGGTAGGTTGCTTAAATTGGCGGACTAGCTTACCATTTGAAATAGATAAAAATACTCCGCTTGCTTGGTTTGATTGTAAACCCATAATTCTAGTTTTTATTGTTTTGTAAATGATTGACTCTTTTTTGGTAGTCATTAAGTAAAATTCCTACTCTATCATTGAACACTTGTAGGTCAACAAATTGCTCGTATTTGTAAATAAATTGATCAATCTTGACTCGTACATTGTCGCAATCTTTTAATTGCATACTATATACTTTAAGGCTTAACCAATTGTATTCATCCCAAAATATTGGGGGCATTTTGTAACGATTGTTACGATCAAATCTCTCTCTCTTCTTTTTCTTGCCTTTGTTGGCATCGTAAAATATAATTGTAGATATTAAAAAACTACAAACTAGAATGAGTAGGAGTAGCAACATTTTTTAAAGTGTTAGTGATTTTGAGATAGTTAGAAAGTGTGATCTTACCGCTTTTCTCCGCACGGTATATGGTTTGGGATGTTGTGCCACAAAGTTGGGCGAGCTTTTCACGAGACAATCCCTTGCTTTCTCGTAGCTCTCTAATTTCTTTTTGTACATTCATATATGATATTTTGCTACGAATTTATGTCTAGACTTTTATTATACCAAATATTCTTTCCGAAAACCTTTTCGTAAAAGTGCAATTTGTCACACTTTTTAGAATATATGAGCCAAATATCGCCCATAATCAGCTCAAAATGGGTATTAAAATGCACTATAATGGTCGATATGTACCCTATAAGGGATAAAAAAAGCCCTGGTAGAAACCAAGGCCGTCAAACCAACTATCTATTATGAAAAAAACCTACTCTCCTTTTTTGTTATTGATAGCTTTCTCGTAAGATGTAAACCCTAGGGCTGCCGCTGCTAGGCCAGCTACCGCCCATACAAGGGCATCCGATGGGTTATGCTCTGACTTATGATTTTCGTAGAGTGTCCAGCATAGAAAGCCAGCACAAACGAGTCCTACGAGTCTTTTACTTGATGCTTCGCCTTTGTCGGACAAGAAGCCTTTTGCCCAATCTAATAATTTTTTCATTGTTCTATTATTGTTGAATCAACGGAAGAAGAGCTATCGGTGCTAACCTTTTTCTTCCCCCAAAAATTAGTTTTCTCTTTTATGTAAATAGTATCTTTTACAATTACCGTTTTGGTAACTTTTGTCAATTCTTTAAGTTGATTGTTTTCGGCCTTTAGCTCATTCATTAGGTAAACAATGCTCTTTTGCTTTTTCTCAATTACCTTTTGCACTACGGGTAATATCTTTGCAACCGAGTCGTGTAGCGGCTTTACAAGCGTGGAGTCAAAAACCTCTTGGTCTTTTACCTCTGCCGCACTCTTGCATGAGAATAGAAATATAGCTAGTAATACGTACCTCATTTTATTTTACCTAATTCTTGTAAGACCATAAGTTTAGATGCCGCAGCGGATAGCAAGCTATCGGAGCGTTTGAGCTGAATAGATAGCATATCAATTTTAGCCTCTAGTTTCTCAATCTTTTCGCCTTGTACTTTGATCTGTTCGCTATACATCATCTTGCCATCTACATATAGGTAAGAAATAGCGACAAGGGTAATAAGCAAAAATGCCTTGACGGGTTCTTTGGTGAACTGGTCAAAGCTAAATGTCGGGATTATTGAATTTTTTGTTTCCATATTAAATTGTTCCGTCTTGTAATGGCTGATCCTCATGCGGCTCAACCCTTCTATAATTTTCTTTCCAAAGAATCTTAGTTAAAGTTACGCTTTTTTTGACAATTTCATCTTCCTCCGCTTGTGGGAAAAGTAGGTGCAAAACCTCGTGTACCACTATTTCTAGGTGCTTCTTCCCCTTGAGCCGCTCCTCTATCTCAATAAGGCCATCGCTATGGGCAACGCCCCATACTTTCTCCTTGCCTAGCTTGCGATATTTAATGCGTATTTTCAATTTATCATTTTGTTGACGTCACCAGTATGATCATTTCTCTACCTTATTATGAAACTTACCACAAGTCCCACACCTAAATATAATCTTTTTTGTCCCACTTGCCAGCACCTTGTGTGAATGCTTTATAAGCGAATCCGAGCCGCATTCTGGGCAGCTACCCCTATCCCCACCGAATATTACACCATAATGGGTTTTAGGGGCTATATGAGCAGATAAATGCTTATACACCTTCTCTAGTAAGATCACATCCATCTTGCAATACTTGACCATCTTTACCATGGCTACTTTGTCCTTATTTAGCACAATCCTTTTCCAAAGGTCAAAATCCGTATGTATCTTTTGGCCTATCCCTAAAAACTTCGCAATGTAGTTTAGTTTATTGCTATTGAACTTGAACTTGCTCCGAGCAACTTTAAGCGTGTCAATGGTTGTGTAATTGGGGAACATCTCAATGCCGTGGTATAGGCACCTTGTCCGAATCCAAGCAAGGTCAAACTTATCTCCGTTATGCCCTACAAGCTCATCGGCCGTATTTGCAATCTTTACAAATCTCTCAAGCATTTTCTTGTCGCATTGCTTGGCATCCCAAGTTAGCCACGATACTTCCCTTTCATCCTCCCATTTATAGCAAATGCAAATGATAGCACGCTCTTTGATAATGTTCTCTGGGCCAAGTGATACCTTATAGCCACTTGTCCAAAACATACCTAAATTAAATGAGACCTCTATATCAAAAAAGAGTCTCCTTCTTTTTGTCATAGATATTTTTTATAGGCTAGGTATCCTACGCCTACTATGCCTATCCAAAGCCAGGTATAAAATAGAGACTTCTTATTGCGGTTGTATTTCTCCTCAAGGATTGCATAGTCTCTATCTTTCTTTTGGTACATAACCTTGTACCTATCATCCCACTTAATTGTATTAATCCTTATAGTATCATGTGATACCTTTAAAATCTCTTTGATCTTGTCTCTGAACACTATCTTGTCAACGTAGTGATCCTCAACAAGCCAAGTGTACACCGAGTCGATCTTCTTGTCTATAATAATTGAGTCTTTCTTAATTAACACGGTATCGTGTAGCTCTTGTTGTGGGAACTGCTCAAGGCAAAGCTCTGCCGCCTTTTCGGGGTGCAGTAACATATATCGCTTGACCTTGTTACTGGTCACGCAACTTGTGAGAAGTAGAATGGGTAGTAAGAATTTTAGCATAGGAAAGAATTAATGGTTTTAGTTTTAGATATGCGGTCTTGTAATCCGTGAAAACCTCCGTTTATTCGCCTTGTAAGAAACTTTACCGTCTCATCATCAATCCCTTTGTTGGCAAGTAGCCACAATGCTTTTGTTTCAAAGAACCAAGCGGCACTTGTTAGCGGATATTTTGTAGCCACTAGGTCTGGCTCTGCAACCAGGTCAACCCCTATGTACTCACCAAATGATTTGTAGTTGTGCTTACCCGTTAATTGTATATAGCCTCTGCCTCTGTATTTCCAACCCTCCCCACTTGACCTATCGCCATTGCCCATGCGGTTGCTATACACGATGTTCGCAATTACCTCTGGCTTTCTAGCCGCTATGGCCGCCGTGTCTTTACTAAAATACTTTGGGAATATTTTTAAAAGCCCATCCGCACTATAATTTAAGTTCTCTTCTACGAACTTAAAATTGCCACTCTCATGTGCGCATTGGGCAAGCAAATGGGTTAGCTTATTTACGCTATCAATTTTGAAAGTATCAATTACTTCGAGTAATTCATCTAATACTTTCGCTGGGATTTTTAGTTTTAGTTGCGAGGTTATCATGTCCAAACTTCATTATGAAATTCATTTGTCACGACCCAATTTGTACCGTTGCTCACTATCTCCACGTAATTATATTGGTCGTTTAAAATATATGTTGTAGAGCCATCAATGGTCTCGGTTGAGTAGCCATCTATGGTAACGGCATTTGTGCTTGAGTCGGTCTTTTTTATAATAAATGATGCCGCATTTGATACGGCGGTTGGAAGAGTAATGGTAACGGCACCAGATGTTGCGTTCACCAGCGTTACATTGATGCCGTCCGTTTCCGTTAAAGTAGTGTTTGTAGTTGCACTACTAGATGAGAAGGCCAAATTACTTGCGTCAAGAATTTGGTCAAAGTTTGTTATATATGATCTATTTATTCTCAAAGCTCTTCTTCGTCTTGTTTAGGGGCTTCCTCTAGCTCAACACCGTTCACCCAACCATTTAAGAAGAAATAAGGCTCAAGTCCACCTGGGTTTGCAACCTCAATCTTCTTAAACTCAAACTCACCATCCTCAATCTTTTTAAGCTCGGCTTTTAGCTTCTTGAGGCCTTCTTTGTTAAAGTTGTATTCACCTTTGTCGTTTAGGATTAAGTTGCCTTTGTCATCTACGGCCGCATGGTCAAGCCTCGCCTCTTCAATCTTTGCTTGAAACTCATCGATAGATGGCTTGAGCTTTTCGTAGATTTTAAAGAGCTTTTTTTGTCCTTTGGTCTCTTGTTGTCCAATGTTTAGTTTAATGTTTTCGATTAATACGAATAAATCTCTGTAAGTCATAGTTTAAATTTTTACGAATTTAGATATTATTTTGATTCCAAGGCAAAGGCAAGTTGACAATTGGAGGATTTTTTTGCATTTCAATCTGAGCATCTAAAGAAGCATCTAGAGCGGCCACATCCAAATTAGCTTCAAGCCATGAACATACTTCGTCAAAAGTAAGCTCATTATAAGGCTTAAATGCCATTGGGTCTGGTGCTGCGCATCCCATAGCTCCATAAATATCTCCATAATAAGTTTTATCGCCATCTATCTCTTTGGCATCTCTACGCCAATGTACTGTCTTTACTACGTCAGTAAGTCCATCTTCGCTAGGTGCGGTGTCCATTGAGGATATAATCCAATAATGTTCTATCATATTAATTTATTTTTTTATTTAACTAACCATTCTTCAATATTATCTGAAACATTTCTCATCTTAATCCAATTAGGCATTGTTGCTTGACCTTTTTTTAATCTTAATTTCCCCATTAACCCCACGATACCCCATTCTGGTCTTTTTTCTCTCGGAATATATTCTACATTTTCATCATATTCTGGATTCAATGTTCTATATCCATCATTATCTAAAATATATGAACCATAATCATCTCTTAAATATTTGCCGCTCCATTTATTCCATGCAGCATCTCCAACTATTGAAGGATTTCCGGAAATAACTCCAATAATTGTTTCCCCTTGTTCTGCAATTTTTATTTTGTTATTTACAAGTGAAACCGAATATCCTCTTCTATCTTCATTATTTATATTGCCATCTGCCCATTCAAAATATTCTGCATAGTCAGCACCTCCTCCAGTCCAAGAACCATCGCATTTGCCGTTACCGTCACCTTGTAAATCAAATTCTCTATCTGCATTATCACCACTATTACAAAATAGAAAACTATACGCATTAGTAGCTGACCTAACCGCATCAAGTAAGATAATATTACTTGTATAAGAAGCATTTGTACTTCTACAAATTAAATTTCTATCGTTTGCCGTTTGTACAAACTCATGGTATGTATCTGTTGAACCTCTATAAGTACCATTATTACTTGCCTTTAAATACCCCCCACTCGTTATGCGCATTTTTTCGCTACCACCAGATTGAAAAGCAATATTACCAGAATTACTATTATCTAAAATAAATGAGTTTGCATCTGTTTTAAATATTAATGTTTGTGCAACACCATCACTTATATTTGCAATATTACCAGATGCACCAGTACTAACTTGTAATTTATATGTAGGATTGCTACTACCAATCCCCACATTGCCATCATTTTTTATAGTAATAGCTTCAGTAAAAGTAACTGAACTATTTGCTGACCCAGTTCCAGTTGTATAAAAACTTATACCATTAGAATCATTAAGCAATCTTATCATTGCTCCATATCCTGATGTAATTCTTTTCCATGTACCATCATAATAAATGTTATTACTTAAATATGTTGAATTTACTGCTGCTAATTGGAATAATGCAGACCTATCTTTTATTTGTAAATTGATACCACCTGAATCTAAAGTAGCAGGGCTGCTCGTCCCAATCCCCACATTGCCCCCACTCGTTATGCGCATTCTTTCGTCTGATGTTGTAACATTTGCAGTTGTGGCAGCAGTATTTGTTGCAAAAACTAATGACAAATCGTTATATCCTCCACTTCCTCTTACTGCAAATATTCCAGCTTTTTCATATCCACCATCACTCCCACCAGCTATCTTAAATCTCATACCAGCATAATTACCAGTACTTGAGCCAGTACTCTCCATTAAGAATTGACCACCAGTTGTATTGCTTGATGATAATTCAAGTAATTCTTCAGGCGAATTAGTCCCGATGCCGACATTGCCGCCAGCAGCAATTCTTAATTTCTCCGTTTGACCTGCACTTCCCTCACTTGTCAAGAACGTTAGAGCAATATCCCTATTGTTTACATTCGTACTTAGTCCTCTAATCTCACCTATGCTATCTCCTACCCCTCCGCTATTTGCCGTTGTGAGGCGAATAGATGAGTAAGTGTTTGTGCCGCCAGTTGTGTTTTTACCTACGATGATTGCATTACCAGCATTTCTAAAATCTATCCTACCGTTGATAGTGCCACTTGTAAAACCTACACCTAAACTCTCTACAAAATAAGCATTACCAGTATTGTCTATTGAAAACTTTTTAGATATGGTTGCAACATTACCAGCAGTGCCAGTTGGCGCACCATAAAAGTCTAAATAAGCATTTGTTGGATCAGAGCCTATATCTAAAATTGAAACTCCGTAGCCAGTGTTTGTATATATATAATTTGATCCGTTGAAATAAGCATTTGTACCTAATTTAAATGCAGGGTTATTTGTTTGAAACCCTATAAATTGACCGTAAGTTCCACCCTCAATAACATAAAATGGAGATGCCCAAGAGTTTGTGCTTGAGTTCCCTATTGATATAGCTCTTACACCACTGTCATAAATTAGGCTATTGCCGATTGTAGTTGATCCAGTAAATTTAGAAACATATCCACTTGTTCCACTTCCTCCAATTGTTCCTACACTATATGTTCTATTTGCACTTAAATCAAAAGATGTTCCATTTATAGTTATTGTTCTTGTTGTTGGTACACCTCCCAATCCTGACAATGTTTGATCGCCCGTATTTGTACCACTTAGATTTGCTGCACTAATGTTGTTTGTAAAAGTAGCATCCCCCGTAGAGTTATTTATTTCTAATCTCTTTGTAGAACCAGTAGAAAACCCAAGTACACCATTTAATATACTTGTCCCACTAACCAGATACATACCAACAGTAGGTGCAGTTGTTCCACTTGGAACTAATGCAGACCCAGTTATTGAACTTGCTGCGATTATATTTAATCCAGATGATATTGTACTGTTAGAGGAGATCATACCCGAAGAAGTTATATTACCTCCATTTGTTGTTGTGATTGCTCCATGCACGGTTAAGGCATCTGTTGTTGGAGAAGTTGCTCCAATTGATACTCTACCACTATCTGAAATCTCAATAACTTTTGTGCTATTTGCGGAAAGTCCTAAAGTGTTTGCAGATGGCAAATACATTCCATTTGTAGGAACGGTTGAGCCAGTTGGGATGAATGCGGTTGCGGTTGATGTACTTGACATTGAACTGCTTGTTCCGTTTAGTGCGCCAGTGAGTGTACCGCCAGTTAATGGTAAATACCCACTCAATGCACCACCGTAATTAGGTACATTAAGCACTCCCGTGCTATTGTCATACGTTGCAGCACCGCTTGTGCCACTTGTTGTAAGGCTTATCGCCGTTCTCGCTCTTGCATTTGTAAACCAAAGGTTTGTAGGTGAGCCATCCTCACTTATATCATCGGTATAAAGCACAACCGCACCAGTCTGCCCGTTTACACTTGCTACCGCATTGCTATTAATACTTTTTTGCCAAATGCTTCCGCTATACACTACCCAATCCCCAGCCGCAAATGTTATAGGCCCAGCTCCAAAGTTGACCGTACCCGCAACACTACATATATACACATCCCCCGCATTACCCGTGCCATTGGCAAGAGTAGGGGTGTTTGTGCTAGCATCCCAAGTACCTAGATACTCCATGATGCTATTTGGCAATTGCGCTACGGGAACTTTACCCCCACTATCCAAAGAGGCATAGCCATTGTTTTGACCCTTCTCGCTTGTTGCTTGATAAGTTGTGCTATCTAACGATCCATCACCTTTAAGGAACTGCGATGAAGTACCACTCGCAATGTACTTTTGAAAGCGTTGATTGCCTCCACTACCCTTACCAATGTAAAGGTCATACGTATCGGTAGTGAACAAAGGCTCGGCTAATTGTCCTTGTGGTACGGTAGCGTTCGAGCCTCTTTTTATCTTTAATGTATTTGCCATTTATATATTTTTACCAAGTTCCGCAATCTATTATACTATTTGCATCTAGCTTCGCATTGAACGTACTCCAATCACTCGTGCTTAATAAGCCTCTATTCGCTGCACTAGCCGTAGGAAGATTGAAAGTATGAGTATCCGTTGCACTAGCGATGTTAAAGTCCGTACCACTTGTCCCCGTTGCGAAGTATTGCACTTGAGTAGTAAGGCCATTCAAGGCACTAATACCCGTAGAGAAAGTAGTGATGATTTGACAAAGGTTATTGTCCTCCGTATGCAATGTAATTGTTCTACCCGCATGAGTGACATATATCCTTATCGCTAGCCTATCTGTTGCCAATAATATTGTCTCTGGCACTGGAAGCGTAGAGAAATAAGCCTCTACCGAAGTACCGCCCGTAATAGAGTCGGGATTTGTTGCCCCACTAGCAATTAATGTAAATGTAGTGCCATCGTACTTATAAAGCTCTACATAATATGTTGGGTTTCCTCCACCACTTGATGCCGAGAAAAACGTCTCAAAATTCCAGTTACCGCCAGGTATTTTAAGAAGGTTGGGATCATTGGCATCGGTTAAAAATGATGCAATATATCCATTGCCATTTATTATAAAGTTAGTTCCCGCACCAAGAATAGGAGTCTTATTCATCTCGTAATAAGTAACTCCACCTATTGTACCTTGGTTTACTGATCCGTTTAAATAATATGAGACGGATGCACCGCCTCCACCGCCACCCCCAGGAAAGTCTCCGAGGCTACCGTCACCACGCACATATTGAGAGGCAAGGCCAGAGCCAGTCACGGCAATTGTACCGTTGCTAGTCAATGGCGAATTGCTTACAGTAAATGCGGATGGCATTGTAAGACCAACGCTAGTAAGCCCCGTGTCTATATCGCTCCAAGAGGCTTGTACCGTACCGCCATCTTGTTGAGTAAGCGTTAATGTCTTTGTGCTTGTCCCAGTGACACTTGCACTATTTATTTTATCGTTGTATGCACTATCCCACTG
>Ga0129336_10001899_pt1 | contig 12803 bp, 4 predicted proteins | sample CPB6_02_DNA_FD_96878 | JGI IMG/M metagenome (GOLD analysis project Ga0129336, IMG submission 96878) | Freshwater to marine salinity gradient microbial communities from Chesapeake Bay, USA - CPBay_Sum_0.6_0.2_DNA | ecosystem: Environmental > Aquatic > Marine > Coastal | place: USA: Chesapeake Bay...
ACTTCAGGACTGACGGCAAGGTGGTTGACCGCGCCGTTCTTCATGTAGCTTACGATCTCCCAACCCTTGGGGGCGTTAAGCCCCGCGGCGGCAAGCCCAAGATCCTTGATGAAATTACCCTTGGGATCCGACACCGTCAGTTTAGCCAGATCCTGCATGGCCAAGTTCTTTTCGGCCAGTACGTAAGCCCGCAACTTGTTCGCCCCGAAGGCGGTCATCATGTCGCCTAGCTTGAAGTCCTTGTCGCTGATACCCTTGATGCTTTGAGTCAGCGGTTGGGTCGTATCAATGGCTCCACCAATGCCGGGCAGCGTGGAACCCTCACGCTGGGAGATGTACTCCATGACGTAGAACGGAGCGTAAAAATCGTTCAATGCCTTGATCTCGTTGTACTGGGCTTGAGACATCCGGCCGGTTGATACCATCAGCTGGAGATCAGCATCCGCGGATTTCTGCAGTTCCTCCGCGAACTTTTCCAACCGCATCATCTTGTCCGTGCCAAGCTCGTTGCGCAGGGTTCCAAGATGGAACTGCACTTCCGGAATGGTGTAATCCGATACGGCTCGGGAACCAAGCTGTGGATTGTTTTGCTCCGTAGTCAGACGATCAAACGCCCGACGCAGGAACATGTAAGTGTTTAGGTCATCAGCACTGATGTCCGGGATCAATGACTCACGGACTTTTGAAAGGTCGATGAGATCCGCTTCCGCTTTACCCACCGCACCAGCAATAAGGCTGAAACGATCCGCCAGATTTAACTTGGGCAGGTAACCAAGGATCGACTTCTGCAGTTCCGCCAAAGCGTAGTACTTGTTCTGCAGCGTGGTGATGGCATCAGCCGGCAGCTTACGGATTTTTTCCGCAAACGATGGGGTATCCGGTTTTTCACGGAAGATGTTGCGCACATCATCCAACGTGCGGGTTGGCACGTTCTGACCGATCACTGCCTGCGTGGCCGGTGGCGGCTTCGGCGGCATGGAGTTGATCGCCTTGATCGCCTTGCCCAGTACCAGTGGTGACAGCGCGCCGCCCGCAGCGCCCATGAGCAGGGCATTGGTCAACCGCTGTTCCGGCGACTTGTCCCTGCCCTCGATCATGCCGTACGTGAATCCGCCGGCAAACCCAGCGAGCGGCAGCGCCAGTTCCTTGGCTACAAAACCGGCGGTCTTGGGGTCCAAGCTGGAAGGACGACGCTTGGCTGACAGCTTGTTGACTGCTTCCTGCTGCAGTCTGGCCGCCTCATCGATATCTACCAAAGGAACTTTACGACGGGCTGCTTCGTCGAATAACGTGGCATCCGGTAAGCCCAAACGATTCTTCGGGTCTTTGACCATGTAGAGGATATCTGGCCTCCCCATGGTATCAAACTTCCATCCTTCCGGAGCGTACGCATCATTGAATTTTACTCGTGCTACAGGCCGGAAGCCGAACTTCGAGTAATACATCGGCAAAAAGCCGTTGATGTCGTAAGCATCCAACTTGACGGCCATCTTTGCGGCATCAGTCAGAATCTCCGTCATCTTTGCCGTGGATGACGGGTGTTTGAATACGGATACAAGATCCCCGTCCGGCTTTACCGCTGCACCCGCCAACCCGTCCTTGGAAAAGAACAGGAGATTTTTTGGATCCCGGTAAAACTCTTCCGCCTTAACTTCTACCGCCGGCCCTTGAGGATGATCTGCCTTTGTTCTGGCGATAGCTCCTGCAAAATCTCCTCCTCGTCCAGAAGAAGAGACGTAGAAGCCGCTTTCTGGTAGATCTCTTGAGGTGATAACTTCCCCTGATTCGCCGACGATTGGGCGGTCGATTTTTGCGGGATTGATTTCGCCTTCACCAGCGCCTGCACGAATCGCTTCAGTTCTTCCGGGTTCAACTCCCCGGCCAGCTCGTGCGGTTCTAGCGGTTGCGACTGCTTCACGGGCCTGCTCACCGAGGCCACGCTCTTCGGCAAGTTTGAGGAATACGGTGTCATAAGATTGCTTCAGTCCTGACTCTTTTTCGCCAGCCAACCTGGCCCAGATATCCTTCTCGGGATACCACAGAGTGGCTTGGATGTCCGCATTGGTCATGCGAATCCCGCGATCCGCAAGTTTTTTCCTGATGCTGTTGACGACGCGAGTGATCACCTCGCGATCCTTGCCACTTGGAATATCGATGGGCTCGAAGACGTTGACGATTACAGTCGAACTCTTTGCCCATTCCGGTTTGAGGTCAGAAATCTCTTCGTTGGATAACGTGGAGGTACGGCCCAACGTCTGCTCAGTCTGATCGATGAAATCCTTTTTTGATCCTTTAGCCCGACCACGAACAATTTCCACGGACGGTTGCTCACGCGCCGGTCTCTTGGACAGGTTGTTCCATGTGGCTTCGATCTGAAGATCGGACTTACGGAGTTGTTCCGCCAAGTTCGCGACAGATAGTTTTCCAGACAACACATCCTCCCGTTGTTTGGGAGTCATGTTGCTCTTCAAATACGGGTAGATGTCTTTGTCCCAACGCTCAAAGACTTTAAGCGCATGGTCATAAATCCCACGCTTGAATTCCTCGTTCGTGGCGAGCTTCTCGTTGAAGCTCTCTGGAATCATCAGCTTGGACTTACCTTTCAGCGTGACGCGCATTCCGCGCAGTGATTCCGGAAGCTCAATGCCTTCATCGCGGAGACTCTTGACGTACCGACCAAGTTGTTCCGGCAGGATCCCTTCAGCCAGCACATCGCCAGTCCAACGACCCCATGTGCGGCGCATCCAGAGATCAATGGTGACCGGATCAAAACGACCGAGCAGGTTTTGCAGGAATCCCTGACCGATCTTCGGGCCAAAGATGGCGGCGCCTTGCACCACATCGTCCACTTTTCCGGCGATGCTTACATTCCGGCCAGTCGCTTTTTTGACCGCGTCCTGAAGTTCGCGGATGGTGAAATCCTTGCGGATGAAATTGTCGAGTCCGTTCCAACCGACGGAATCCACCATCTTGTTTGCCAGTTCCAGATTGCTGGCGATGGAACGACCTTTGGTTCCGTACTTTTTGGCGATTACTGGGTTGAATTGCCCGTTCTTAAGAAGGGCCTCAAACTGCTCAATCGTGTACTTTCCGTTCTCCGGAACCGTTAGGTTCTGTGACGTGGCGGCTTGAGCTACTGCCGCAGCCACCCGAGCTTCGCGGGAAGTGTTGAACCTCCCGCTGGCCTTGGCCAAAGCGTCGTCCCGTATTGCCGGGAACATCACTCCCAAGATGGTGTTACCATCATCGACCTGCGTGGTGTACCATTCCCCAGCGTGGTTGGCGGTTTTTAGCCCAGCCATCACTTCGTCCACACCATTGTCCACGATCTTCGCTTCCTGCGCCGGAGTTATGTTTGCAGAAGTGATGCGACCATTGTTCGCCGTGATCGCTGCTTCCTGAACTTTTTCCGCCACTTCGGAGTTGGTCAGCTTGACCGGAGACTTCGGGTAATCGGAGTACAGGAGTACGCCAGCCGTGTTACTGGGCAACTTGTCTCCCACGACCTTGGGAGCCGGAGCGTCTGCGATAGCACCGACCGGGATCAACTTGGCTTGTTCACCAGCGGACCAGATCTCCTTGAGCTTCGGACGAATCTCGTCGCCAAACTTCCCGACCATCACGCGTTTCCAATCGGAGAAGTTCTTTATCACCCCTTCGCCAACAACTGCCGCACCCTTGATCCCCAAAGCTGCAATGATTTGCGGATCAGCGGTATTAAGTGCGCCAGATCCGGGGCCACGTTCGCGCAATACTCCGTTGGCCCAACCTTGCAGGGAGATGATCTTGCGAATGGCAACCGGGGTAAATAATCCACCAGCCCCAAAAGTAATGGCGCGCTGCAGACGCTCTTCCGGCGGCAACCCTTCTCCGGTATTCCATCCGTACACAAAACCGCCTGCTGCCCCAGTTGCGCTCGTAAGGGCTTGCGGTAACGCGAATCCATAGCGGGAACGATCCCGAACCGCATTGTAGGTCTGCGGGTCTACCGCACGGTTCTGGCTATCAACCCAGATCTTGTTGCCGAACTCGTCCACCTGACCGGAATCGAAGATCGGGCGCTCCAGTTCGAGCATGCGCGGACTGATCGGCAATGGCGGTTCGCCGAGGCCGGCGGGCGTGGGCTCCGCGCCTTCCAGTATTGGAGTGCGCCCCGGCAAAACGCCGGACTTCTTCGGGGTGATCGGCTCTTCCGGCTTCACTCCCGCCATCTCCGGAGTCAGTTGCTCAAAGCTCTTTAGCTTCGTCACTCCCGGCGTAACCGGCTCTGCAGGCGCTGGACGCGTCTGATTAAGGATCTGCTGGCGTTGACGGCTGAACTCCTGCGGATCCGTGATACGCGCCAAAGCCGCGGCCTCCGGTCGGGTGATCTTACCTCCATCCGCCCAGATTCCTTCGATGACTCGCTGCACTCGGGCATTGAACGTCGTCGTATTTTCGCCTGTGGGGTCAAGGGGACGCGCCGACATCGCGTCGTTACGGCCAAGCAGGTTTTGGTCGAGTTGCTGCCCGACCGTCTCCACGTTGTCGGCCAGCTTACGGGCCTGACGAATGGCGGCGTAGTTGATCTCCCTGACCGGCTGCGGAGTTGCCTCGGACGGATAAGTGTATCCGAGATCCGGGTCGAATTCCTCCGCTCCGGCTTTGGCAACTATGCGGCGGTACTCGTCGATGTTGGTCTGCTCCGCAATGCGCGCCTTCTCCTCAACAGACATCTGTTCCACCATCTGCTTTTGGGCAGTGACGGATTCCTCCGTGGGGAGACGCGGGGCACCGGGCATTTCCGGAACTTCAACTGGTCGGCCGGGAGCGCCGGGCTGCATGCCGGCAACAGATTCAGGTCTTGTGACACGGCGAACCGCTTGTTCCGCCTCCTCACTCGGGGTGAGTGGTGTGACGGGGACACCGGCTTCAGGGGCAACGGCCGACGGGGCACCAGTGCGTTCACCGCGCATGGCCATTTCCTCAAGCTCCTTGATGGCTTGGGAAATGTCAGGGGATTGCGGCTCGTTGCGAAGAATCTGCGCGGCTTCAGCAGGACGCTTACCTGAAATCTTGGCCCAAACAGCCGGTGCAGTTTTTTCCAGTCCACCAAACGTTGCGCCGAACAACGTGGATAAAGCTCCGACGTTGAGGATCTGGCGCACATCAACCGAAGGCTCTTCCAAAGTCTGGCGAGCAGTTTCGCCGCCAAGTCCCAGAACAGCACCTTGGCCCGCACGAGTAGTGATCCCTTCCGCCAGAGCCTGTTGACGACTTAAAGCAGGAAGCCCCGTGGTGGAACGGAATGCACGGATTGCCTCTTCCGTCTGAGTAAGGGGCTTTGGCGTGTAAGCTCCAAGAGCCACATCGATTCCAAATTCCGTGGGGCTGAATCCGGGACGCTCACCACGGAGCATCTGGCGGAATTGGACAACTGGATTAGCGATGGCTGAACCCACTGCGCCACCCACTGCGGGATTGGCAGTGAATGCGGATACCGCCAAAGGAACGCCGACGCTAATGCCAATGTCCGCCACCGGGCCACCAGCTGTAGCGGCTTCGGTTACCCATTCAGGTACGCCGTATTTTGCCTGCGCCTGTCGAGCCATCTCCATTTGCACCTGCCGAGCTTCATCGGCCGTCAGCATTTGTTGGGATGGTCTGGCCGTTCCAAGATCTCCCCCAGTCGCTTGTTGAGCCACTTGCGGCATCATCCGCTCCAGCGCCATGGTTTCCTGCATGGCTCGCATGCGGTCAGCCGCTGCTTGCTGTGGAAGTTCAGGGGCTCCACCAAACGGACGCATCCCCGCAAACTGGGCGAAAGACTGCATGCCAGTTGGAACTGGCTCAGAAGGAACCGCCTTTAGCTCCGGCGGCGCTGGTTGCGGGTACGCTTCGTAATCCGCCTTGGCCTTACCCAAAAACTGCTGAATGGCAGCATCAGGCATTCCAGCTTCAAGACCAGACCGGGCTATCCTAGCAGCTTGTTCCGGGCTGTAGATCTGTTTGCGAACGGGCTTTACCTCTGTCCCATACCTCTCAAACAGATCGGCAATGACCTCCGGAGGCGGTGGCTCTTTGCCCTCAACCTCCAGAATCCGACCCGTCTTCTCGTCCTGTAGGGTGTAGATTGGCATTGCCGATTAGTCTCCGGGACCGGGGCGTACGCCGACGACTCGATAGTCTTTGTACGTTGAAGACTTTGACGTGGTGCCGGGTTTGGGGGTAATTGTATCCCCGCTATCCATACCACCTCCTAGCAACAATTTTCCAAGCAAAGCCTGAATAGGATCAGCCTTGTTAAGAGCTTCAATGCGTTTTTTACGCGCTTCCCTAGCTTCTTCCTTCGTGTAATCGCCTGATGCTTCCATAGCATTGATGGAGCGAATACCCGGATCAAGTTGCTGTTCTGCCCGCGCTTCAATGGTTTTGAGCGCACCTTCGGTTCTGGCTGCTTGCGTAGCAGCAGCGCCGGCAGCCCGTTCTGCCGCAATCGCACGTTGCCCTTCAAGTTTTGCACCGGCAACTTCTTCACCCATGAGGCCACCGATCGTGCGGATGGTGGCTTCGTCCGGTACACCGCCTCTGGCAATAAACTCGCGCATGGCTTCCGAAGCGGTGCGTTGCCTTGTTTCCGTGGGGACCATGCCCGGACCAGCGATACCTTCAAAAAACACGTTATCTTCCGGGCTAACAGCTTGTGCTTGCTCAGTGCCAAACACTTCCTTCAGAAGACGGGCACGGGCCAAAGCCTCATCACGCGCACGCTCACGTTCCGCCACTGAAACTTCCGTGGCAACGGCGTTGGCCAATGTCTGCTCACGCAGGGCTTGGGTGTACTGCCTCTGCGCCTCCATCTGATCGGCCTTCATCTGCTGCTCGCGTGCGCTCTGCATCGCGGTCATGGTCCCGAGGAACTGGCGCACATCGCCCAGACTCGCGTTGCCCTTCTGCACCTTCTGGGCGAAGCCGGCGAGTTCCGGATTGGAGTTGACCTGCTGCTGGTAGTACGGGTCGGAGAGAAAACCCTTCAGAGCGCCGGTGGTTTTCTGGCGCTCATCCTCCATCTTCATGAAGTCGCCGACCAGACCGGAGATGCTCTGGGCGCGCTGCATCATCCCTTGGGCCAGCAACTGGCCGCTGATGTCCTGAACCTGCGGGTTGTAAGGCATGGAAGTAAAAGGTTAAGGTCCGGTGGAAACTCCGCTGGGGAGGGTGACTCTGGTGGTGGATCCGGGCCAACGACCGGACAACAAATCCAAAGCGCCCTGCACCCCGCTGGAGAGCATGCCGCCGATTGAGCCGATTCCGCCCGAAGCGATCAAGCCTCCAAGGGCACGGGCGTATTCGCCGCTCTGACCCATCTTGGCGGCTTCCAACGCCGCCTGACGGTTGGCCGCTTGGATCATCGCGGCATTGAGCGCGTTGACGTTCGTGCCGTACACGTCTTGCGCGTATCCGCTGAACGGGTCGATCATCTTCTGGGCAAAGCCGTAGCCACCAGCACCGGAGGACAAGCCCATGGCTTGGTTGTACAATGCTTGGTTGAGACCCACGTTCTGGCTTTGCATCCCGTACTGGCCACCCAGCACCGCGGCCATCGGGTCAAACACGTTGGCTGCTTGATAGCCCACACCCTGACCCAACTGGGCCATGCTCTGGGCGAGATTGGCGCGAGCCTGCTGCTGACGCTGCTGGATCGCAGCCTCGCGATTCAACACCTCCTGCGCGGCAGTACCACGGCTCATCACCTGACCACGGGCGGAAGCGGCTTCGCGGGCAGCCTGTTGGGCGGAACGGATCGACTCGCGGGAAAGCTCACCACGCTCGGCGGAGCGCAGGGCTTCGACATCCCGCATCGCCTGTTCGCGGGCGGTTCCAACGTACTGGGAGAGCGAACCGGCAGGGCCGTAAAGCTCGGCATTGGCCGCATTGCGCAGGGCTTGAGCCCTGCCGGCCAGCGCCTCCGCATCCATGATGTTGCCAAGGCGCAAGGCCGCATTGGCTGCGGCGGTCTGCTCCGCAGCGGCTCGGCTCAGTTCAGACTGGTAACCACCTTCAGTGGTGGGCCTGCGGCCGGTGGCAGCGCCGATCGCACCAAACAAGTTGGACACATCAGCTTCCCGCATTCCACCAGCCAATCCACCATAACCCTGCGAAATGGCCTCGGAAAGGGTTGGAGCTTGAGTGCCGGGAGCCGGTCCACCCATGATCGGCTTTCCTTGGGCATCCACACCAATTTGGAATTGACGCATTGGAGCGGCCAAACTTGCCAACGTGGTGCCAGCTTCCTGATACAGATTACGCTGCATCGGAGTGCCAGTATCCGGAGTTTTGTATGAACCCGTAAACGGGCTGATGACTAGTTCGGTAACGGTCGTTCCGCCGGGAGTAGGAGTGGTGGGCGTGGTAGGCACGGGTGGAGGTGGTGTTGGAATTACGACGCAGACTCCGGCGGCATTACGCTGGTATCCAGTCGGGCATTTCGGTACGCAAGTTCCATTTACGCGTTCTTGGCCTTGAGGGCATTCAGTAGGTGGCGGAGGGGGAGGTGTCGGAGTAACAACGCAAACGCCATCAGCATTACGAGTCTGGCCGGTCGGGCACTTAGGAACGCATTGTCCGTTTACCCGCTCTTGTCCTTCGGGACAAGCAGTTCCACCGCCGCCACCACCGCCACCTCCCGGACCGGGAACTACGACGCAAACGCCATCAGCATTACGAGTCTGGCCGGTTGGGCATTTAGGAACACAAACGCCGTTAATTGACTCTTGTCCTTCAGGGCAACCAGTTCCGCCACCGCCCCCACCTCCGCCCCCACCTCCGGGACCGGGGACAACAACGCAAACGCCTTCAGCATTACGTGTCTGTCCGGTCGGGCACTTAGGAACGCATTGACCATTTACCCGCTCTTGTCCTTCCGGGCATTGTGGTTGGTTAGTAGGACCAGCGGGGGGAGAAAGGACTACTCTACTCACCTCACAAACTCCTTGTGCGTTCCTAGTTTGACCAGCTGGGCATCTCGGAACGCATCGCCCATTTACCAACTCTTCGTTTTCACCGCATCGGGGAGTAGTTGGTACATTAGCCAAAATGGTCCCCATCTGGGCTAAAGCCTCTCTTTGTTTACGCTCCCTTTCAGCTTTTTCTTCATCCGTAAGTTCTGTGGTAGTTTCAGTTGCACCTCCTGTAGTCCCCCCACCAGTCCCCGGACCTGCCCCACCACCTCCACCGCCACCGCCGCCAGTACCGCCGCCAAAAATGTTGCCAACAGCTTGGCCAATGGCACCGCGATTGAGGATAATCGTCAAAGCCGCGGCAACTTCCGGGCTGACGGGAAGTGGCATTACGCGGGTATTTTTGAGAATCTCCTGAAGCCGCGTCAGCGGAGTTGTTGGACCCATCCCAGTTTGAATGGGCTCCTTTGTCGCTGTTTCGTAAATATCTACTGCACGTAAACCGGCGCGTTCAAGAGCCGCTCCATATTCGGGGTCACTGGTTGAAATCCCCAATCCCTGAAGCCGTTTCTGTTCACGGCTTATCTGCTCATTCAGAATCTCATCGAACTTAACATTGATTGTAGCCCCGGTCTCCGTATCCGTAACCACATCCTTGTTGATGCCTGATCCGGGTTGTTGACCTACGACTCCAGCTGATGGAGTAGATCCACCCAGATTGAATACTGGAACATTCGATCCACCAGCCGTCCTGTCAGTGGGCAACAAAGCTCCGGGGTCAAAAACAGTGGTACGTCCTCCACCAAGCCCGAGTTGTCCTGCTTCCTCCGGACTTACGTAAATGCCTCGTCCCGCCGGGCCTTCCTTTTGGAAACCGCTTGGCGTTGTGTACGTAACGTCAGTACGGAGAACGTTACCCGCACCGAGATTTCCGCCCGCTCCAGTTGTGGCACCACCATCTGCCCCAATTACGTTTGGATCGTAAGTATTGGGGATACCTGTACCAGTTGAAGTGGTTGTGGTGCCCGTATCCGTTCCACTGTCCGATTTGGTCCCAGCGCCTGATTCAACAATGCCACGTGTTACCGTTGGTACGGTAGAAACTTTTGCCCCACCAAAGATATCAGCGGCATTGACCGCATCGGTTGTGGTAACCGTAGGGGCTGTGGTTGTGGTCGCCGGAGGATTAAAGATGTTGGAGGTTAGCGCGGCTTGAGCCGCCGCAGCTGCATCTGCATCCGCTTGGGCTTTCGCTGCTGCGGCTGCGGCAGCTGCATCGGCATCCGCTTTGGCTTTAGCAGCCGCTATCGCCGCTGCTTGAGTATCGCCACCATCACCAAAGTCTCCGCCATCACCAAAGTCGCCACCGCCATCACCAAAGTCGCCGCCACCTTCCTCATCCAAGAACGCTTTCTTCTTGGTCAACAAAGTTCCAGTACCCCCACCGAGGGAGAAAATATCGGCGTCGGTATCTAGGAAGCTAAAGGCCATGATCAGCCAACGGCGGTGGTGCGGCTCAACTCGATGAGATTGGTCCCGTCGGAAACAAACACGATGGAGTAATACTTGTTGGCGGTAGCCAACGTGTACGTGCCGGTGGTCTTGAACCCGGTGCTGAACGTGATGACGTTACCAGCCGTTCCATCCGTCGTAAACGACAGGCGGAGGACATATCCAGCAGCGGGCACCGTGGCCGTGATCGTGGAAGCCGTGCTGCTCGTGCACGCGATACGACGGGTATTGCCACCCGTCGTGAAGGTCAGGGCGATGGTGCTCGCAAAGTTGACGGTGCTGTAGCTCTCCACCAACGGGGTTCCACTCGCCACGACCGGGCTGGTGTACGTGTTGCCCGAGGCGATCATGGACGTAACAATTTCACCCGAGCCGATGGTCACGGTCGGCTGCGCCAGCAAGTTCAGCTTGGTGTAGGTGATCGGGTCCGTGGTGCCCGTAAAGTTGTAGCCCGGAGTTACGTTAGCCATGGTCGTTACGGGTTAAAGGAATGCGCTGACGCCCCGAAAACCGGGATCCGCCCTAGTGTTTCGTAGCTTTTCTAGATCGCCCATATTTAAAGCCATGCCCCCGGTGTTTTGGGATATTCCTGCCGGGATGCCGCCAAACTCGGGACCAGTCTGCCGGGGAGGAACGTAAGGCATGATCCGCTCCATCGAAGCATACGGATTGGTCCGCTGTCCGATACCGTACATCTGACGGGCGAAGTCGGGAAGTTGCATCGGCTGCGGTTGAGCCATGTACGGATTGAACCCGCCGCGACCCATACCTCTGCCGCCCATGTAGGGATTAAAGCCGCCGAAGCCCATGCCGCCATCACCCATGTACGGGTTAAAGCCGCCGAAGCCCATGCTGCGTCCCATCCCACGACCCATGCCGCTACCCATGTACGGGTTAAATCCGCCACTCATACCGCCACCGTAAATCCCGCTCATCAGCTGGCTCATTGATGGAACACCGACACGATCAGCGGGTTCCGTACGATACGGGCGAATTTGCGGCTGATCTTGAGTAGCAGGCTGATAAGCGGGCTGGCGTTCGGTACCACGACCAAAACCGGGGGATTCTCCACCATATGAAATAGGCGTGCCACGAGAGTCCATCTGGGCCATGGCCATATCGCGAGCCCTCATGTTAGCCATCTGCTGTTGCTGCGGGGATATCGGTCGTATCCGTTGAGCAGGCATATCGTCAACCCCCATCCTCCGATTGTACTCAGCGCGGTTTACGTACTCGCCCGAAGGGAGTTGAGGCATATCCATCGTGGTCATCATGGTGGTAAATGGTTAAACTTGAATTAGGTTGGCGCGTTGACCGGGGCGAGTCTCAAATCCGACGGACATGATGCTGATGAACCCCCGCGTGTTGGTCACTTTGAGCCAACTCAAACGGCCCTGCCGGCGAGTGATCAAGGGCAGACGGAACTCTTGCTGCATCTCAGGCTGAAAGCCAGTGCCGCATCGCAGTCCGGGATCCGATGACCCGCTCAATGGGACTATCGATACCGCCCCAGTGCTGTAATCCTTGCGGTAAGGCCGATTGAAATCGTCGTTGATGTTGGTCAGGTCGTAGGTGCTATCGTTGAATCTCCACGTCTCAGACCGGCTGTACGTCTGGTTCGTGAGAACGATTGATTCCTCGTTGGCACCTTCGGTGTACGTGGCGGCCGAAAACTTCGGACGGTTGGTCGCTAAGTCCAAGTAGATGCGGCGTTGGAAATGATTCAAGTTATCGGTGTCGTAAGCGCGAGTCACCAGTTCCGTGCTGATCTCGGCTACCGTTGCCCCACTGATGTCGTTCTGCCCCTCATCCGTGACAAAGATCCGTCCATCCTCCGTGATAGCGTGCATCCGCTGTAAGCCGAGGTAGTCCACCACCTGCCACCCTTGGATGCACATGTTCATGGTGCTGGAGAAATTCCACTCCCCGTACCAGTTCTCGGTGGTAAAGTTGTACACCACGCAGGCGTTGCAGACCGGGCTATTGTCCAACGGTAGTGAGACGTACAACTTATTGTTCCAATACCCCATGCTGATTTTCTGGGAAGCATCCCAGTTCACCCGACGCATGATCGCCCGAATCTTGGTCGAGAGCGGCAGCGTTTTGTGCTGCAGGGAATTGTTGGTGTTGGTCAGCGTCAGCAGGTTGATGTTTCCGTACGAGACGTAGGCCAGATCAGGGCCGATCGAGGTCACGGCATTAAGGCCGATCAGACCAACCTGTCGGGTGACCTCGGTCATCGTCACATCCGACAAACTGCCTTCCACATTCTGGAAGAGCAGGACGGACTTGTTCTTGAAAACGACCAAGGAATTCTGGCCGAAAGGGAACGAGGCTACGACGTAATCGCTG
>Ga0129336_10001900_pt1 | contig 12801 bp, 13 predicted proteins | sample CPB6_02_DNA_FD_96878 | JGI IMG/M metagenome (GOLD analysis project Ga0129336, IMG submission 96878) | Freshwater to marine salinity gradient microbial communities from Chesapeake Bay, USA - CPBay_Sum_0.6_0.2_DNA | ecosystem: Environmental > Aquatic > Marine > Coastal | place: USA: Chesapeake...
AGCGAGAACCCATCATTGGCTCCGGTATTTGCTGATCTGTTTGATGCAGAGGGTGCCACTATGAATGTTCGAAGCATTACCGGTTACGCACCGGTGGGTAAGTCAGTTAGCTTTGCTGAACTAGCCGCTACAGCCAGAAACTTTGGTGAATCAGCAATCGGCTACCGAAGTGCCAGCCGTGCAGTTGGTGATTCGGTAACTGGCGTTTTACTAAACCCAGCGAAGACCATGGAGTTTATTCCAGCAACCGGAGATGCACTAGTTGTGGTTGGAAACTTGTAATTGCTAAAATCAATTCAGCAAGAGTTAGCTAGCTTAGTTAGTCCAAGTAGGGCAATAAAATCCGCACATTATTTTCGAACTGGAACACAATTAGCTGGGACGGTTGATATCTATCGCGGCGTTGCAGTTCCCGAGATTAGAAGAATAGCTAAGGCCAATAAAGAGATTTCAATAAACGATTTGGCTAAGTTGGCTAAATCAAAATTCCACGATGAACGACTCTGCGCTTTGATTATTTTGAATCACAAATTTGATAAAGCAACCAGCGATGTTGAGCGCATCGATTACTTTGAGTTCTGGCTTGACCTACTTAGATCAAACAGGGTCAATAACTGGGATTTGATTGACACCAGCGCACCGGTGATGGGCAAAATCCTAGCTCGGCATCTAGGTTATAACGCCGAGTTTTTGCACGGTTTAGCTAAATCAGAAGTGCTCTGGGAGCGAAGAGCAGCCATACTGCTAACTTTTGCACTTATCCGAATCAATAAATTTGGTCCGACGCTGGCCATAGCCAGAGATTTACTAAATGATAAAGAAGATCTGATTCATAAAGCGGTTGGCTGGATGCTACGTGAAGTTGGTAATCGCGATCAAGAGAAGCTAACCGAGTTTCTAAATAAATACAAGGCACAAATGCCTCGCACTATGCTTCGCTACGCCATTGAGAAATACAGCCCCAAACAGCGCGCAGCCTTTATGGCTCGTTAGTTTTGGCAGGTGCAGAGATCTGCTTCGGCAACACCGGATAGGGCTTGCTCAACATGTTCGCCACAGCCTTCCCAGGTAATCTTCCCGCAGGCTTCGCAATTGACAGGACTACACATAAACATTTCTCCTAAACTAAATCTATGAAGACGATAAGAATACTACTTGCTGCCATCTTCGCCATGTCTATGGTTGCGGGTCTAACTGCTTGCACAACCGAAAATTCAGCAAAAGTAGCAGCAGGAGTAATTCTCGATGTCAGGACAGCCGAAGAATATTTGGCTGGGCATCTAGAAGGTGCTGTGAATATCGATGTTGAGTCTGAAGATTTTGAGCAACTGGTCTCCGGTCTTGCGCAAGAAGGCGAGTATCAGCTTTACTGCCGATCGGGAAGACGCTCTGCGATTGCTAAGCAAAAGATGCTTGATCTTGGCTTTACCAATGTGACCGATCTAGGTTCGTTGGAAGACGCTTCTGCGGCAACCGGTATTGGTATAACTCCGTAATTGCAATTTTTGTAGTGCAGGAATGATTACTAGCCCAGTTCCACTACAACAGGTACGTGATCTGATGGGCCTTCGCCCTTACGCTCATCTCGGTGTATTTCAGCACCTGTTACTCTTTCAGCAAAACTTTCATTACCTAAAATAAAGTCGATTCGCATTCCCTCATTTTTTGGAAAGCGCAGTTGCTGGTAATCCCAATATGTATAGCCTTCTGGAATTAGCGGTCTAACTACATCCTGCATTCCGATTTGCTCAAAGGCTTCGAAAGCCTGTCGCTCTTGATCAGAAACATGAGTTTGACCAATAAATGCATCCATATCCCAGACATCGGTATCTAAAGGTGCAATGTTGAAATCCCCCATTAGAGCTAGCGGGCTCTCATCTTCAATCCATTCGCTGGTTACTGAAGCAAGGCGATCCAGCCATTCGAGTTTGTAGGTGTAGTGCGGGTCATCGAGGGTTCTACCGTTGGGCACATAAAGAGACCACAGTCTGACCCCGTTGAAGGTGGCCCCGATTGCTCTAGCTTCTTGAGCTAGCTCTGGGCCAAATCCTGGCATGCCAGCAAAGCCAATCTCAACATCATCGGGCTGCATCTTGCTGGCGAAGGCCACCCCGTTCCACTGGTTTAGCCCGTGCAGAACAACATGGTAGCCGGCATCTTCGAAGGCTTGTAAGGGGAATTGTTCAGGCTTGCACTTAATCTCCTGCATAGCCAGCACGTCAATGTCTGCTCTTTGCAGCCAATCAACAACACGGCCGACACGAGTTCGAATGGAGTTAACGTTATGAGTTGCTATGCGCACTACTTAAACTTAAGGCATGACCTTTACTTCCCCCAGCAAGCCCCGCCTCGTTGAACTCATCAAAGAACTTGCCGTGGTGCATGGCAGAGTAACCCTTTCCAGCGGCATCGAAGCTGACTACTACGTCGATCTCAGAAGAGCAACACTGCACAACGAAGCAGCACCATTGATTGGCCAGGTAATGCTTGATCTTTTAGATCAAAACGGCATCACTGATTTTGATGCCATCGGTGGACTAACCATGGGTGCAGACCCGGTGGCAACAGCAGTGTTGCACCAGGCAAATGCTCGAGGAAGAAACATCGATGCTTTTGTTGTTCGCAAACAAGCTAAAGCCCACGGCATGGGAAGACAGGTTGAAGGTCCAGATGTCTCGGGAAGAAAAGCTGTTGTAGTGGAAGACACTTCAACTACCGGCGGCTCTCCGCTAACTGCATGTAAAGCGTTGGAAGAGGCAGGCGCAATTATTGTTGCGGTGGCAACTGTGGTTGATAGAGATACCGGCGCACAAAAAGTTATTGAGGATGCCGGTTACAAGTACTTAACCGCAGTAACGCTAGATGATCTAGGTTTGCGTTAGTACCTAATCAGGGTGCCTTTACCTCGGTAGGTTGTGTATCTAATCCAGTCAACGTTTAGTGATGCCTTCTGAATTGATTCATCAAGTGCTCCACCGTCGAAGTTACCACCAGTAGCAAGATTCAGAATCAAATAAAACTCCGCATTGAAAACCCAGGACTTAGGTGCAACTGAAGTTTTGGTGTGAGCTCCGACTAAATTGCCGTCAACATAAAACTTAATACTGTTCGGCAACCAGTCGACTCGGTAAATGTGATATCCGGCAGTAAGTGGAGTGTTTCCTGAGAAGTAGTAATCGCTCAGTGCGTTACCACCGGAATAATCAGGACCGTGCAAGCTGGCCACCGAGTGATACTCTTGCGATCCTCTTGCTTCAACAATGTCAATTTCACCGCAGGATGGCCAGCCATCACAGGTTGATCTAGGGACACCTAGCATCCAGAAAGCAGGCCACATTCCTGTTCCTGGTGGAGTTTGAATTCTGGCGGAAATGGTTCCGTATTTGAATCCCAGCTTGCCGCGGGTAACAATCTTGGCGCTCGAATAGCGGCAGTCACCACACCAGTTAGTGATGTATTGATCTCTCGGATTATCTGGGTTCAGCTTTATGGCATTGATCACTAGGCGACCCTTGCCGTCCATCGCTATGTTGGCGCTCTTGCTGGTGTAATACTGTTGTTCCAGGTTTCCCCAGCCCATACCGTTACCCATGTCGTAGGACCAGAAACGCTCATCGACTTTGGTGCCGGCTTTCTTGTCAAAACTTTGCAGCCAGAGAGTCTTTTCGGTCGGGGTGGAAACCGCTTGGGCGGCAGCGTTAAAAGAGGTACTCGCCAGGCCTAAAATGGCCAAAATTACAACGATTCGCAGAGCTTTTTTCACGGCAACCTCTAATTCCTAGTATGCGTTACCAAAGATTACTTTTTGGTAACAGTTGACCTGATTTCGGCTTCTCGAATTGCTAAGAAACCGCTTTCACGCTTGACTTATCTTACTGTGAAACCGCTTTCGCAGTTTACTACAAACCTTACTCGTGAGGAAGTAGGCCTCCCCAATTTACCGTCGCACAACGGTAACTGGGGAGGCAAACCCTCGTCATAGGAGATCAAATGCTACGCACACGATTCAGCTTGAAGTCTGTTTCGGTAATTTCGGCCGCAGCTTTAGCTGTTGGACTATTAGGCGCTATTTCGCCAGCAAAAGCAGTAGTTGACTGCACTAACGCGACACAGAACACAGATGACTGTACTGTGCTGACGATCAATACTTTCGGTGACGTGATTCTTCCCGCTCTAGTTAGCGATTACAAAAGATTGCGCCCAGACATCAAATTGAGCATCAAGAAATCTGACCTTGATGCGCTAAACGGAACCGGCCTATATACACAGTGTGCTGCTGGTGGTGCTGGTAACCCAGATATCGCAGCTGTTGAAATCTCTTATTCAGGTTTCTGGAGACAATACCCACAGTGTTTCACTGACCTTAAGACCATGCGCACCACTGTTGGTAACAAGAGCGCAACTGAATTAAAGAAAGATTATCTAGCATGGCGCTGGGCTAACGGTGTTGGCTATAACGGATCAGTTATTGGTATTCCAACCGACGTCGGAGGCCTAGAAGTTGCCTACCGCTGGGATCTATTCAAACTTGCTGGCCTTCCTTATCAGAGAGATAAGGTAAGTGCTGCTTGGTCAACCTGGGATAAGTTCATCGCTTTTGGAAAACAGTTCCAGGCAAAGATTAAGACACCAGCATTTATTTCTGCTTATAAGCGGGCATTCAAGAAAACCACCGTTGAAACAAAAGGTTTCTTGGACAACGTTGGAACTATCTACCCAGCTGTGATGAACCAAGGTACTGAAAAGTACTACCGCAACAACGGAACAGCTACCGGTGTTTTGATTTACAAGACCAACCCGCAGGTTAAGAAAGCCTTCAACTACACAATTGCAGCTAGCAAGGCAGCCATCGGAACTCGTATCGGTCAGTTCTCTTCTGACTGGAACGTTGGTATGACTAAGGGCACCTTCGCTGTGATGCTTTCTCCTGCTTGGATGATGGAGTACATCAAGGGACAAGCCCCAGAGACCAGTGGTAAGTGGGACATCGCCAACATTCCTGGTGGTGGAGGTAACCAGGGTGGAAGCCAGCTAACCATCCCTAAGGGTGCAAAGAACAAGCAAGAAGCTTGGAACTTCATCGCATGGTACCTAGCTCCAGACCAACAGTTGAAAGCTTTCCGTGTCTACGGTTTGTTCCCATCCACTCCTTCGCTTTATACAGATCCAGATCTAGTTGGCTACAAGGACCCATTCTTTAACAACGCTCCAGTTGGAAAGATTTATGTTGATGGTGTGAAGAAACTAAAGCCAATCTTCGAAGGTAAGCTTCAGCGCTGCATCGACATGGCGATGGGATCAGCTATCTCACTCGTTGCCAACGGCAAAGAGAAAGACTCGAACAAGGCATTTGCCAAAGGAATAGCCGACGCCGGTAAGTGTAAATAGGGATAACTGAATGTCACAAGCAACAGTGGCTAAGCGGAATAACAAGCCGCCATCGCCGTGGAAGAGCGCTAACCCGAATCGCAAGATAAACAACCCGGGAGCAGTGCCCTCACTCAACGGTCGCTGGGGCTACATGTTCACGGCACCGTTTTTCGTGATGTTCTTGATCTTTGGTTTGGCACCGATTGTTTACTCTGTCTACATCGCCTTTTTCAATTGGGACGCGCTAGGCACACAGGAGTTCATCGGGCTAGCAAACTTCTCTGAACTGGTAGCTGATACCAGATTCTGGAATGCGATGATCAACACCTTTGACATCTGGCTACTTTCCACCATCCCGATGTTGGTGATGAGTATCGGTTTGGCAGCTATTCTGCACAATCCATTCCTCAAGGGCTCGACTTTCTGGCGTACCATTTTGTTGGTACCAAACATCACCTCTGTGCTAGCCATCGCAATCGTTTTCGGTCAGCTTTTCGGTCGCGACTTTGGAATGGTAAACATCGTCATCGGTGCTTTAGGTTTCGAACACGTTGACTTCGTGCAGGGGACCACTTCGAGCCACATCGCCATTGCTTCGATGATTGTTTGGCGTTGGACTGGATATAACGCACTTATCTTCTTGGCTGCGATGCTTGCTATTCCAAATGAGCTTTACGAATCAGCTCAACTAGATGGTGCCGGTAAATGGAAGCAATTTATTTATGTGACACTACCGTCGCTACGAAACACAATCACCTTTGTTCTGATTGTTGGTACTATCGGCGGTCTTCAGGTATTCGCCGAGCCGCTGATCCTTGGTGGTTCATTCAACGGTGGTGACTCGGGTCAATTCTCAACTTTGACACTGTTCCTATTTGAGCAGGCATTCGTTGCCTATAAGTGGGGATATGCAGCTGCAATTGGAATCATGATTACATTGATAGTTGCGATTGTGTCCATCATCAACTTCTTTATCACTAGACGTTTAGCAGGAGCACACAAATGACAGTAATTGCTAAACCAAACAAGCGACCTAAGTGGCAGAAGATGGGTGCCTGGGGATACATCGCCCTAGTCCTAACAACTCTGTTGTCAATCTTCCCGTTCTACTGGATGTTCATCGTAGCTTCGAACGGAACCGAAGAGATCAGCAAGATTCCACCGACACTTCTTCCAGGCCCGAGATTTTTCACAGTAGTGAACAACGTCTACGAAGCACTTCCGCAATTCAACCAAGCTTTGATAAACACTTTCTACGTTGGAACAGTTGTTGCTTTAGCCCAGGTCTTCTTCTCGGCTATCGCTGGTTTTGCTTTTGCTAAATTGAATTTCCGTGGTCAGAAATTCATGGTGCTCTTCGTTGTGCTAACCATGATGCTGCCTAGCCAACTAGGAATCATTCCTTTGTTCATGCTGATGGGCTGGGCTGGCTTAATTGATAGCCTCGGGGCACTTATTGTGCCGGCACTAGTTACCGCATTCGGTGTGTTCTGGATGCGGCAGGTAATTGATGCTCAGGTGCCTAACGAACTTCTGGAATCAGCCAGCATCGATGGTGCTGGAGTATTCCGCGCTTACTGGTCAATTGTTTTGCCAATCATCGCCCAGAGTAGCTTTGTGCTCGGCTTGTTCTCCTTCCTAGCGGTTTGGAACGACTTCCTCTGGCCCCTGCTGGTTCTAAACACCCCGGAGAATTTCACCGCGCAGGTTGCAGTGAACCAGCTAAAGAGTAGTTACGCGATTGACTACGCCTTGAACATGGGTGGAGCATTCCTTTCCACGGTTCCGCTATTGATTTTGTTCGTATTTGTTGGTCGCAGACTTGTCCGCGGAGTTATGGATGGAGCGGTTAAGGGGTAATTATGGGTTTTCCCGAAGATTTCAGCTGGGGTTCAGCAACAGCCTCATACCAGATCGAAGGCGCTTACCAAGACGGCGGCCGTTCGATGAGCATCTGGGATACCTTTAGCCACACCCCTGGCAAGGTATTTCAAGGTCACACCGGAGATGTAGCCTGCGATCACTACCACCGCTATGCCGAAGACATTAAGATCATGAAAGATCTTGGTATTCAGTCTTATCGTTTCTCGCTGGCTTGGCCAAGAATTATTCCTGGCGGCACTGGCGCTAGAGAAATGCACGGTATTGATTTCTATTCACGCCTAATCGATGCACTTCTCGATGCCGGAATTCAACCCACTGCAACTTTGTATCACTGGGATCTACCGCAGGTTCTTCAAGACAAGGGTGGCTGGGCAAACCGCGACATCGTCGGTTGGATTTCTGACTACGCAACTGTAGCGGCTGAAGAATTCGGTGACCGAGTCGCCAACTGGGTGACCATCAATGAACCTTGGTGTGTTACCTGGCTAGGTTATTTCTTCGGAGTACACGCTCCTGGTGTTAAAGACCTCGATCAGGCGATAGCCTCTAGCCACCACACCGCTCTAGCTCATGCTGAGATCACCCGAGCACTAAGGGCTGTTCATCCAGAAATCCGTAGCGGTATTTCATTGAACATGACCAGTTACCGGGTAGATGATGAGAGCAACGCAGAATTACTTAAACTTCGCGATTACCAAGATGCCAACTTGAACCGTTGGTATCTGGATGCCCAAATCAAGGGCGAGTACCCAGCCAACCTAGTTGAGTTCTACGGTGATAAGTTGGCAAAGGTCGTCAAGCCAGGGGATATGGAAAAGCTAGTAATTGACAGCGAGTTCCTCGGCATCAACTACTACAGTGATTCTTTTATCGGCACTCCAACCAAGGAGCAGGTAGAGAAAAACGCTGGCTCATTCCTGTTCCCAATTAACTCTGATGGCACTCCGCCAGCTCCACACACCGACATGGGTTGGCCAATCACCCCGCAGGGCCTTGAAGACCTGCTCGTGCGCATTCACAAGGACTGGCCGGAGATCGAAGACATTGCGATCACCGAAAACGGTGCCGCCTACGATGACGGACCAGACGAGAACGGTCAGGTCAACGACGAGCGCCGGGTCGATTACTTGGTAAACCACTTGGATTCGGTTAGCCGGGCAATCGACAAGGGTGTTCCGGTAAAGGCCTACTACTACTGGTCATTGCTGGATAACTTTGAGTGGGCTGAAGGCTATGTGAAACGATTTGGTATCGTTTATGTCAATTTTGAAACATTACAGCGAATCCCGAAACTTTCAGCAAACGTTTACAGTAAAGTTATTGCGACAAACGGCTCTGTCCTAGAAAGCGTTAGGAAGAGCTAACACTTTACCTCCAGGAGGAACGAAGTTGGCCCCGATCGCAAGACCTACCTACGCGGTGATTGCAAGAACCGCAAACGTCTCAGAAGCTACGGTTTCCCGTGTTCTAAACGGTGACGATAGCGTTCACCCAGAGCGGGCCAGAAGAGTTCACGAGGCAGTTGAAAAGCTCGGCTACAAGAAAAACCGCGTTGCTTCCGCTCTAGCCTCTGGCCGCACCGGCCTAATTGCTGTGGTCATCGATGACGATCTTTCGGTCTTCTCCGACCCATTCTGGGGCACGGTGACTTCCGGGGTGAGCCGAGTGCTAATGGAGAATGGACTACAGACCGTTCTTATGGTTTCACCAGTTGGCTCAGCTGATGGCGGTGTTGCCCAGTATCTAAAATCCGGTGAGGTAGACGGGGCTATCTTTTTCGCCCTGCACAGCGATGCCCTGGTCACTAAATTACAAAAACAAGGCCTACCGCTGGTTATCACCGGAACCCCGCATTCAAGCAATGATGTTGCCTTCGTCGACACCGATAACTTTGGCGGCGGCTACGCTGCTACCAAGCACCTGATGAATCAGGGGGCTAAGAAGGTAGCGATTATTACTGGAGATATTGGTACTACAGCCGCAAAGCAGCGCTTAGACGGCTACCTGCAGGTATACCGTGAGAGCGGCCACGTCCCGGCTAAAGGATTGATCTGCGAAGGTGACTACTCTTTTGAATCAGGCCAGCAGCACGCTAAGAAACTAATTGCAGCTCATCCAGATGTTGATGGAATCTTCGCAAGCAACGACCTGATGGCTATGGGGGCGATGAGCGTATTGCAGGACATGGGCATTGATGTTCCAGGCAAGGTCAGGGTGGTTGGCTTTGACGATTCTTTGATCGCCCAGACAGCCCGTCCAGCGTTGACCACTATTCGTCAGGACGTGGTGGCCCTAGGTGAGGCAGCCGGAACACTTATGATCGCTCAGTTGAATGGCCAGGATGTTGAGCCGGTAATTCTTCCCACAGACCTTGTAGTCAGGGCTAGCGCCTAGATAACAAATTGGTAAAGACCCGCGAAACCGCTTTCACGGGCTTATTTCCTAAATTAGTCTGATTTTAGGAAGTGTGTGCGCGCTCCGATAGAACGTGAAGTAAACGCGCACGCCGCTTAAATCTCGTCCTTCGAACGCTCCTTCCTAAATTAGACGAAGGAAATTTTCGATGAAACTAAATACCAAGAAATTTGGTGCTTTCGCAGCAACCCTGGCCCTATCACTACTTAGCGTCGGCGTTATTTCTGCTCCAGCAAGAGCTGCCGACTGTCCTTATCCAGTGACAGATCAAACTTCAAATGACAACCCGAAAGCAAATATTCGATTGGTTAGCCCGGTACTTACCGACAGCAACTCAATCCGTCGCTACGATTTCGAAGGTCAGTTCACTCTCGACTGTGACTGGTTCGGTGTCGGTATGCGCTTCAACCAGGTTTATGTTCCATTCGGTTTGAATACAACTTTAACTTTCCAAGCTACATCTCCAGCTGGAGCGCCACTGGCAAACCAGAAGGTAACCCTTCGTGCGAACAAGGGATACTCCAGTTCGAATGCAAACATCCGAGTAAATGGAATCAAGGCTAGACCTGCCCCATCGACTGCGGCTGACGGTGCAAGCGTTTTTGGTAACACCGATTCGAATGGAATGATTTCCTTCCACATCACTTCTCCAGATGACTGTGAAGCTTACGGTGGTGTCTTGCCTGCAGCTCCAACCAGGCTCGATGCAGACACACCAAATGACAGAAACCAGAGCCCAATGACTGACTGCTACAGCCAGTTACTACCTTCAATCAACGGCGAGAAATTAGACTCAGCAGATTTCGTTGAGCTGCACTACTTCGACTCTTCGGCTCTAACTTACGGAACTGAAGAAGCCGAAATCAAACTTCTAGCTCCATTACTGGATGATTCAAACTCAATTGCCGGTGACGGAGTAGTTCAGGCTTATGTTCCTGTTACTACAAAGCAGGTAGTTGCTTTCCAAGCACTAAAGCCAGATGGTAGCTGGGCTAGAAATGTTGACGTTAGAGTTCGAGTCAACCTTGCTGATTCAGGAGCAACCGCTAAAGTTTCTGCAGGTATCGTTGGTAACTCTGCTAATGGCTCTGCAACAGTGCTTACAGCAGCAGATCAGCTGAAGACAGCCGAAGATCAACTGGTGCTCAGTGGAAAGACCGATGCTTTTGGTATCGTGACTTTCTACCTGAATAACCTAGATACTTTGGCACCAGCTGCACCGGCTACTAAGACCACACCGGTTCCGACCGAAGGCGCGAAGTTTGCCAGAGTGTTTGCTGAGGTTCTAAATAAGACCAGCATTGGTTCAGCACTTGAGCTGCACTATTACAAGCCAGTCCCACCAACCTCAATCACGATTACCGCATCTGGTCGCAAGATCACTGTTGTAATCAACAACGCAATTGGTAAGACTTCAACAGTTAGCATCACTGGAAAGGCAAAGGCTTACGTCAAGCCAACCAGCTCCAAGAAGGTGCTTACTTACACTGTGACTAAGGGTGTGAAGAAGATCACCGTTACCGCTAATGGTAAGACTGTAACCAAGACCTTTACCATCAAGTAATTAGTTCAAGGATTTAGCCGGCTATGAAAGTAGCCGGCTTTTTCTTTTAAAGTAGGTCGGCGATGGAGTTTAGAATCTCGTTTGGTCTAAACGGATACTTGTTTATTTCCGCATCATCGGCAATACCGGTGAGCACCAGGACTGTGTGAAGACCGGCTTCAATACCGGCGACGATATCGGTATCCATGCGATCGCCAATCATCCCGGTGGTTTCGGAGTGAGCATTAATTTTGTTCATCGCTGATCTAAACATCATCGGGTTAGGCTTACCAACCACATACGGATCTTTACCGGTTGCCTTGGTAATAAGAGCTGCTACCGATCCGGCAGCAGGCAGCGGGCCCTCGGCTGAAGGTCCAGTGGCGTCAGGGTTAGTTGCGATAAATCTAGCGCCGTTATTTATAAGCCTGATTGCCTTAGTAAGTGAATCAAAGTTAAAGCTTCTGGTTTCACCTAAAACAACATAGTCAGGGTTCACATCGGTCATGATGTATCCGATTTCATGCATGGCGGTAGTTAGACCGGCTTCGCCTAATACATAGGCGGAGCCTTTTGGTTTTTGTGAAGCGATGAAATCTGCTGTGGCTAGAGCGGAAGTCCAAATTGAATCTGAAGGGATGTCTAGCCCGGTGGCTTTTAGCCTGGCGGCTAAATCTCTCGGTGTATACATCGAGTTATTGGTTAGAACTAGAAATCTAAGTCCCTGATCTCTCCATGATTTGATTACATCGGCTGCACCAGGGAGGGCTTGCCCTTCGTGGACCAAAACCCCGTCCATGTCAGTTAGCCAACACTCTATTTTTCTTTTTTCAGCCATGACTCAATGTTACCTGCAACAAAGTTAGGCTTTAGGTGATGTCCGGTAAAGAACAAGAAAACAATCCAAGTCATGAACTCTCAACTTGGGGTGTTGGCCCGTGGCAAGGTGATTGGCCTGATCTAGCTGACTCTGTTTACGATGAAGAGCTGCTAGCAAACGGTGATACCAGAAATGTTGTTGATAAGTATCGCTATTGGAAGATGGAAGCGATAGTCAAAGACTTAGACAGCAAAAGACATGAGTTTCACGTCGCTATTGAGAACTGGCAGCATGATCTAAACATCGGGTCGATTGTCAGAAATGCTAATGCCTTTCTAGCTAAAGAAGTTCACATCATCGGCAATAAGCGTTGGAATAGGCGTGGCGCTATGGTAACCGATCGCTACCAACACATCCGCCATCACAACACGGTAGGAGAGTTCATCAGCTGGGCAAAGAAAGAAAACCTTCCAATAATTGCCATAGACAATGTTGAGGGCTGTAAGAAGATCGAGAAATTTAAGCTACCCAAAGCGTGTGTATTCCTATTTGGCCAGGAAGGCCCTGGGCTAAGCGATGAGGCCATCAAGGCCAGCGATGTAGTGCTTGAAATAACTCAGTTCGGCTCTACCAGAAGCATCAACGCCTCGGCGGCAGCTGCTATCACCATGCACGCATGGATACAGCAACACGTCTTCGGGTAAACTTGTCCTGTGCCCTTTGGCCCAACGCCCCTGAATTAGAAAAGAGAATGCTATGCCTGCTTTTG
>Ga0129336_10001902_pt1 | contig 12798 bp, 12 predicted proteins | sample CPB6_02_DNA_FD_96878 | JGI IMG/M metagenome (GOLD analysis project Ga0129336, IMG submission 96878) | Freshwater to marine salinity gradient microbial communities from Chesapeake Bay, USA - CPBay_Sum_0.6_0.2_DNA | ecosystem: Environmental > Aquatic > Marine > Coastal | place: USA: Chesapeake...
GTTAAGTGCCAGCGGTAATCGCCTTCCTAACCCAGACCAAATTAGATTCTTACTGATTGACGAAGATGAGACCCCCAATAGTCGAGCAATCGAACTATTTGGAACTCCAGGCGCTCCACTTGTCATTGACGGCAAGGGGATTGTTTTTGGATGTGAAAAGCGACTATGTTCCTCCAATAATCCAAATGTCTCACCCAAACTAGTAAATGGCGCCATTCTTGATGGTGTCAAAGATAGCGCCACACTTACAGTTGAAAAGGTCCGCTATGCGGTTACCTCAATCAACAAGAAATTAGTGCTCGTAAAACTCTAGATTATTTCTTGTTTCTACGCTGAATACGAGTCTTTTTTAGAAGCTTCTTGTGCTTCTTCTTAGCCATGCGCTTGCGGCGCTTTTTAACTACTGAACCCATATTGACCTCCATTCTTCAAATCTTGTCACATTTGCATCACATCTACTTGCCTTGCGAATTTTAAATTCTTTAAATAGAGTTCTTCGAAGGTACCCACATCAGTAACTTCACCCGACTCCAAGTAAATTAATTGATCTGCCATTCTGACAGTTGAAAGTCGATGAGCAATTACAATCAAGGTACATTTCCCTTTTGCTCTTGACAATGTTTCGGTGATGAGGCTCTCAGATAAAGAGTCGAGAGCGCTAGTTGCCTCATCCAAGACAAGGAGTTCTGGATTTGAATATAGCGCTCGTGCGATGCCCACTCTCTGACGTTGACCTCCGCTCAATTGCGAACCTCTCTCGCCAATTTGGGTGTGAATACCTGACGGTAGGTCATTCACAAAATCTAGTGCGTTAGAATCACTTAACGCAGTCAGGACCCGATTCTCTAATTCTTTACTATAGTCGAGATTAAATGTAACGTTTTCCTGGATTGTTCTACGTGCAAGATACGCTTCCTGAGGAACATATGAAATCTTTTCTGGCCAAATCTTTATAGCTTCAATAGGTGACTTTCCAGAAATTGTGATGAAACCTGCAGATGGGGATAAGATTCCTAAAATGCAATCTGCCAACGTTGATTTTCCTGCACCTGACGGGCCAACAATCGCGGTAAAACTTCCCTTCGGAACACTGAAGCTAACATTATTTAGTGCGGGAGTATGTGCGTTTTTGTAGAATACGGTGACCGAATTAATCTTTACTTCTGAATGAAAAGCTTCAGAACTTTCTTTGTCACTTCGTATTAAATTGTTTTCATCGAATAAATCCAGCTGCTCAGAATTATTTAAATCAGAGATGAATTCAGCAGTTACGGCCGACTCGTATAAAGCAATTTTCATGGAAATGAGGCTTTGCTGCATTCTCAAAATTGACGGCGCAAGCCTTGAGCTGGTCGCAAAAAAGACACCGAGACTTGCTGCTGCTTGTTCTGCGTTTCCTCTTGAAAACTGAAGAGCTGTTACTAGTAAAGCACCTAGTATTAGGCTAATCTCAATTGCATACTTACTAACCAATGGCATGAATGCTGACTCGGCGACGTTTAGCCCAAGTGACTCTCGATTCTTTCGGAACTTTTCCCAGTACATCTTTAGTTGACTCTTGACAAATAGTTCTCTATACGCGCTCCTTGATTCAATAAAAATATCGTTCAAACTCACAGTCAATTCGGAATATTCAATTCCCAGCGCTCTGGCTCTTTTGTGAAGAGTAAAGTAAAGAGCGATAGCGCCGAAGCCGAAGAGTGCTAAAGTTCCGATTGCTAGGATTGTGTCAAAAATTATTAATCCAGAAGCCAAAACGATCAGTAACATCATTTCCGAAACTATGTTCATGAGCGATCCAACGGCACCTATATTCAATGACTGAACACCTTGAGTGATTGCGTATAGCGTTTTTTGGGAACTAGTTCCATCAAGCATAATCACTGGATTATTTAGAAGTCGTCTATACAAATTGTTTGACACAATCGAAGTATTTGAGCTAAGAAACCTTAGTATTCGTTTATTTATCCGAGCAGATATGATGGTTTTGGTTATTAGAAATAGTGCAGCAAGGGTTCCTAGTATAGCAATCTGCCTTTGGAACAAAAGGTTCTCTATTCCTAAAAAAGTTAATACTCTATAAATTCCTTCACTCGGAATAGATGACTTGATACCTGATACTGAAAGTGCCCCGATAATACCAATAAGTGCAATTCCAACTAAATCAAAGAATGCCAAAGCAGCTTGAATCAATACTATGCCGAATAGCTTGCGCCTCCTATTTCTGGGAATAAGTTTCAGGGCGTTTCCAATTCGGCGAGAAGAATCCGTATCAAACAAGTTTCTTAGTAAACTGTTAAATATTCGGACAAATCGTGTTTTCATCGTTTTTCAGTCATCCATTTGCTCGGTAAGAGTTCTCTTGGATCTTGCATCCCGGCAAACCACTTTTCGGGAGCAATCACTGTTGGATTATCCGAGTACGACAATGTTGCGCCCCACCAACTAAAAGTTGAATTTGCAATTACGTAAGTGGAACCGTGCCTCATGAGCTCCAAAGTTTCGGCTGGTGTTAAAACTTCGTTTGGAACGACAAAAAATCTCTCTGGACTCAGCTTGGGAAGAATATCAAGTGCCTTTGTGGGCTCATCGCTAAAAACCCAAATTGGTTGTTCTGAATTAATGAGATCTAGTTTAGTAAAGCAATTTAGATAGTAGTTTGCTGAGAGGACTCCAAAATGTCTTTCCTTTGCATAGTCACCCAATCGAACATGAACAACTATTGGATTATTCACTCGTGCCGTCTCCTCCAATTTCAAAAATTCTCTCGATTTTCTTAGCAACGATAGTTGTCGATCTTGAGCACCTAGAGAACTAAAGTACCTGTAAGTCTGAAAGTATCCAAAAATCAATTCGTCATTGTCGGGAACCGAATCTACCATGCCCACTTCGGGAGAAGAGAAAACCCTTACTCTTTCGCTCAATTTCTTTGAAAAGTATGAGTTCAGAATGGAACTTAACAAGTTATTTGACAAAGCAAATTTATCAACCGCTTGCGGAATTAGATTTCTCCTGATAGCTAAACCTCCAAATTTTTCCGCAAACCGGTCAGCTCCTTTTTTTTCAATTATTCGGATGCGGCTGGGCAACTGAAAGTGAAACAAATCTGTAAAGCCACCAGACTCTCTGGGATTTCCAAATTCAGTAGATAACGTTACGGTATCCTCACTAAAATAGAGTCCCGCGTACATTTGAAATAGTTGATTTCCCAAGCCACCGGTTAAAGAAACTATCATCTTTTGAATTCATTTCTTCTTTTAAGAAACCAAACGCCATAACTTCCTAAGCTTTTGATGAAAAGCATAATTCCTTTTGGCCTCAGGTCTAAACGGTATAATGCTCGAAATAAATTAATTGGTATCTTCTTTTGGAACTTTAAAATTTTGCTGAACTCTTGTCGGAATATCAATAATTTTCGAAAATCGAGGAAATTTTCAGTTAGTTTTAATTCGGACTTCATTTGTCTAAGAGAGAGAGCTAATTCAATATGAGCGGATTTCGCTTTAGAAATCTGATCGTGTTCTCCCTCCACATAGTGATAAATTACGAAAGGGCAAAAGGAAATTCTAGGACCTTTCGACAATATGCGAGAAACAAATACCTGATCCTCTCCCATTTTGTATTTTGGAAAATATATGTCCCTTATGAATTCTTTTCTGTACAAAATTCTCCAAAAGCCAAGTTCAGGAAATAGATTGGCCAAGTTACTCGGCTTATTTGCTTTAAACTTTAACTTATAATTTTCATCCATAACATAGTAATTACAAATTATCAGATCGCTTTCTTTACCAAATTCCTTTATTGCCTTAGCAGCTGCGTCGCTATCAAAATAGTCGTCTGAATCCACAAATGCCACCCAATCATGTGACACTTTCTCTAGTCCAAGATTCCTTGTTTCTCCGGGATTTCCAAACTCACCATGTACTATCAATGCTTCTTTCGGCAATTCATTTTGGCACCATTCTGTGAGCGAATCTCCTTCCTGGGCATGATCGAGCGCAAAAATAATCTCAAAACTTTCATCCGTTTCTGACGACCATTTCTTTAGAGGCGGGACGGGGAGGGTCTTTTTGGATCTATGAATTGGAACTACAATCGAAAGACTCTCTCGCATCTTAATTTCACCTCCAATTTGCCGCTATCATACTCATTACACACCATGGACCATTCAAAATCTCTCTCTGTGCTCTTAATTGCCTTCAGAAGAGTCGATTCGATTCAAGCCATTCTTGACATTTCTCTTGAAGCAGGCATCCGTCGCATTTATGTTGCATTAGATCTTGCAACGAGTCGAGAAGGTGCTCGCGAACAAGCTCAAATTCTTGAGCTCCTTAACGCGTATCAAAGACGGTTTGATTTATTAAGTGTGCACAAGCAAACGACAAATGTTGGATGTGCTGTCTCAGTACTCACGGGTCTAGATTGGATTTTTTTACAAGAGGAGTTTGCGTGCGTCTTAGAGGACGATTGTATTCCTTCGATAGATTTCTTTCGTTACATAGAGGATTCAAAACAATACCTCGACTCTGATGATAGTTTGATGCTCGCATGTGGAACTCAATTTGCTCCCGATTCGCTAACTCAAGGAGTCTGGATGAAATCATCTTATTCACTTACTTGGGGCTGGGCCACAACGAGAGAGAAGTGGAACAAACTACGTTTAGACTTTTTTATGCTGGCAAATTCCAATCGTAAAATGTTTCATAAACATGAATTAAAACACCTTTTTGACGAGGACCTCTGTTATTGGAATTCTGGTTCAAGACGCGCCCATTTAGGCTTTGTTGATGTATGGGATACAATTCTTGTTCGAAATCTTCAAGTGCGAAAACAATTTGCACTTCTGCCAGCCACGTCACTAATAACCAATATTGGAAGTGATGCTTTTGCTACTCATACAAAAGTTTCAAAATGGACAAATTTGCCGATCGGAACATACAAAAGAAGTCATGTTCCACCAAACGTTGATCTCAATATCGATAGATGGCTTAGAAACAATTTCTTCAAGATTCGCTTCCGCCACATATTTTCCACCAGAGTAACTGCATTAAAGGATAAATTCTCCAAGCCTTCAAGACCACCGCTCTTGAAACGCTGGCTAGAAAATCAAATCATTGACTTGTAGATTGTTTGCAAATCTAAAGCATGCGATTCTTCTGAGACTACTGTACGAAGTAACTGGTGTTGTCCGTTCGTGATTCGCCTATGGTTGATACTTTTTGCTAAGACTTTGCAAAAGTCATCTATGTCTCCATAGGTAAATGTACTGATTCCCAGTATGTCTGGAATCTCTCCAGTACCTCCTGAATTGCTTGCCACAACCATTACTCCTCTTGCTAGAGCTTCAGTTATTACATTTGGTGAATTGTCAATTGTGCTTGGCACACAAACGACATCAAGCGAATCTAGAGTACTTAGGTAGTCAGAATCATCTTTGGGGCAAACAGTCTTTATTTCTAAACCCTTCCTCTTTATTGTTTGCGTAGTACCATTAGTCACTAATACAACTTCAATTGAGATTCCGCGCAAGCGTATAAAATTTAAAATGCCTCTTAAGAAAAAATCAAATCCTTTGTAAGGACTGGAGAGGTCGGTTGCAACAATTCCAACCCTCAAACTTTCTTTTTCGTTGCCAAACCTTAAGGAGTCTGTAAAAAACGAATTTGGAATACAGTTGTAAACTACTGAACTTGAAACTTCAGTATATTCTGGAACTAACTCAATTTGACTTTTCATCCATTGTGATGGCGCTACTAAATGTAGTTTTTGTTTATTTGAATTGGTAATTGCTATCTTCATAGCCATCTTGCTCTGCTCTACTCTACTTCTGGCAAGAGCTCGAACTTTGGGACAAGACGTGCAGTTTGAATAGAGTCCTTTACAATAAGTTGAATAGTGACAACCACCGGTAAGTAGTCTCTGGTCGTGCAAAGTAATGGCTATGGGCTTATTTCTAAACCATGCTAATAACTTTTCGGGACTGAAAAAGTTATACGAAGCATGGAGATGAATAACATCAAATTCTTCTATAAAATCTCGTATTTCTCGGCTCTTTTGTATCATGTCGATACTACATGTGGTTATTAACTCATCAGAATTCTGGACTAAAAATCTTTGCAGTATTGTTGAAGTAGATGAAAGTCTTGAAACCTTCAATTCACTAAACTTATCCTTTTTAGAGAGAATTTCTCTAGATTCAACTCGACTGAACAGGATCGCCTCAACGCCACTAAAGTTTAGAGCATCTACGGAGCGCAAAGCAGCTCTCCCGGCCCCACCAGAAACTGTTGTGCTTAGATGAATAACTCTCATTTGGCACTAGAATACACTTTGATTCTAGAAAGGCTCGGAAGTTGAAATGCAGGACCTATCTGTTATTGTCACATGTCACAACAAGATTGATTTCATTCCTGGCTTTCTCTTGCATGCAGAGATCATCTTAAACGAGGGTTTTGAACTAGTCATTATTGATGATGCTTCTACAGATGGATCTGTAAATTTATTAGAGTCTTTTGCTGCCAAACATTCACAATTGAAATTTCTCAAGTTCTCCGAAAATCAAGGTTCCGCGAAGTCACGTAATACTGGAATTGAGAACGCTTCTAGGTCATTTTTGTTTTTCCTCGATATTGATGATACATGCAACATCGATACTCTTAAAACAGTATTCCACGATTTGATTTTACACAATGGCGATTTAGCTATCGCTAATTTGAGAGTATTTCCTGAGAATAGTCTACTGAGAATGCCTATAGATACTCAAGCCACAATATCTATTCCCATCAGTTCTATCTACTCAGAGATTTCAGAAAACATGGGTTATTCAAGATACATCTACAAACGAGATTTTGCAATAAAAAGCGCGATTAGGTTCTTTCCTACCAGAATTGAAGCTGAAGGTTCTCATTTTATTCTCGATGACGCTTTCTGGTTGATATTAGTTTCAGCTAGCAATGGAATAGCTGTAGTTACCCCTCCGAACCGAATTATTTATAATTATAATCGCCCCCCATCTACCTTGTTAGCCTGGGAAAGATACTTATTACAAGTTACCCAATTACCTCAATTGAGTTTGAGATTCTTAAATGAATTTAATACTTCAAAGTCGATAAATTCGAAACTTCTACAGCGGAACATGCGTGTATGGCTCTTTAAATCTGTCAAAGTATTGCCATTTAGATATGCGATGAAGAGTAGGCTCTTTTCGGTTGTTTTCTTGGTCAGACTAAATCGTGAATTAAATCATGACATTGGAATCCTTCTTCTCTTGAAAGAGTCTTTTCTTTTTCTATTAACTTCTCTCCGGAATACTATTAGAATTCGTTCACGTTTTGAGTCTCTGAAAGGAACTCTTTGATGTCTTTCCGGCGAGTTCTCAGTTCTTTTAACAATATTGCTGACTGTTTTTTTGGAATGCGCTTTCAACCCTCTTCCGAAGCCCGGCTATCTAAAGTACGCATGCGACTAATTGAAGAATTTGAATGCGATACAGTCATAGATGTAGGCGCTAACGCAGGACAATGGGCACGAAAATTGAGAAAATCTGGCTACCTCGACAAAATCATCTCTTATGAGCCATCCAATGTTTTTCACGAATTAAAAGAAAATGCAAAAGGCGATTTCCTTTGGAGTGTGAAACAAGAAGGATTGTCTGACTACTCAGGCATTGCGCCACTTTATATTGCATCGAATAATGGTCTATCGTCAAGTTTTTTGAAACCTAAGGAAATACTAAATCAACATTCTCAAATTAAATTTGACCAGGAGATAAAGACGCCAGTTCGTAGACTTGATCAGGATGTATTTAACAGCAACCGTATTTATTTGAAAATAGATACACAGGGTTCTGAGTACCAAGTCTTGCGGGGTGCAGAGAGAATGCTCTCTAACATTTCGATCATTGAATTTGAAAGTGCGCTAATTCAACTTTATGAGGGCGAAACAAATCACTATTTCATTGCAAGCTGGTTAATTGAGAACGGCTTTGAACCTGTGCAAGTTGTCGCAACTCATTGGGATAGAGGATTTACGACAATATCAATCGATGCGATTTTTGTAAAAGTAAGTTCGCAAGAAATCAAGATGGAGTAGCTCTTCTAATTTTCTTAAGGATGAAACGTTTTAACATTATGAACCATACAAATGGATGGAATGTAAAACTCTTAGAAGATAGTTTCTTTAACCATGTTTCTAAGGCTCGGCCTGTGGTTCGGTGATAAAAAAAGATAGGATTTTTATTTGTTATATGTAGGCTAAATAGTTTTAGTGCAGATTGATTATCAACCTTTAGTGAAATGAAATCTCTACTCCTATCAAATATGAAATTAGAGGAGTTGAAGTCAAGAAGACTCTCGGATATTTTCGTGTGTAGTCTTGATACTCCTCTTTCATTCCAAGGATTGGTTCCAGCAAGAAAAACTCCAAAGTCATGACCGTCAAAATAACCACCGAAGTTGGAAGTTCTCTGCGAGTTGATACTTGCAGATTTGAGAGAAATTGGCGCAATCGGAAGCTTAAGAACTAACTCTGGGTTCCGGCTATTCAACTCGTACAGAATTTCCATGTCGCTGTAAAGTGAATTTTCATCTACCAATTCGCTCGAAAATTGCCAGAGTGTACTGGCGGAATCAGAATCTTTGATAAATAGAGTGCTTGCGATACCTCTTGACTGAGAAACGATAGGAAATGCGAAAGATTCTTTTATTTGCTCGAATGACTTCATTGGAAAGTCTTGAGCAAGAATTACATCAGACTCAACATGGAGTACTGAATTATTGTTTGATCTCATGTACTTATCAATCATCGAAAATCTTGCGAGAGAGCTAAACCAAAAGTTGTTCCTAAAGTCTTTTGGATAAGAATACTTACTTTCAACCGAAAATTCTGCCTGGTCAAAATCAATTTTTACAAAATTGAATCTATCTGTTAAACGGCTGGATTCATAATTTCCAAGTAAAGTAACTTTGTAGTCTTGAAAAAGTTTCTGTGTGCGAGAAAGATTCATTAACAAATGAAGTGGCGGATTACTCCCTAGGTGAACAAAGACAATTTCTAGCGCCATCTGAAAACTTTACTTTTAAGCAATACTAAAGTGGGAAACAATACTTGAGGTATGCGGCCGTAAATCCGCCTATAAATCCAATGGAAGAATCTTTGAAATTCAAGCCAAAGTGAATTAGTCCAAATTTCATTTCGGACAAATAGTGCATCACCCCATCCGGCTCGCCTATCCCACTCAATGAACTTCTTTCTGAAACCTTGACTCTCTAGAAATCTATTGATTTCTGAAAATAGAACCCCACCCCTATACAAATTTACCTTACTAACTTCAGTATAAATCCAATTCACTTCTCTTATTCGATTTCCCAGTCCTCGAATTACTTCTAACTCCGCACCTTGAACGTCAAGTATTAAAAAATCAAATTTTAGGTCTCTGGGAAGAATATCTTGAAGTCGAGAAGTTTTCATTTTTAAAACTCTCGATACTTCAATTTGAGGATAATGTTTACGATGTTCGTTCATTTGAAAGACACTTGAAGATGCGGAATGATTAGTAATTCGCAATGTGAGATCTAAATTACTTTCACTCCAAACTAGTGCTTCGATTACCTCATGTTTTGTAGATTTTTCGAACATTCTGCGAAGTTGAGCTACTTTATCGGGTTGCGGTTCAATCCAGAGACACTTTCCATTCCGGAGCATTCCGGAATTCTCATATTCTTGGTGCTCTTCCGCTAAGTGAGCACCGACATGAACTAGCCCGATTGGATTAACACCATAAAGCTTCTTGAAAAGTTTCATGTACACGAATTCGCTCCAGTGAAAATAGTCTACTCTTGCAGGATGATATCGCTTCTTAAGACATTATACCGTTTTTCTTCGAAACATTCAAGACGTTTATTGCTGCGCACGCTAAGAATTGCCTTCGCTTTGTGTAAGGCACGAGTGATAATCGTTTATGATTCAAAAAATGTATTTGATGGTTTTGGCGCCCAACTTCATCGAATCCTGTCTCTGATTCACGTTGCTCATCAATTCAAGTTTGAAATTTTGAAACCGCAAGTTAATCACATAACTCTGCACCCTCTCGACCCTATGCGATCTTTAGAGAGCATGTCAGAATTTCTAGTCAAATGTGATAAGATTTTTTTCCAAAGTAAGCTCTATTTCAACGATGAATCCATTTTCGAAAAATCACGCATAGAGAATGTCTCGTCTTTGAACTTAAGATTTCTATTTCGTATCTTTTTTCGCAGTGCCTGTTTTCGAACTACTCAAGTTTTAGTTGTTCAAGATGCTCACTCTTTGGCCGATTTAGAGGTCGATTCTTATTCAGATACTATTAAGCTTTATTTTAGAGATTTTCTGCAAAATAACATTTTAAGTTCAAAAAATGAAGAATTGATTGTTCATTACAGACAAGGCTCGGGAGAATTTGCTATCTACCCTGGCCAGAGCATCTCTCGTCAAATGACTCTGAGCTATTTTGGAAGAATTATTTCATCCGTATTATGCTCTAAGAATAACCATATAAGAACCATACGAGTGTTTACAGACTCGCCAAAAACCGATGTGTCCTACTTCCCCCCAAAGGAGCAGCTATCGTTTTGGGCTAATTCACCTGGATTCGATGGTGATAAAGTAATATACAAAGGTCTTGATGTTGAAGCATATTTCGCATCAATTTCAAAGGCGTATGAAGTTGAAGTGATTGTCGAGAGAAATGTTGATCCCGCCGAAATGATTATTAGTATGGCAAACTCGACGGTTCTGATTACTTCAAGATCAAGTTTAAGTTATGTTGGAGGATTGTTTAATGAGCGAGGAATTATCTTCTATGCTCCTCAGTTTTGGCATATGAAGCCGCGCCGTTGGATTCTTGACAATGGTGAATAAATCAAATTATTTGAACTTTCGACACTTCACCTCATTCTACCTATCAAGATTGTAAAATACTTTTTCTTACTTTCGAAGTGTGCAAAGGTCTATACTTTCAACAGTTATTCTCATACTGCTCTAAAGAGGCTTCGGGTAATGTTTAATGCGGCTTACTCATTCATTTCAATGAAGAGGGTTAGCCTTGCGGTTAGAGTACAATTTAAGTCATGAAGACGCTTTTTGGTATTAGACTATCAAAAGTAAACTTGTCGCTTTTAATCATTAATGTTTTTTGGTATATCGCACTATTTCCCGGCAGATTGGGCTTCGATAATGCCCTTGCTTTGGACATGATTCGAAATGGCGATTCGACAGACTGGTGGACTGGGACATTTTGGCGGATACTGCAGGTCACTACGTTTCAAGGACATACAATCGCTATATTGAGCGGTATTCAATTAGTTCTGCTGGCAGTTTCGTTCAATTATCTAGTAAATTCTCTTCCAAATCTTAATATAGATATAGCAAAGAAAAGCCAGATTATTTTAAGTTTGACTCCTATTTATGGATTCTTTGCTCTCTCAATTTCGCACGACGTTTTCCAGTGTAGTGCATTGCTTCTCATGACCGGTTATGTTGCGCGTTTGCGACAGAATCTTCCGATCACATACTTCGTGGAGATTGTCCTATTGTTGACAATTACTTTTTCAATTTCCACAGTGAAGACTGGAGTCTTTTTTATACTTCTCTTAATGTTAGCAATCTTTAGATTTTCCTCAGATCAGACTTCAAAGTTGTTTTTAGTTTTAGGCGTTTCTTCACTTCTAACTTTTGTGAGCCCCCTAGGGTTAGACTCTTCCTGGTCTCAATCAGGCAAGTTCACGCCTTTTCTTGGCGATATGAAGTGCATTGTTCAGCATCCCGATGCCCAAGTGAAAGCTAAGACTTGGCAATATCTTGAGGGAATATCACCACGACATAAATGGTTAAGTCCCACTACTTGCACGGGGCTCGAGTCTGCTGTTGAAACGCTAGAACCCAATTTTGCATCCTTGAGTATCAATATGGAATTCTTGACGCATTACACACTACTCGTTTCGTCAAATCCTGAAATTTTTGTCATGGGTCACATTGTGCGTTCGCGAGAAGCATTACCACCTTTACTTTTTCCACCTCCAGAGAATCAGGTCAGCTTTGACTTTTCTGTTCCTTTGGGAAATGGTACTAACGCAGAATTACAAAATGGTCCCCCTTTATTGCATCCATCTATAGACTCTCACTTACTTGACCAAAGAATATTGATTCTTAAGCCTCTAGAAGTTTTAGTGCAATTGCCAGCATTTTTGGTGAACCAAGCTAGTTGGTTTTGGGGATGGGCTGGTTTATGGTATGTCATAGCAATGGTTGCTCTTGCGAAAAGCCGCGCTTTAGGGAACACATCAAATCTAGTTTATGTTATGTCCCCAGTTACATTCCTTCACCTTATCGTCGTTGCAATCGGTTTCAATCCACAAGGACGGCATCTGATGATATCTATTTTGCTGGGTGTTTATTTTGGCATCTACTCGCTATCGAAGTTCTTTGCCCCTAGTTCAAAAGGTTCTTAAGCGGTTGTAGCTCGGATGCAAACATCCGAGCCGCCCGCGGGAATCGAACCCGCGACCTTCGCTTTACGAGAGCGATGCTCTACCGACTGAGCTAGGGCGGCGTTAATTAATCCAAGCGTACAAGGCCGCTAGGTGTTGAAAGATGAACCGCAACTAGACCTGTTTGGCCATCATTGTTCGCGGGATCAATCCATTCGATCTCAACACCATCAAATGCTTTTGAAAGGTCAGAGCCCAACCATTCCTCAATAGTTCCTTCATCTCCAGCGATTTCAATCTTTACAATTTCAGCAACAGCTTTTCCATCTGTTGA
>Ga0129336_10001909_pt1 | contig 12772 bp, 9 predicted proteins | sample CPB6_02_DNA_FD_96878 | JGI IMG/M metagenome (GOLD analysis project Ga0129336, IMG submission 96878) | Freshwater to marine salinity gradient microbial communities from Chesapeake Bay, USA - CPBay_Sum_0.6_0.2_DNA | ecosystem: Environmental > Aquatic > Marine > Coastal | place: USA: Chesapeake Bay...
GGTGCTTCTGGATACGTTGTAGACGCTGCTGGTGGCAGCACTGTAATCAGACTTTCTCAGACTTCTGGAAACTTTATTAATGGTGAAAGTTTAGTCATTAACGAATCACCATCTTTACGCAGAACGATTAAGTCTATAAAAGCTTATAATATTCAAGACGTAAAATCTGTATATCAAGACTCAACCTCAGTATCTTCTGGTCTTAAAACAGACTTTGTTGGTGATACAGTCCTTTATAAGTTTACACCAAATACATTCTCGATAACTGATAAACTGAACATTAATACTTCAGGAATTGCAACTTGTGCAGGTAAAACCTTCCTAGGTATTAGAAGCGATGCTATTATTAGATATCAAAAGGTAGGATTTACAACGGAAACCTTTAACAGAGTTGTTTCTGTTTCTTCGGATGGAAAAACAATGCAATTAGCGGCTGTTCCAACAGTTGCTAATGTATGCGATGGAACATTACCTTCTACTTCTCAGGAAGTAACTTTCAGTGTTGGTGCTCCTGATATTAAAAATTCGGAGAACGCCTCTCTCTATACACCACTCAATGCTAGGAATATTTCTTCAGTAAATCTTTCTGGTTCTAATTTAGTAATTACCACTCAGGTAAGAGAGAGAAGTACAAATTCTGTAGGTTCTTTAACTATCAACATTTCTGATACAAATGTAACTACAGGATTTTTTGAGGCATTTGATGCAGAAAGATATTCAGTCTTCTATCAAGACGGAACAATAGAAGAATTGAGATCAGACCAAGTTACAGTTTCTGGTGATGGTCAACAAGTAGTTTTCACAGGTTTGTTTGCAAGTCAAACGAACAATGTAACTGTAAACGTTACTATTAGAAAGCAGGTAATCCAAAATAGAACTAAAAATTTCGTAAGAAGTGAAAAGGTAACAGTCAATAAAACTGTTTCTGGAATATCAACAGCACTCAGTGGATTAACAACTAGTAGTTCTTATGGAATGAGAATTGAAGATAAAGAAATTTCTCTGAATCTTCCAGACGTAACTAATGTTGTTGCCGTTTATGAGTCTTTAGATACATCAGCACCAACACTCGATAAACTAACTTTTGTATCTGGTCTAAGTTTAGATACTGCTTCTATTTTGGGAGAAAAGATTGTAGGGTCTACAAGTGGTGCTATAGCGCAATTAGTAACAAGATCTTCTTCAACAGAAGTAGAAATAGTATACCTAAATTCCAGGACTTTCATTACAGGCGAATCTGTAGTATTTGAAGAATCTAATATTACTTCAAATATTCAAGCAATAACTCTTGGAAGTTATTTGAACATAACTTCAAATTATAAACTTGATAAAGGTCAAAAGGATCAATATTATGATTATTCCAGAATCGTTAGACAGACTAATGCTAATGCTCCAACGAAACAACTTCTGGTAATCTTTAACTATTATGAAATACCAACAAGTGACCTTGGAGATATTATCACTGTAAATTCATACGATTATGATAGATTCTTAAATGACGTACCTACACTTCCTTCAGGATTAAGAGCTTCTGACACTCTTGATTTTAGACCAAGGGTACAAAGATTTACATCTACAACTATTTCTCCATTTGATTTTTCAAGTAGAGTCTTTACAACACTACAAAATTCACAGGTTCTTTCTTCTGGAGAAAGTTCTTTACTTGGGTATGATTTCTATCTACCAAGAATTGATAGAGTTGTTCTAAACAAACTTGGACAATTCTCAGTTATAAAAGGCGTCTCTTCAATTTCACCAAAAACTCCTCTCAACGTTGAGGAGGCAATGGATATTTGCACTATTAGTCTGCCTGCTTATCTGTATAATCCAGACGACGCTAAAATTGTCTCCGTCGATAACAGACGTTATACTATGAGAGACATTGGCAAGTTGGAAGATAGAATTGAAAATCTAGAAGTTACAACTTCACTGTCCTTGTTAGAATTAGACACTAAGACTCTTCAGATACAAGATAATTTTGGTCTAACAAGATTCAAGTCTGGATTCTTTGCCGATGACTTTAAAAATACTGATTTGCTTGATCAGACAAGTACGGATTTACAATGTGATGTAGAAGACGGAGAACTTTCAAGTTCTGTTGATTATTGGTCAGTTAAACCAAAACTTGCGCTTTCTCCAAACTTAAATACAAACACTTCAGATTACTCGCAGAATTTACCACTTTTAGATTCTAATGTAAGAAAAACTGGTGAGTTAATTACATTAAACTATGAAGAAGAAGGTTGGTTAGAACAACCTGTTGCAACTCAGGTTGAAAATGTAAATCCATTCAATGTGATTGAGTATGTTGGACTAGTTTCACTAAATCCAAAATCCGATGAATGGGAAAGAGTTATCAGAATCAGAGTTGATGGTGGAAGTGTTCGTATAGCATCGCCACACGGTGCTAGAAGAGAAACTAGTGTAGACACAAGTGTAACCAGACAAGAAGATCCATATGCAAGATCCAGAAATGTTCAGTTCTTTGCTGAAGGTTTAAAACCAATAACAAGACATTACATTTCTCTTGATAGTATTAGTTCAATTGATTATGTACCAAAACTTGTTGAGATCTCAATGATTTCTGGTTCGTTTAATGTTGGTGAAGACGTTGAAGGATTTACTACAAGTGGTGGTAGAATAATTAGATTTAGAACTGCAAGACCAGATCACAAATCTGGAAATTATTCTTCTCCAACAAAGACATACAATGCAAATCCCTACAACAAAGATTTAGAATTGCCAACGGCATACTCTGCTTCTTCTACAATAGTAAATGTAGACACTTTTGCTCTAGCAGAAGAATCTATAGGTACTTATGGTGGATTCATTGAAATTGGAACAAAACTTGTAGGAAAGACTAGTGGTGCTGTAGCAACAGTATCCAATTTGAGACTTATTTCTGATACTTATGGTGATATTTTAGGAACTTTCTTTATTAGAGAACCAAATACAAATCCACCACCACTAGTAAGAATTAGAACTGGAGATAGAGTATTTAAGATTACTGCAAATCCCTCAAGTTTACCACCACTTCCTGGTGACTTGCGTTTGGCTTCTAACGCAGAAACTGTCTATCAGACAAGAGGAACCATAAGAACTGAAAGAACAGTTACAACCACCGTTGAAAGATATGATCCACTTGCACAATCATTTACTGTAGATGAAACTGGAGCATACCTAAGTTCTGTCGATGTTTTCTTTGCTTCTAAGGATGATGTCGAAAAACTGCAAGTACAATTAAGAACTGTTGAGCTTGGAACACCAACTCTAAATCTGGTAAATGAATTCTCCGCAGTTACTTTAGAACCTTCAGATATTTCTACAAGTGCAGATGCTTCTGTAGCAACTAGAATTACATTCCCATCCCCAGTATACCTTGAACCAAATAATGAATATGCCTTGGTATTCTTAGCACCAAGCACAGATAATTACACTATGTGGATTGCCCAAATGGGCAAGAAGAGCATAAATACTGCCTCACTATCCTCTGCAGAAAGCGTTGTTTATGCTAGACAATATCTTGGAGGAAGTTTGTTCAGATCACAAAATGGAAGTATTTGGACAGCAAATCAATTCCAAGATTTGAAATTCAAACTTTATAAGTGCAACTTTACAACGACTTCTGGAGATGTTGTATTCTATAACCCAGCACTAAAGGCGGGAGAAAATGTTATTCAGAAACTCGTAGATAATCCAATTACTTCTTATCTAAGAAAACTCAAAGTTGGTATTACAACTACCTCTACAATGAGTTCTATTATCACTATTGGTAAAAAGGTAAGTCATGGTGCCGCAGCTTCTCCTGGAAGTTATGGTTATATTGAAAATATTGGTTCTAGATTGAGCACTTTATCAGTATCTAATGTTGGAACTGGATATTCTACTGGAACATTTGTTGGTGTACCTCTTTACAATATCACAGGTAATGGTAGTGGTGCGACTGCAAATATAGTTTTCAATTCAGATGGACAAATTAGTTCTGTTGCCACTGGTGTAGGATCTACCGGAAATGGATATGTAGTTGGTGATATTCTTGGAATCACTACAAGTAGTGTAGTAAAAGGTTCCGGTGCTCAAATCACCGTATCGACAATAGATGGAATTGATACCCTCTACTTAACTGGAGTTCAAGGAGAGTCATTCACAGATACTGAAGATTTAATTGTTTATAACAACACAACTGCTGTCGCATACGCAAATACCGACATTAGAGGTTCTTCAAGTGTCTACAATAATGTGTATCAAGGAAATGTAATTGAAATTTATCAACCAAATCATGGAATGCACGCTGATACTAATGTTGTAGAGATTAAGAATGTAACTCCTTCTACAGCACCAATAAAACTGACTGCAAATCTTGGAATTAGTGATACTACTATTTCAATCGCTAATACATCGGAATTTACAACATTTGAAGGAATATCAACTTCTAAGGGATATATCAAGGTCAACGATGAAATCATGTTCTATGACGGAATCAATGTTGGCTCCCTTGGAATAAGCACAAGAGGTGCTGAAGGCACAAGTGTAAGTCCACATTATATCGATAATGTTGCATACAAGTATGAATTAAATGGAGTATCTTTAACTAGAATAAACACTACCCATACCTTACCAAATACTCAAGCACTCAAAAATCTTAGAGACTTTGATGTTTATCATTTAGAACTTGATAGAGGATCTAGGTCTAGTGGGTCTTCTCAACTCTCGTTCACTGAAGAAAAAATCTCTGGTGGAAGTGAAGTATCTGCTTCTCAAAACTACCAATTCAATATTATTAGACCTCAGTTTGATATCTTTACCCCAGGTGAACAAACAACAGCGAGTGCAATTATTCAAACAGTTAGCGGAACAAGTGCTGGAGGTTCTGAAGTATCATTCTTGAGCAAAGAACCAGAATCTGTTACTATCAATGAAGAGAACGTATTAGATTCTCCAAGATTAATGTGTTCTGAAAAGAATGAATCTGAGAGACTTTCTTCACAGAAATCTTTCACCATGACAGTTACATTGAATAGTGGTGATTCTAATCTTTCTCCAGCAATTAATATTAAGAATGCAAGTTTGATTCTTGGAAGAAGTAGAGTCAACAATCCAATTGGAGACTATGTTTTAGACTCTAGAGTGAATCTTCTAGAAGGAGATCCACACTCTTCGATATACATTTCTAAGAGAATTGATTTAAAGCCGCCTGCAACTTCTCTTAAAGTATTACTTTCCGCTTATAGATCTGCCGATTCAGACTTTAGAGTTCTTTATCGTTTGTTTAAATCAGACTCCAGTGAAATTTCTCAAACATATAACCTATTCCCAGGATATGATAATCTAAAAGATATTGATGGCGATGGTTATGGCGATTTAGTAATCGATTCTTCTAAGAATACTGGTAGAGCAGACTCTTTTGTAAGACCAAGTAATGATGATGAATTCTTAGAATACCAGTTTACTGCCGAAGATTTAGATCAATTTACTGGATTTGCAATTAAGATTGTAATGTCTTCCACAAATGAAGCAAAACCTGTTAAATTCAAAGATCTGCGTGTAATTGCACTAGCATAATGATACCAGTTGAAGGACACAAAAATCTTTTTAGAGATGAAAACACGGGCGCAATTGTTAATTGTGATACATTCGCTTATTCACAATATATTAAAATGAAGAATGAGCGTTCTAAACAAAGGGAGGAAATAGATCAGATAAAATCGGATATTGATGAAATAAAAAATTTACTAAAGGAGTTTCTAAATGGATCCCGACAAAATTGAACTAGAAAATCTCAGCAAAAGTTTTGAGTACTTCAAGTATGCTGCTGAAATAGACAAAATATCCGATATTTCTGAACTTAGAAATATTGCAAAGTCTTATTATAAACTGTATTTGAGACAACAAGAAGTAGTTAGTAAGATTGGCATCTCTGGAGTATAAATACACTTTAGAACCTGATTAATACTTAGATGTCGGAAATAAAGGTCAGGGTAGGCCAACAGAATGCTATTAAAGTTTTATCTTCATTGGCTGGAGCAGGTAGTCTTGCTTTAAGTGAACTAACTGACGTTGACGCTTCTAATCTAGAAAATGGAATGGTTTTGGTTTACAACAGTTCAACCCAAAAATGGACTGCCACTTTACAATTAACCCCAACAAATAGTCAAAACTTAGTTGTTGAAGGGGGGACATTTTAAAAAATGGCAAGTATTATCAAGATTAAAAGGTCTACAGGGACCTCACTCCCAACTTCTCTGCAGTGGGGTGAATTTGCGTATATAACTGGTGTTGGAAGTTTTGGTGGAAGTTCTCAGTATAGAGATAGAATCTTTATTGCCGATGATGGTGGAATTATTAATCCAGTAGCTGGTTATTATTATGCTTCCATGATGGAGCATACACCTGGCGCAATTGCAAACGTCACCAACTCTAGAAATTTCGATGGTGGTGTAGTAGCAGTTCTATCTCCAGAACCAAACACTGCTGCTGGCGTTGGTTCAACTTCTCTAAAAGTTGATCAATGGAACGTAGATAATCTTAGATTAGACGCAAATACGTTATCTTCAACAAATACTGATGGAGATATTATTTTCGATCCTGTTGGAATCGGAAGTATTAGAATTGTAGACGATACTTATTTAAATTTTGGTGATAATGATGACGTAGCAATGCGCTACGATGAAACAACTGACAATAGATTTGAAATTGAAGGTGCTGATTGGTATTTTGAAAATGGTGTTGCGATTAAAATTGGTGACGTAACTAATTCTACAAGTAAGGACACCGGTGCTCTAGTTGTAGAAGGTGGTGTTGGAATCGAAAAGGATATATTCATTGGCGGATCTTTGAATGTATCTGGAATTGCAACTTTTGATAATATAAGGATTGAAAATAATGTAATTTCAACTCTTCCCGGAACGACTGAACTTTACATCGATCCATTTCCTGACGGTTTAAGTAATGAAGGAACAGTTATAATAAAAGGAAATCTCCAAGTTGATGGAACTACAACGTCAATAAACTCCTCAACAGTTGATATAAACGATCCAATCATCATTATCGGTGATGTGACCAGTGTTAGAACCGTAATGAGCACGGTTGTTTCTGGCGTAAGCACTATTAGATTAGATTCTGTAATTGGAATTAATACTGGAGATATTGTTAGCGGAGACGCTGGTCTGAACGCTGGTGCTGCTAACACTGTTACTTCATATGATACTGCAAATAAAATTATTACTCTGACAGATCCTACGATTGCTGGAATTTCAACAACTACTCAGTTGACTGTAACTCATGCATTTGACACGAATACTGACAGAGGTATTGGATTTAATTATAACACAAGTAGTGGTTCAGCAAATAATAAAACTGGATTCTTTGGATATATTGATGGAACAAACGTAGGTAGTGCAGCAACTCCAAGGTCATGGACATACATTCCAGATGCCACTATTACAAATAGTGTAGTCACTGGAACCAGAGGATACATTGACGTAAAGGGAATATATTACCAAACTGGTGATTTTAATACTCATGGAGTTGTTTATTTTGACGTTGATGGACTACAAACCTCAACAAACAATCCAGCATCACCAACAACAACTTCAAAACAAGTATTAGTTGCTATTACAAGAGTTGATTTAACTTTACCAAGTTCAGTAACAGTAACTGCTGGTGACTTCATAAAGCAAGATTCTTCTAATGCTTATGGTGTAGTTGAAACGGGAGGAACTGTTAGCACTTTAAATTTAATCGGTGTTGAAGGAACCTTTGATACCACAAATAATTTGAGGAGAGAAGGTGCTGGCGGACAGGTGCAAAATCTATCCATAATTCCCAGCTCTACTAGTGTCATATATACTAACAGACCCACTTGGACTGCAACTTTAGATGGGGGATCGTATTAAATGGGTAATCAAGGTGAAGAAGTTGATATTAATTTTTTAGTAAAATTATATCATAGAAAAATTTCAGAACTTTCTAATCAAGTTATTCTTTTAGAGGCAACAGTACAGACTCTTAGAAATGAAATGAATAACATGAAAAACACTCCAGATACGGACTTTAAGGAAGAATAAAATGGCTCAACCATCCACCAGACAAGGACTCATAGATTACTGTAAAAGGAGACTTGGTGCTCCTGTACTAGAAATTAACGTCGATGACGACCAGATTGATGATTTGGTGGATGACGCTATCCAATATTTCCAAGAAAGACACTATGATGGTGTTGAAAGGATGTATTTAAAATATCAAATTACTCAAGAAGATATTGATAGGGGAAGAGGTAAAAATACAAATGGAGTTGGTATTGTAACGACTTCTGCAACCTCTACAAATATTAGTGGATATGGAACCACAACGTCAAATTTTTATGAAGCTTCTAACTTTATACAAGTTCCAGACTCGGTAATTGGTGTAGAAAAAATATTTAAATTTGACACTAGTTCTATTTCTGGTGGAATGTTTAGTATTAAATATCAACTCTTTTTGAATGACTTATATTACTTCAACTCGGTTGAACTATTACAATATGCAATGACCAAGAGTTATTTGGAAGATATTGATTTTCTTCTAACAACCGATAAGCAAGTTAGATTTAACAAGAGACAGGACAGACTATATTTGGATATTGATTGGGGTTCCCAAAACGCAGGAACTTTCATAGTAATTGATTGTTATCGAGCGTTAGACCCAGCATCATTTACTCAAATTTATAATGATAGTTTCTTAAAACAATATCTGACTTCATTAATTAAAAAACAATGGGGTCAAAACTTAATTAAGTTTAGGGGAGTTAAGTTACCCGGAGGAATAGAACTAAACGGTAGAGAACTTTATGAAGATGCTGTAAGAGAACTTGATTCATTGAAAGAAAGAATGGCATCAGAGCACGAATTACCACCTTACGACTTTATTGGATAATGGCACTTAATCCCTTCTTCTTACAAGGATCTTCGGGTGAACAAAGACTTGTTCAGTCCCTAATTAATGAACAGTTGAGAATGTATGGTGTAGAGGTCATATACATTCCAAGAAAATTTGTAAATAAAAAAACCATTATCCAAGAAATACAATCTTCTAGATTTGATGATAATTTTGCAATAGAAGCATATCTCAATAATTATGATGGATATAGTGGATCTGGAGATATCTTAACAAAATTTGGTGTAAGTATACGGGATGAAGTAACTCTAACAATATCCAAAGAAAGATTTGAGGATTTTATAAGTCCATTTTTAAATGGAATGAACACTAGCGAAATTGAATTAACAACCAGACCAAGAGAGGGGGATTTAGTATATTTCCCACTTGGACAAAGACTATTTGAAGTCAAATTTGTTGAGAATGAGCAACCTTTTTATCAATTAGGAAAACTTTATGTTTATGAATTAAAATGTGAACTATTCGAATATGAAGATGAAGTTCTTGATACAAATATCGATGAGGTAGATAGAGAACTGGAGGATATTGGATTTATAACTACATTGACAATGGTTGGGGCTGGAATAACTGCTTCCGCAACACCACTTGTACGTACAGGATATGTTAGACAAATATTCTTAAATAATGATGGATATGGATATACTAGAGCACCTCAAGTTGCTATTGGAACAGCACCAATAGGTGTTGGAAATACTGACGCCAGAGCAATAGCAATAACTACAACAAGAGGTGGAGTTAGTTCAGTACAAAAAATTCTTTTCTCACATGCTGGAATTGGATACACCACTGAAACAACTTCAATTAATTTTATAAGTCAAGTTATTGGTTCTGGATCTACCGCAGTAACGATTGGAACAGGAGCAGCTGCTACTTGCTTGATAGAACCTACAAGTTTTGGTGTTGTTACTATCACTGTAAATGATGGTGGAATTGGATATTCAACAAACCCAGTAGTAACAGTTTCTGGTCCTATTGGAGTAGGATCTACTGCTATTGCAGAAAGTAGAATTAATTCTTCTGGAGTTGTAACATCGATTCTAATTAGTGATCCTGGATTTGGTTATGATATTAATAATCCACCAACCGTCACAATTGCTGATCCAGAAACTATTACTGGAGTTGGTACATATAAATTTAATGAAATTATAATCGGACAAAGGTCTGGTCTTAGAGCAAGAGTTAAATCATGGGATGCTGATGATGGAACTCTTAAAGTTTCCTTTGTTGGTGCAGCTTCTACGCAACCATACTTCTATCCTGGAGAAACAGTCACAGGACAAGAATCTGGCGCTATCTTCTCTGTAAAGACTTATAATCAAGATGATATTTACGATAAATACAGTCAAAATGATGAAATTGAAGAAGAAGCAGACCTCATATTAGATTTCTCAGAATCAAATCCATTTGGTACATATTAATGCTAGGAACTTATTACTATCACGAAATTATTAGAAAGACAATTATAGGATTTGGAACCCTATTCAATCAGATAAACATAAAGCATCAGGGTTCTGACGATACAACCACGATTAGTGATATTCGAGTTCCTTTAGCATACGGACCTATTCAAAAATTCCTTGCAAGGATAAGACAGCAACCAGACCTGAACAAACCAGTACAGATAAGTTTGCCAAGAATGTCATTTGAAATGACTTCTATTCAATATGATCCAACAAGAAAATCAAGTCTAACACAAACATTCAAAGCTTGCACTGGTTCAAATATAAAAAAAGTTTATTTACCAGTACCCTATAATATTGGATTTGACCTAAACATTATGGTCAAATTAAATGATGACGGATTACAAATAATTGAACAGATTTTACCATATTTCCAACCAGCGTTTAACATTACAATTAACCTTGTAGATTCTATTGGTGAGAAGAGAGACGTTCCTATTATTTTAGAAAGTATTAATTTCCAAGACGATTATGAAGGGGACTTTTCAACAAGAAGAGTTTTAATATACACTTTAAGATTTACTGCCAAGACATATCTGTTTGGTCCTATTGCAGACAGTTCCGAAGGTCTTATCAAAAAAGTTCAAGTCGATACTTTTACTGGAGATTCCGTTCGCAATTCCACCAGAGAAATGCGTTATATCGTTACTCCCAGAGCAAAGAAAGATTACAACAACGATAATACTTCTGTCCTTACAGATACTATCTCAACTTCTCAGGTCTTAATTCCTGTTGTATCAAGTGCAGATTTTACTATTGGTGACAGAATTATCATTGATAATGAAATAATGTATGTAAAAGAAAAACCCAATGCAACTCAACTTTATGTTGAAAGAGGTTACGAAAGTACCACTGTAACTGAGCATTTGGTAAATGCAAGTATTGATAAATTGACTGCAGCGGATGATAACTTGATTGAACCAGACGATGATTTTGGTTTCAACGAATCTTTCACTTTCCTCTCAGATTCTAAAGATTATAGTCCAACAAGAAAAATTGATTTTTAATAGGTGAACTCTATGTCAGATTATAGTAGTATTGATAAAGCTCTGAATATCGATAGCGAAATAGTAGAATCAAAAAAGGAAGATTCTATTGTCAAAAAATCTCCAGATAGTGATATTAAAAAAGATTATGAATACACTAGGGCAAATTTATATTCCCTAATTGAAAAAGGACAAGAAGCAATTAATGGAATTATGGAACTTGCAGGTGAAGGTGGAAGTCCACGAGCATATGAAGTTGCTGGTCAGTTAATTAAAAGTGTTGCTGACACTACAGATAAACTCATTGATTTGCAAAAGAAACTAAAAGACGTTGAGGACCAAAGTGTAAAGACAACAAATAATGTCACCAACAATGCTGTATTTGTTGGTTCAACTTCAGAACTTCAGAAACTACTCAAGCAAGGTTTTCTAAATAATAAAGAATAGATTTTTCTTTAAATGGCTTGGTCTAAAGATTATAAAAAATCGATAGACTGTGCAAATCCAAAAGGATTTTCACAAAAAGCACACTGTGCTGCTCGCAAAAAAAGACAAAAAGGCGAAAAAACAAAATCAATGTCACCATTCAACGAAGACGTGTCTGGAGTTAAGTTTCCAAAATTTGGTCACAAAACTCTACACCTAAAAGGAAAGCAACACCAATTAGATCCAAATCTTGACCTTAAACAGTTGGTTCACCATTCCACTGTTCAATATGTGGATCGTGATGCTGATGGAGATATTGATATTTACGATAAACCAAGCAAAAAAGTACCAGACGAAAATGTTTCTAGTTTTACAAAAGCAGCAAAGTATTCTGATATTTTAATAAAGAAACAGAAAGGAGAAATGTTACATACTAAGAGAGGTGTAGCATATGAGGAATCTGAAATGAAATATTGTAAGTTATGCAGAAAAATGGAGAGCAGAGATCAATGCTCTTATGGACCTACAATGTGGGATAAGTACTCTGTTGCAAAGGTCCACCCAGCAAATGAGGCAAAGGACCACGAGTATTCAATGGCTCGTTCTGAACTTTCAACTATTGTGAATGGTGCTAAAAGACTTCAGAAAAAAATGAAGAAGGGTGAAGGTGAAATTGAAGCATGGGTACAATCAAAAATCACCAAGGCGGCAGATTATATTGATACCGCAGCAGATTATGTTGATAGTGGTGAAATGAATAAAGAGGAAGTTGAAATATCTGAAGGTAAGCGTGACGGTAAGTCTGCTAAAGATAAGGACTATTCACTTCATGATTGGTTTAAAGGTGGAGGATGGGTTCAAGCAGGTGGTAAGTATGATGGCAAGCCTTGTGCTAAACAACCTGGTCAAAAAACTAAACCATTCTGCCGTGATGCGGACGACCGCGCATCAATGAGTAAGGAAGAA
>Ga0129336_10001911_pt1 | contig 12760 bp, 10 predicted proteins | sample CPB6_02_DNA_FD_96878 | JGI IMG/M metagenome (GOLD analysis project Ga0129336, IMG submission 96878) | Freshwater to marine salinity gradient microbial communities from Chesapeake Bay, USA - CPBay_Sum_0.6_0.2_DNA | ecosystem: Environmental > Aquatic > Marine > Coastal | place: USA: Chesapeake...
ACTGGACGGCAACCCTCCACCACGGTGGGGTGCTCCGGGTGAAGACCAGGTCGATAGCAAGGCGCAATCGACAAGCGTGGGTCTGCCAAAGTTAGTCAGGCCCCCTGTTATTTGGGGAGGTTAGTTCATGTCATCTTTTTCCGTTACAAATGCTGAGTTTGAAACCCGGCAGGTTCATGCCGGACAGGTTCCAGATCCAACTACCGGAGCAAGGGCGTTACCTCTCTACCAAACCACCGCATACCAGTTCCGCGATACAAAACATGCTGCGGATTTATTTGGTTTGGCAGAGCTAGGCAACATCTATACCCGCATTATGAATCCAACTCAGGATGCTGTAGAACAGCGCATCGCTTCACTTGAAGGTGGAGTAGCCGCTCTGTTAGTTTCCTCTGGATCTGCTGCTACAACCTTTGCAATTCTTAATGTTGCTGAAGCTGGGGATCATGTTGTCTCCTCGCCCTCACTTTATGGTGGTACCTACAACCTGTTTCATTACACCTTGCCGAAATTCGGTATTGAGGTCACCTTTGTAGAAAACCCAGAGGATCCAGAGAGCTGGAAGAAAGCGGTGCGACCAAACACCAAGGCTTTCTTTGGCGAGACCATCGCTAACCCTAAGAATGATGTTCTTGATATTGCTGCGGTTGCAGAGGTGGCGCACTCTGTTGGTGTTCCGTTAATTGTTGATAACACAGTTGCGACACCATTTTTGATCAGACCAATCGAGCATGGTGCAGATGTCGTTGTGCACTCAGCAACTAAATTCCTATCAGGACATGGCAATGCGGTAGTTGGCGCAATTGTTGACGCTGGCAAATTTGATTATGCGAAGCATCCAGAGCGGTTCAAGAACTTTAATCAACCCGATCCGAGCTATCACGGTTTGGTTTACGCCCAAGCACTGGGGGTTGGCTCTGCATTTGGTGCGAATTTGGCTTACATTTTCAAGATTCGCTTAACCCTATTGCGCGATATTGGTGCTGCAGTGGCCCCATTTAATGCTTGGTTGTTGGCGCAAGGCTTGGAGACCCTTTCACTCCGCATCGAACGCCATGTTGATAATGCTCTTGCAGTAGCTAGTTGGTTAGAGCAGCATCCGCAGGTTGAAAAGGTAAATTATGCATCACTTCCATCTTCACCATGGAACGTTCTGGCCAAGAAGTACTGTCCAAGAGGAAGTGGTTCAGTGCTTTCCTTTGAGATCAAAGGCGGGGTAGACGCCGGCAAGAAGTTCATCGAGGCTTTGAATATCTTCTCCCACGTAGCAAATATCGGTGATGTGCGCTCGCTGGCTATTCATCCAGCTTCAACTACCCATTCACAGTTGACTCCAGCAGAGCAGCTGCAAGCTGGTGTTACTCCAGGTTTAGTTCGCTTAAGTCTCGGTATTGAAAATATCAACGACATAAAAGCCGATCTAGAAAAAGCTTTTGCCGCCGCAAAGTAAATGAGTATCTCTCATTCAGTAACTGGGGCTTGGCTGGAGTTCCATGATCCAGGCGATCGTAAATTCCACAAGTTAGGTGATTTGGAGTTGGAGTCAGGCGAGGTTTTGCCTGATGTAGCCATCGCTTATCAAAGTTGGGGAGAGTTAAACGCAGAGAAATCAAATGCGATTTTGATTAATCATGCTTTAACTGGTTGGTCTGATGTTCCTTCTTGGTGGCCAGAGATGGTCGGACCCGGACTTCCCTTTGATACCAATAAATACTTTGTCATCTGTCCAAATGTAATTGGCGGCTGTCAGGGAAGTACCGGTCCTTCATCGTTGGCGCCCGATGGCCGACGATGGGGATCGCGTTTTCCATTTCTTTCAATCCGCGACATGGTTTCTGCGGAGGTTCTTTTTAGTGAACAACTGGGAATTTCAAATTACTTACTCTCTGTAGGTCCATCACTTGGGGGCATGAGAGCGCTGGAATGGGCTATTACCCATCCGGAAAAAGTTAGCGCCATCTGCACCATCGGCTCATCGGCGGTAGCAACCGGAGATCAAATTGGTACCGCTGCTACTCAGATTCACGCCATTAAAGCTGATTCTTATTTCAACAATGGTGATTACTATGAGTTGGAAAAAGGACCGGTGGAGGGAATGGGAATCGCACGCAAGATCGCTCATCTGACCTATCGCACCGAGTATGAAATGGATATGCGTTTTGGCCGGGATATGCAGGGCGATGACACCGGTCGCTATGCGGTGGCCTCTTACCTGGATCATCAGGCTCTAAAGCTGCAAAAGAGATTTGATGCTAATACCTACATTGCACTAACTGAGGCGATGAACTCTCACGATATTGGCCGGGGTAGAGGCGGGGTAGCCGCTGCGCTGGCTCAAACCAAGGTTCCAGTAGTGGTAGCTTCAATTGATACCGATCGACTCTTTCCACCCCGGCTTCAGCAGGAGATAGTGGATTTGAGCCCGACCTCAGCACCTTTGAAGCAGATCTCCTCGCCCTTCGGTCACGATGGCTTCCTAATTGAGGTTGAGACCGTCGGACAAATCATCAGAGAGAGCTTGGATTTAGCCCACGCCAGCCGTCTATAACTCTTTAAATGTGCATTTCGGCCTGTGGACAATTTATAATATAGCCATAGCCAAACTCCCCAAATGGCTGGCAAGTAGCTCTGACAATTCGTCAGAAATTAACAAAGGACTATTTCGTGGCTGTATCTCGTGCGCCCAAAAACGCTCCAAAGAAAAAGAGCGCTGCAACAAGTGCGAAGAAATCCGCACCTAAGAAGGTTGCTAAAGCGGCACTAGCCAAAAAACCAGTAAAGAAGAGTGCACCAGTTGAGAAAAAAGGTCCACGAAGATTCCCTACTAAAGCCGAACTAGAGGCGATGAAGGCGGCAAAGGAAGCACAAGCCGCTGCACCAGTTGAGAAAAAAGGTCCGCGTAGATTCCCAACCAAAGCTGAGTTAGAGGCGATGAAGGCCGCTGCTGCGGCTCAGGCAGCAGGAGTAGCGCAAACTTCAGAATTATCGGCTACAACAAAGTCATCAGGCAAAAAACTTGTAGAGAAGATTGATGGCGAAGATGTTGAACTCGAAGAGGTTGAGTTAGAGGATCTAGAGAAACTTGCTGCAGAAACCGGCGAAGAGGTGGCAGAGCCACAATCAGATGTTCGTGTTGTTAACTTAAATGAAGAGGCAAAGCAGGAAGAGGGCGAGTTCACCCTTAAGGATTCGGAAGAGGATGACGCACCACCACAAACAGTTCTTACCGCTGGTGCAACCGCAGATCCAGTTAAAGATTATTTAAAGCAGATTGGTCGCGTTGCGCTGCTAAATGCAGAGCTTGAGGTTGAGCTTGCGATGCGAATCGAGGCGGGATTATTTGCTGAAGAGCGGTTGAACTCTAGTGAAAAACTAGATCGCTCTCTCAAGCGCGAATTAGAGTGGATTGCAGAAGATGGGAAGCGCGCCAAGAACCATCTTTTAGAGGCTAACTTGCGTCTGGTTGTTTCACTAGCAAAGCGCTATACCGGCCGCGGTATGTTGTTCTTGGATCTAATCCAGGAAGGAAATCTCGGTCTCATCCGCGCCGTAGAAAAGTTTGATTACACAAAGGGTTACAAGTTCTCTACATATGCGACCTGGTGGATTCGCCAAGCGATTACCCGCGCTATGGCTGACCAGGCAAGAACAATCCGTATTCCAGTGCACATGGTTGAGGTCATCAACAAGCTGGCTCGTGTGCAACGCCAGATGTTGCAGGATCTAGGGCGCGAACCAACCCCAGAAGAGTTGGCAAAAGAACTTGATATGACCCCAGAAAAGGTTGTTGAGGTTCAAAAGTATGGTCGCGAGCCAATCTCACTTCACACCCCACTTGGTGAAGAAGGAGATTCAGAGTTCGGTGATTTGATTGAAGACTCTGAAGCGATTGTTCCAGCAGATGCGGTCTCCTTCACCTTGCTTCAAGAGCAGCTTCACTCAGTTCTAGACACCTTGTCAGAGCGTGAGGCCGGTGTAGTTGCGATGCGTTTTGGTCTTACCGATGGGCAACCAAAGACTCTTGATGAAATCGGCAAGGTATACGGTGTTACCCGCGAACGTATCCGCCAAATCGAATCAAAGACCATGTCCAAGCTGCGTCACCCATCACGTTCTCAAGTTCTACGCGATTACCTAGATTAGGAGTTATTAATGTCCGATCGTGTAAAGATTTTCGTAAAGCCAAATGGTTCAGTTCGAGTAACTGGAGCTGCAGATTTTGTTGATGCCGATGGCAATGTCATCGAAACCAAAGAGAACTTCTCACTTTGCCGCTGTGGCCACTCCAAAGAAAAACCATTCTGCGATGGCTCTCACCGCGAAGCTGGATTCCAAGCCGAATAACTCACTCTGGGCTGCCACCGCAGAGTGTTTTGAACCTAAATCGCAGTTTGCAGATTCATACGATGTTGCCATCATTGGTGGTGGGTTTTCCGGTCTATGGTCTGCCTTTCATTTAATTGATCTCAATTCAAATTTAAAGATTGCGGTATTTGAAGCTAAGGTTTTTGGATTTGGTGCCAGCGGTAGAAATGGTGGTTGGGCCTCATCTGATTACCCAGTCACTCGTTCTAGGTTGATTAAACGTCATGGCTTATATCGCACCAATTCACTATTTAATGCTCTGATTTCATCCATTGATGAGATTGGCAGTTTTGCCCAGCGTTTTGCCCCACAATCTCATTTCACTAAATCCGGCACAGTGACGTTTGCCAGAAACTCAGCGCAAGAAAAACGTTTGAGCAAGAGTGCAGATGAACTTCATATTTGGAAAAGTGCGGAAGAGCTCTCTCACTTAATCAGGGTAAGTGATGCCCGAGGTGGTCTATTCAACCCTGAGTGTGCAACGATAAATCCGATGGGATTGCTGCAAGGAATTTTCGAGTACTTGAAATCTAGAAAAGTTGATTTATTTGAGAACTCATTTGCCACTCCTATCCCGAGCGGAGTATTGGTAAATAGCCAAAGCATTAGAGCTAATGTGGTTATTCAGGCCACCGAGGTATATGGAGCAGCGGGACGGGAGTTCATTCCGCTGTATTCCCAAATGGTTGCTACTGAGCCCTTACCTGCAGATTTTTGGGATGAAATAGGGGTAAAAGGGCGGTTCACATTTGCGGAAGGTTCTCATCTAATTAATTATGCCCAGCGCACCGCTGATAATCGACTAGCGATAGGAGGAAGGGGCGCAACTTATCCATTTAGCTCTCGTTTAATGGAGGGCAAGGAGTACACAAACTCGGTTCATCAAAACATCCGTCAATTAGCAAGAAAATGGTTTCCGCAGTTGGAGAATGTTTCCTTTACCTATGCTTGGGGCGGAGCGGTGGCTATTACCCGTGATTGGGAGCCTTACATTCATTTTGATATAAACACTGGCTTTGGCCGTCTTGGAGGCTATGCCGGTGATGGTGTAACCATGAGTTTTCTAGCCGCAAAAATCATGGCTAATTTAGTTGTTGGCAATTCAAGTGAGTTAACGAACTTGCATGTCGTGAATCGAAAGATTCGTAATTGGGAACCAGAGCCTCTGCGTTATATAGCGGTCAACAGCTTAGTTAAATTGAGTGGCGTTGCAGATCGAGAAGAAGCGCTAACAAATAGACCAAGTGTGGTCTCAAAACTTATTGCGCCGTTGATCCTTCGCTAAGACGAGCGGTTTCATCATCAATTCGGGTTGCGGCATTTGCTAGGCCCTCTTGATATTTCTTGGCGTGATGACCACAGAAAAGTAATTCAAATCCATTTGCCATAACGGCACGAACATAAGCCTGTGCGCCACAACGATCACAGCGGTCAAGGGCGTTAAGGGGCGTGGAGTCGAGTACTACATTCTCGGTCATTTGGAGCCTTCCTTTCCTACCTAGTTCAGATGCTTACAGTGGAACATCAAACCACCTCTTACTTATTCCCCGCAGGTGAAAACGATACTTTTTTACATTTCTCGCCTAATTGTGTGAATTTATCTACAAATTCTCAGCCTCTTCGGCGCGTAATCCGCTCTGCTTTGAGGGTGATAGATACCCTTGCACATCGTGGCTGACAAAGATAATCGCAGCGTAGAAACCTCTTACTCCGCAAAAGATCTCTCCGTTCTGGAGGGTCTAGATGCGGTCCGTAAGCGTCCCGGAATGTATATCGGTTCGACCGATTGTCGCGGATTGATGCACTGCTTATGGGAGATTATTGATAACGCGGTTGATGAATCGCTAGCTGGTCATTGCAAAAAGATTGAGATAAACCTAGAAAAAGATGGCTCAGTTGAGGTGCATGATGATGGTCGTGGAATTCCTGTTGATAAGGAGCCAAAGACTGGGTTAACCGGCGTTGAGGTTGTAATGACCAAACTGCACGCAGGTGGAAAGTTTGGAGGGGGCTCTTATGCAGCCACCGGTGGTCTACATGGTGTTGGCGCTTCAGTTGTTAACGCGTTGTCATCTCGTCTTGATGTTGAGGTAGATCGCGATGGAAAGATTTATTGGATGTCATTCAAACGTGGTGTTGCTGGAATATTTGATGGCGATGGACCTAATGCTTCATTTGAATCGCAATCCGGCTTACGTGTAATTGGAAAGATTTCAACAAAGGTAACCGGCACTAGAGTCAAATGGTGGTCAGACAAGCAAATCTTCCTTAAAGATGCAGAGTATGACCTAGAAGAGATTTATACCCGTGCTCGACAAACTTCGTATTTGGTTCCTGGTTTAACATTGGTTGTAAATGACAATCGCACCAAGGATAAAAGCTCGCAAACCTTTTTCCATAAAGGCGGTATCTCTGAGTACTGCGACTTCATTCAACCTGATCAAGCTGTTGGCGATGTAATTCGCTTAACCGGTAAGGGCCATTATCAAGAAACCGTTCCAGTCCTAGATGAGAAAGGCCATCTAGAGCCCAAAGAGGTGGAACGGGATATGGATGTAGATATCGCCGTTAAATGGGGCAATGGGTATGAAACCACCGTTAGATCTTTTGTAAACATTATTGCTACCCCAAAGGGTGGAACCCATGTTCAAGGATTTGAAAAAGCTCTAACCAAAACCTTTAATGAGTATCTACGTTCCAAAGGTGTATTGAAGAAAAATGAACAAGATGTCATTAAAGATGACATAGTTGAGGGTTTGACCGCAGTTGTAACAGTGCGTATGTCTGAACCACAATTTGAGGGTCAGACCAAAGAGGTGTTGGGCACCCCGGCGGTTACCCGTATCGTGCAGCAGGTAGTTTCTGATGAGCTAAAGAAGTTCTTCACAACTACAAAGCGCATCGATAAAGCTAATGGTTTGTTAATTTTGGAGAAGGTGGCCAACGCCTCACGCACCAGAATCTCTGCTCGTGCTCACAAAGAGTTACAGCGCAGAAAAAATGCCTTGGAGAGCTCCTCACTACCGGCCAAATTATCTGATTGTCGTTCTGAGGATGTTTCTCGTACCGAGTTGTTTATCGTTGAGGGTGAATCTGCTTTGGGAACTACCAAAGCGGCACGTAACTCTGAGTTCCAAGCTATTTTGCCGTTGAAGGGCAAGATCCTAAATGTGCAGAAAGCTTCATTGTCACAGATGCTCGACAATGCTGAGTGCGCTGCGATCATTCAGGTGATTGGCGCGGGCTCTGGAAAATCCTTCTCATTAGAAGATGCCAGGTACGGCCGGGTTATTTTGATGTCAGATGCCGATGTTGATGGCGCCCACATTAGATGTTTGATGCTTACCTTGTTGTATCGATACATGAAGCCATTGATTGATGATGGCCGGGTATTTGCAGCAATTCCGCCACTGCATCGTATTGAGGTAATGGGCGGGGGAGGCAAAAAAGGCGAGGTGCATTACACCTACTCCGATGATGAAATGAAGAAGTTACTCAATGATATGAAGAAAATTGGCAAACGCTGGAAGGAGCCAATTCAACGTTACAAAGGTTTAGGTGAAATGGATGCCGACCAGCTGCGGGAGACAACCATGGATCCAGATCATCGCACTTTGCGTCGTATAACAATCAAGGATGCGGCTGATGCAGAAAAGATGTTTGAACTTCTGATGGGCAACGAAGTTGCTCCACGCAAGGAGTTCATAGCAACCGCCGATATTGACCGCGAAAGAATTGACGCTTAAACCACAATTTTTAGGCGATAAGGGTTCGGCGCGGGGTAGCAAACTTCTTCTCAACCTCGCTTAACTCATCTGCAACCTGCTTGCGCAAAGCTTCATCACTCTTTAGCAACGCGGTCAGTTTAGAGATGGTGGATTTCAACTCTTTTTGCTCGGTTTCAAGTTCAATCTTGGACATCTTGGTCAAGCGACGAAGTGGCATATCAAGGATGTAGGTAGCCTGTTCATCGGTGAGCTTAAAGCTCTTGATTAATGCAACTTTTGCTTCATTGGCATCATCGCTGCCTCGGACAATTTTCACCACTTTATCAATATCAATAATCGCTTTTAGTAATCCATCGACCAGGTTAAGTCGGGCGGTGGCCTTTTCTTTACGGAAGTTAGAGCGGCGAGTGACTACCTCAATGCGGTGATCAATAAAGACCTGAAGCAGCTCTTTTAATCCTAGAGTCTTTGGCTTTCCTTCCACTAATGCAACAGCATTAATTGAGAAGGCATCCTCTAACGGGGTTAGTTTGTACAGATTCTCTAATACCTGCTCAGGCTCAAAGCCATTCTTAACCTCGACAACTACCTTGGTTCCGGATTGACCATCAGTTAGATCAATGATGTCCGAGATCCCTTGAATCTTCTTGGCTTTTACTAGATCGCTAATTCGCTCTACAACCTTCTCCGGTCCGATATTGAAAGGAAGTTCGGTAATAGTTATGCCCTGTTTGCGAGAGGTGACCTTGCCTATTTCTACCTTGGCACGTACTTTGAAAGCGCCTTTACCGTTTTGATACGCCTCCAAGATCCCTTCCTTACCTATTATTGAGCCACCGGTCGGAAAATCTGGAGCTGGAACAAACTTCATTAACTGTTTCAAGGTTGCATTAGGGCTCTCAATCAGATGTTTTGTGGCCGCAATTACCTCACCGAGATTGTGCGGCGCCATATTTGTAGCCATACCAACTGCAATACCAGTTGCACCATTAACTATAAGATTTGGAAAAGCTGCAGGGAGTACAAGCGGTTCCATAATCTGACCGTCGTAGTTGGCGCCGAAATCAACCGTATCTTCATCAGCCTCTTCCACCATCAGTAACGCTGAGGTAGCCAAGCGCGCTTCGGTGTAGCGCATTGCAGCTGGGCCAGCATCAAGAGAGCCAAAGTTTCCATGCCCATCTATCAACGGCAATCGCATAGAAAAACCTTGCGCCATGCGAACCAATGCATCGTAAATCGCGCCATCTCCGTGCGGGTGCAGTTTACCCATTACCTCTCCAACAACACGGGCGCTCTTTACATGCCCTTTATCTGGACGTAAGCCCATCTCAGACATCTGATGCAGGATTCTGCGATGTACCGGCTTCAATCCATCTCGCGCATCAGGAAGCGCACGTGAGTAGATAACTGAATAGGCGTACTCTAGAAAAGAGTCAGACATCTCTGATGAAACATCGACATCAACGATTTTGCCAGGGAACTCTCCAGGTTTTGGTCCTGCTGCCTTCTTAGAGCTCTTACCCGAATCTGATTTTGCCATGGGCGGGATTCTGCCAAGTAAAGAGAGGTTTATTGGGGATTGACGCTCGGTCTAGCCCCGATAATTGCAACACATTGGGCTGCTAACTTGTTTCCAGCAGACATAGCTAGATCTAATTCTTTGTTTTCTATCCAACTTGGAATAAAACCGGCAGCAAAAGCATCACCAGCACCGGTGGTATCAATTGGATTAATTGCATCAACTTTAGCTACTACCGGCGAGCTGTTTAGAGTGGTTCCCATTGCACCAGCAGCTCCACGTTTGATAACAACGGTTTCAACCTGTTTTGTTAACTCAACAAGGGCTGCTTCGCAATTATTTTGATTTGATAGATAGAGCGCCTCTTCCTCATTCATTAGCAAAATATCCATCTTTGAGAGATATGAAACAGCTGCATCTTTTCCAAATTGAGAGATAGTTCCAACTGAAGCGGGATCAAAAAACAAAGGAATTCCCGCTGACTTTATCTGATCTATCATTTCTAATACGCCCGAGTTAGAAGCTTTATTAAATAGTGAGTAGCCAGAAATAAAGGCGGCATCAAATCCATCTAAGCTCGGTAAGTCGAAGCTACTCAATCCAGAGTTTGCCCCTGAATCGGGAAACATGGTGCGCTGTCCACTTTCATCAACAATTACAACGACCACGCCGGTCTTTAAACCAGTATGCCTGAGCGCTCCATGTTCGATTTTCCAGGCATCCAACTCTCGAATTACCGCATCAGCTGCCGCGTCATCGCCGGTGCGGGCTACAAAGTAGACATCATGGCCCGAGTACGAGAGCCAGGTTGCGGTATTTGCAGCGGCTCCACCACCATGGGTTGAAATCTTGGCAGGTGTATCGCTGGCGTAGTTGATTGGGGAGTCGATTAGTACGACTACATCAAGCATCAAATCGCCAACACATAAGATTCTTGGCATTTCTAATGCTTCAACTTTGAATCTGCGGCTGCAATTTGTGCCGCTAAAGCTGAGTTTTCTTTGATGATTTCAATATTCACTCTTAGGGAATCCCCATTTGTGTTGGAGTGGAAGTACTCAAGAAGGAAAGGAGTGACCGCTTTTCCTTTAATGCCAGCCTTTTGCGAAGCCGCTAAACCATCCTGCAAAGTTTTTTCATGCAAAGCTTTATCCATCTGATTCTTAACGGGATTTGCAACCACCATGCCAGAGTTATTGGTAGAAACAGTATTTCGCGCCTGCCAGATTTCCGAAATCTCAGCGGCAGATTCAGCCCTATATTCCAAATCAAAACCAGAATCAGATAAATAGAACCCAGGGAATCGATTGGTTCGATATCCAATAATGGGAACGGAGAAGCTCTCTAATCTTTCTAGTGTTGCAGCGACATCTAGAATCGACTTAGCCCCTGCGCTTACGACCAATACCGGAATCGATGCTAAAGAGTGTAGATCTGCTGATTCATCCCAAGTTTCTTGCGCTCCGCGATGTACGCCGCCCAGTCCGCCGGTTGCAAAAAATGAGATGCCAGCAATATGTGCGATGTGTGATGTTGCGGCCACCGTGGTAGCGGCGCTCAATTTCTTGGCGGTTACTGTTGCTAGATCTCTAATTGAGGCCTTCAAAATTGATTCATCATTTGCGACTCGATCTAAATAGTTTTTTTCGAGACCGACATGGATGTCACCATCAATGATGGCGATAGTGGCTGGGGTAGCGCCATTTGCGCGAACAATCTCCTCAACCTCACTAGCTACCTCAATATTTGTCGGCCGGGGAAGCCCATGGCTGATGATGGTGGACTCCAGAGCAACTAGAGGTAGATTTTTGGCTAGCGCGCTCTTTACCTCCTCGGAATAGCGAATCATGAACTCAAGATTACTGGAAAGATATGGCTGTGATGGCACTGCTCTCTGATCTATCTCAATCAGTTTTCTCAACTCTAGGAGTGCCGGGAACAAACAACCCCCTGGGAATCTCTGACAATCCTGGGCAGCGAGAGTGTTTGTTGTTGATAGATGGCATGGGAAGAAACGCCCTTGAGTTGTGCAAGAAGGAGCTATCAATCTTTAGTGAGATATCTAGTTTGGATCTCCTAACCGCCACCTTTCCCTCCACAACATCTACCAGCCTCACCTCCTTAGGAACAGGTGCAGATGTAGGTGTGCATGGCATGGTGGGCTACACGATGCGGGTACCACATAGCGGCACTCCAGAACGATTGCTCAATGCCCTGAAATGGGATGAACGTGTTGATCCATACATTTGGCAATCACAACAAACTCTGTTTGAAAGAGCTAATGCACAAGGAATAAAAGTTTCACATATTGCCGCAAAACGCTATGAAGATACTGGTTTCACTCGAGCCGCACTTCGCGGTGCTGATTATTTAGGTGCAAATCAAGTTGATGACCTAGTTTCCAATGCTGTGGTTGCCTTAAGAAAACCAAATTCATTCGCCTATGTCTATTTAAACGATGTAGATGACGCCTCGCATAGAGAAGGTTTTGGATCAGAGAGGTTTTATGTTGCTATGCGAAAGGCCGCTGAGTTAATAAACAAGCTCATCGAGAATCTTCCAAAAGGAACCAGGTTATGGATTACTGCTGATCACGGGATGATCAACCGTTCTGATTATTGCGTACTGGGCAAAGAAAATGAGTTACTGAAAAACGTTGATTTACTCGGAGGGGAACCGCGGGTACGTTACTTATATATTCGAGAAGGTGCTGTGGCGGAAACTAAGTCACAATGGCAGGAGTACTTTGGAAATCAAGTAACACTATTTACTCGAGAAGAGGCAATAAGAAATGGTTTGTTTGGAGCAACTGTTACTGAGACAAATCAACAGCGAGTAGGGGATTTGATCGCAATAGCAAATGGGGAGTTAATTTTGGTGGAGAAAGAACGTGAGGAGTTGCAGTTAGCAATGGTGGGACATCACGGCGGTATTACAAAAGCTGAGTTAGAGATTCCTCTCTTACTTCATCAGCTTTAGTTTTCCTCTTCCTCGCCATCTCTTTTCTTACTCTTGCCAAACATAATGTCATCCCATGACGGGATAGAAATACGACGAGTTACTCCATCTTTCTTCGCATCCGGGGTGATTTCTTTAGCTGGAGATTCTTCGATTACACCACGTTCATCTACAAGTGGATCAGTAC
>Ga0129336_10001913_pt1 | contig 12758 bp, 14 predicted proteins | sample CPB6_02_DNA_FD_96878 | JGI IMG/M metagenome (GOLD analysis project Ga0129336, IMG submission 96878) | Freshwater to marine salinity gradient microbial communities from Chesapeake Bay, USA - CPBay_Sum_0.6_0.2_DNA | ecosystem: Environmental > Aquatic > Marine > Coastal | place: USA: Chesapeake...
ATTCATATCAAGACTACTCATATAAATGATATAAATATTGTTTTTAATAAAAAATAATGAATTATACTTAGTGCCTTTTTTTAGTGCCTAATTTTCAGTAATCTGAAATTCATTTTTTTTAGCTAGAGCTTTATCTTTGAAATGATGCACAAATATATTTCGAATTTCTTTTTTTATATCTAAACCTTCACATACATCAAACTTCAAAACTTTTTCTGGAATTTTTGTTAAACCAGTTCCACGTTTAGAATGTGTATATCCTTTGAATAGAATTTCATCCAATACATAGACTAAGAAAGGATTATACTCATCTATTACATCTCTAGGAATATGATATTCACCAATATAAATATAACGATTACAATTAGAATCCGCTTGTACTTTGTATACTTTGTCTGTTACTAATTTATTTTTGATAAGTCCGATGCCCATGATTTGATTTGTTGAATTATTCATTTCAATAACAAATACAGGTGAATTTAAATCAATAAGTGGTGATAATCTACATGGAGGAGCATAAATACATGCAAATTTTTTTCTGATTCTATATTGTAATGTCGCATCCCATGTTTCATTATTATATCTTCCAGTAACAACAGTAAACATATTTGATTACCAAATATTTAATTTACATTATTTTTTTCAATTTTAAATAAAAAACAATATTAATGAATTGTTGTATTTGTGGACCAGTAAAAAACTGTGGACCTTATTTATCAAAAGTTTTAGATAATATGGAAAAAATAGGTTCTCTCTTTGATGATTATAAAATCATAATTTATTATGATAAATCATCAGATAATACTCTTAATATATTAAAATATTATCAAAATAAAAATCCAAAAATGATGTTTTATGTTAACCAAAAACCAGTATCACCATTTAGAACTCATAACATTGCGGTAGCTAGAAACTTTTGTTTAAAATTTATTAGAGAGAATAAAGATAAATTTCCTTTTTTTATCATGATGGATTGTGATGATGTGAATTGCAAAGAAGTAAATATAGATATTTTAAAAAAATATTTATATCGTGATGATTGGGATGGTTTATCATTTAATACAACACCAAAATATTATGATATTTGGGGTCTTTCAATTTATCCATTTTGTTTTAGTTATAATCATTTCGAAAATAATGTAAAATACTATGATATTATACAAAATTTTGTTGATACGTTATTAAAAAAGGCTAGAGAAAAAAATGCACTTGTTGAATGTATATCATCTTTTAATGGATTCTCTCTATATAGAACTTCTAAGTTCCTAAATACATATTATGATGGAAGAGTTAGGATGGACTTAATACCAAAAGCAAATATGGATGCACATAAAAATGTGACAAAATCAAAATTAGTATTTAAACAATATTTTAAACCAGATGGAAAGGTAAATGTAGATGGTCGATATGAAGATTGTGAACATAGAGCATTTCATATACAAGCACGACAAAATTCAGGAGCAAGAATAATGATAACTCCTGATATAATATTTAATTAAATTTATTATTATAACTTAATTTAAAAATATTTATATTTTATTGAAATTTAAAAGGGAGAATAATAAATTAGAAAAATGCATTGCAAAATGTGTTTTAAATACAAAATATATGATTAATTAATTAGCATTCTTAACTCTTCAACTTTAATATCATTTATATTATTTCTATTTTCAAAATTTGGATATGAATATAAACATCTTGTATCAAATATATAACATTTTTTAACATTTTGTAAAGTGTGTATATTTAATAATCCTGGAACTACTCCAGAATTAATCGCAATAATAACTTTTACATTTGTAGATATAGATGCTATATCTTTTATTGTTAAATTATTATCTGATGTACATAAAATATTATTAACTTTTGATGTTGTTGAAATTTTATATAAATTATTTATATTTTTTATATATGTATCCCATTCTTTTTTTTTATATGGATATTGTCCAGACAATGGTTCTGAATTAATAAATAAAATATCCAAGTTTTTAAATTTATTATCTATTTTTTCATATCTTTGAATTAATTCTTCATCCACATAAAATAATCTTGTTAGTTTATAATTAATAAATAAACGTTGCAAGACATTATTGAAAAAATTTATATAATATCTATTATAAAAAATCGGGAATTTATCTGCCATATCCACATGTCTTAAATTAAAATAACCATTATTAATCCAGATTTCAATGGTAGATTCAGGTTTATTTTGTAACGGTTGTAAAATAATATTTTTACTGCAAATAAATTCAGATAATTGATTTATATACTCCTGTTTAGCATAATAATTTATTATAATATTATTATTTTCTATAATTTCTTTCAAATTATAAAATAAAATAAAATTAAAAACATTATCACCTAAATGATAAGAATTACATAAATGATAATTTTTATTTTTTGCAAATGATACAATATTTTTTTTTATTTTAAGGTAATTTATCAAGTTGAAATTCATATAATATATTATATTATATTTTAAGTAGCTTTTATTTTTTTAATTACATTAGTAGAACTTTTATTTTCAATTAAATTAAATAAAATTACTTCTTTTGTATATTCTTTTCCAACTATATTATTAATATTGTAATCACCTCCTTTTACTAGTTTATTAGGACTTATAAGTTTTATTATTTCAAGTGGAGTATCATCGGAAAAAATTATAATATAATCAATAAAATCAAACAATGATAATATTTTAGATCTTTCATTAATATCATTGATTGGTCTTTCACTTCCCTTAAGACGTTTTATGGATTCATCTGAATTTAATCCAACTACTAATATATCTCCTTGGTTTTTTGAAAATTTAAGTAATTCAACATGAGCTGAATGTAATATATCAAAACATCCATTTGTAAAAACTATATTATGTTTTGTTGAAATTAGTTTAATTTTTTCAATTTCATAATCGTAAATTATTTTATTGTCTATAATATTTTTACAATTTTCATAATATTCATCTATATCATTAATTGTAACATTATAATTTCCAATAATACCAACACTTTTACCGCCAATATAGTTTGAAATTTTAGTAGCTTCATTTAGATTTTTATTTTTTAAATACATATAAACAAGAACTGAAATAACGATATCACCAGCACCTGTTACATCAACTAAATTTATAATGCTATCGTGTTCTATTTTATTATAAATGTTATTTAAAATCATACCTTCTTTACCTCTTGTCAATAAAATATTTTTACATTCTAATTTATCTTTAATAAAGTGTAATATTTTATCAATATTTTTCTCTCCAGAAATAGTTTCAGCTTCGTTTTGATTAGGCTTAAATAAAAAACATCCTTTATATTTCATATAATTTTTTAATTTGGGATCAACAAATGTTGGTATATTATTTTTATTAGAATAATTAATTATTGTCTGACATAAATTTTGAGTTAAAATACCTTTATCATAATCAGAAATAATAATTGCAATAATATCTGATTTCTGAGCAATAAACTCTATAATTTGATCTTCTATAATATTTGAAATATCATTTGTATCTTCAATATCATATCTAACGCGTAATTTATCGTCAAAAAATATTCGATGTTTTTGAGTTGTTTTTCTGTTATTATCAATAAAAAGTTTATTATTTATACATTTTTCATCTAATAAAGATTTTATTTTTTCTCCATATTGATCATTACCGACTACACTTAATAATATAGTATTTTTATCTAAATTATTTAAATTATTAGCTACATTTGATGCTCCGCCTAATTTATAATCTACTTCTAAAATATTATAAATTGGAATATCTGCCTCTGGTGCATTTCTTGTAACATTTGACTTGTAATTAATATCAATCATTATATCTCCAATCACTATTATACTCATTTATAAATAATTATATTATATTTTATATAATTATTCTTATTTTTTAATCAATACATATTGATGAATTCTAGGCATAGGTTTATGTATAAACTCAGTATCTATTTCTTTAAATTCCTTTAAAGCTTTTTCAACACCAGGACAATTATCCCAACAATAATCATCAAAAATAATTTTTCCACCACTAACTATTTTATCCTTAAAATAAATTATAGTATTTTTTGTTCCTTCGTATGTATCTGTATCACTATGAACAAAACAAAACATTTCATTATTTTCATTAAAACTTTCTGGAAAATATCCTACTTTATAAATAACATTTGACATATTTATTGTATTCTTTACTTCTTCAAGTGAACAATTAAATTCTCCATTTTTATGAACATCATTTTCTTCAGTTGCTCCCAATATTCCACAAAAAGTATCATAGCAATAATGAGTTTTATTTGGTGTAAATGTATGTATTAATTTAGAAGTATATCCTTTATAAACACCTATTTCAGCAGTATTTCCTTCTAAATTAGAATTTACTACACCCATTAGTTCAAAATAAAGTTGTCCAGATTTTTGATATCCCAATAAAGATGACGAACCATTTATTTTCCAATAATCCAAAAATTTTTTATTTAAAAAATTCATTTATAAGTTATAATTATATTATATTTATTAATTTTAAATTTATTAATTTTAAAATTAATAAATTAGTAATGTATAATGAGTTAAATTTTAGATCACTTTAAAATATATGACTTTCAAAAAAAAATACATTTAGGCGTATGTCAAGATGGTGGATATGTAATAGGTGAAGTAGATGGTGGATATGATTTTTATATATCAGCGGGGGTATCTACCGAAGAATCATTTTCAAGAGACTTTATAAATAAATATAATATGGATAGACATAATTCTGCTGCTTTTGATGGTACAATTGATAAATATCCAACAGAATATACAGACAAGATTATATTTTATAAAAGAAATATTGCGCCTTACTATGGAAAAAAATTTGCTAATCTAAGTTTTTTTACCAATAATTATAATAATATATTTTTAAAAATGGATATAGAAGGTCATGAATACGACTGGATTTTATCTTTATCTAACCTGCAACTAACTAAATTTAAACAAATCGTTATTGAGTTTCACGGAATAAATGATGATAGTTGGAATGTGAATTTAAATGATAAAATAAAGTGTTTTAAAAAAATAAATGAAACACATTATCCAATTCATATTCATGGTAATAATTATGGTGGATTAACAGATAATGTACCAGATACTGTTGAAGTAACTTATGTGAGAAAGAATTATTTTCAGAAAGAACCGGAACTAAATAAGATTCCATTGCCTATTGAAAATTTAGATTTTCCAAATAATCCAAATCAATATGATTATGATTTAAATTTTCCACCATTTGTTAGTTAATTATTATTATGGTATTAATAAAGTATCAATTCCACCATTAAATCTGTCTATATATTTAGAGTATCCTAACTCTTCAATACAAAATTTTTTTATATCAAAAACACTATTTTTTTCATATGAAGGATAACATTTGCAAACATTTTCATATAAATATTTTCCATAAAAATCATAATTTTCATATAAAATAACAGGTTTATATTTTTTTAATGTTGATATTGCTTCAGAAAATATAAAATTTTCAGAACCTTGTGCATCACAATGAATAAATCCTATATTATCTAAATCTAATGAATCTATAGTTACTACATCAATTTTTTCACCATTATTCCCTAAACCAATTCCAGCAAAATTACAAGGTAAATTTTGTTCAACTGTATATCTTTTTTCAACATCTCCTCCACCTCCATCTAAATCAATACTATTCATTATGGCTTTTCCATTATAACAAAAAATGCCTTTATTAATCGGTAAAATTTTTTCTTGTAAAGAATTATTAATTATATTTAAATTCAACAACTCGAACATATTTTTTTGAGGCTCATATGCAAAAAGTTTACTACCATTGTTTAAAAATGATGCATATACAAGAGAACTTGTTCCACAATTAGCACCAATTTCTAAAATATTTTTATTAGGATCAATATATTTTTTTAATTTTAACATGGTATCTTCATCATGATAATTACCCTGTTTAAATATTTCACCATTTAGATATACATCATTATTATATAAAATAACATAACCATATTTTGTGTAATATTGTGTTTTATTATTTCTTTCTAAAATAGGATAAACATTTTTAGATTTCATATTATATATATTTATATAAATATATTTATATAAATAAAATTTAATTTCCCTTCCACATTCTGAAACTATCTTCATCATAATGCTTTGTTGATACTTCGAATACTTCTGCATCTTCTAATGCAATTAATTGATGAGGTTCTCCGCGTTCATTTGTTATAACATCACCGACTTTCAAATACTCAGTATGAGTAGTACCTGTATCAGTTTCTACCCATATTAAAATAAAACTACCTTTAGACACATACCATGTTTCCTTCTTTTTAATATGATAATGCATTGAGAACTTTTTATCTTTTTCAAAACACAAAAGCTTACCACAATATTCATCATTATTAACAAAAATAATTTCTTTACCCCATCCCTTGGGAACAATTTCAACAGGTAATTTTTTAGACTTTTCAACAGGTTCTTTAGGAATCGGCCAATAAGTGTCTGAATTAAAAGACTTATCGTCAATATAAATATCATAAGATGGTTTTCCCATTAATAAATTATCATATTTAATGCCCCACTCATCTAATTGTCTAATAGTTAAATCCTTATGGTCTATTCCTGTAGTTGAACCTCTTGCCGTCCAAATTGTAATAAAATTCCCTTGTTCTTTCAAGTCATTTATATATCTAATTCGCTCTTCAATTGGTTTAGAGTTTATATAATCGCTATCTTTAGTTACACAAAGAGTATTATCTAAATCTATAAAGTACTTCATTTTATATAAATAAATATGTTTTTTTAAATAATTTTTTATATTATTAATAATTTAAATGAAGTGCTGTATTTGTGGAACTGTAAGAAATTGTGAATCTTTTTTAGATAAAATATTTTCAAATATGGAATTAATTGGTTCATTATTTACTGATTATAGAATAATTTTATATTATGATAATTCTGACGATAACACACTAATTAAAATGAAAGAATATCAAAATAAAAACTCTAAGTTTTTATTTTATGTCAATAAAGGTGAAATGTTGCCATATAGAACTCATAGAATAGCATTAGGAAGAAATTTTTGTTTAAATATGATTAAATCAAACTTTTCAGATTATGAATTTTTCATTATGATGGATTGTGATAATAGGTGTGCAAAAGATATGGATATAGGATTATTAAATTATTATTTACATAGAAATACGTCTTGGGATTCATTATCTTTTAATCATCCTGATGGTTATTATGATTCTTGGGCTTTATCAATGATTCCTTATGTAGCAAGTTGCCATCATTTTAAAGATTGTGGAATAGGAATAAAATATATTACAAATATAATAAATAAATATCCAAAAGATAAATTAATAAGATGTATATCTGCTTTTAATGGATTTGCTATATATAGAACTCCTAAATTTATCAATTGCGTTTATGACGGAAGATTTCGTTTAGATTATATACCAAAAGAATTACTTGAAAAAAATATTAAATATGCAGGTCAAATGAATTTATCACAAGACAAAGAAGATTGTGAACATCGTTTTTTTCATTTTACTGCATTTTTAAAGAATGGTGCAAGAAATAGAATATCGCCATTATGTTTTTTTAAATAAATAATGGCTCATCTAATTCACTGTAATGCTTTTTATTATTTATTTTATACATTTTTTTATAAATATTTTTAAAATTATTTATATCAGAAAAAGTATTGTAATTAACATGTCTATGTAGTATTTTATTATTAATGTCTATATAATTATTTATAGCTTTAGTAAAAGAATCTGGGCCAGTAATATGCAGTATTTTACCCTTTGTTGATAAAGTTATATTATTTATTTTTTCTGGAATATATTTTTCATTTACATATCCATATATCTGATTAATTATAGATAAAAGATATGGATGTCGAGGTGCAAAAATTAATAGCCACTGCTCATAAGTTGATGATTTTGTTCTCCATGGTTCTAAGTCTGTTCTTGGAATATCTAAAATGCAAATATCCTCCTTATTTATAATTTTAAATATAGGATAATTTATTTTAGATTTAATGTCTAGATAAATTCCTCCATATAAGTACAAAACACAATATCTAAAAAAATCAGCGCGCATAGCTCCATAAGCAGGATTAATTTTTTTATAAGTATTATAAATTTCGTGATTAAAGTTATTTTTAATTAATAATTCACATTCATTATCATCATAAAATATAAATTTGCAGTTTTTACAAATTGCTTTATTTCTCTTAATTATATTTGATATTTCTAGAGGTAGAATTATGCTACAAAATGTCTGATGTATAATATTTGGTATTTTATATCCATTACGAATTGATTCGCAATCTAAGATTTGATAATCTTCTTTTAATATATTAGAAGGTTCAAAAAACATATTTTATATTTTTAAAATATATTTTAAATATTTATAATTAACCTAAGATTTCTTGTAATTTATCAGCCATAATTTTATATCTATCATTTTCTAAGCTCTTGTTGAGAAGACCCCAAGGAGTGCAACTTTGAAGTGCATCCATACCTTGATCACAGAACAAGTTGAGAAGAGCTGGACTAAAACCGGACATCATAGACGCATTTCTTTGGTTAGCCAATGATGGGAATCCAGAAGTGCTTCTCAAGTTCCAGAAGAGGATATGAGGTGGCTTATAAGGAGCTCCGTTAACTCTCATACCTGCATCAGCATACTTCTGCTCCATGGTCTTGTATAAAGCATCCTTATTACAGCTATCACCAGCATCCATTTGCATATCAGACAAGATTACAAGAATCATATCTTGAACATCTTCAGGAGCCATCTTATTTTGGATAATAGCAGTAAGAATCATATCCAAAGCTGCGTGGAAATTTGTATTCATACCCCATTCGGCTCGTTGAACAACTTCTACTTTAGAAATGAAGTCCTTGCATCCATCTAAGTTAACCCAAGTTGGCTTAGCACTAAAGGTCATAACACGATTTCCAATAAGTGACTTCTCAGCAATACGAATACCAAGAGCAATCGCGACATTCATTGGGTCTCCGCTCATAGAGCCAGAAACATCAACCATCGCAATCATCTTACCGAGTGCGCCTGTTTGACTAGCGTTATCGCGCCATTGAGAATTGAGTAAGTCTTTTTCAGCCTGATTGCGAGTTCGAATTAGTTCCAAAGCTTGCTTGGTAAAGTCAGCCATACCGACACGCTTGCCCTTCATTTCGACTTCACCCTTGACAGCACGTTGGATGTGAGCATTAAAGTTTGTAGCACACGTGATTCTATCGACACTTTCAGGGCATCTAACTTCTCCATTCTTTTTAACGTTCAAGAATGCCTTCTTTTGCTTTGAGAGCGAAATAGAAGTGACCTTATTGAAGTCGATGTGCATCCAATCTTTGCTACACTGTTTGACTTGAAGAGTATCGATGTAACGGTTGAGCGAAGATAATACCTTACGATATTCTGTCTTGCACTTTAGAACAGCCTTTCTTAACTGAACATCATTCCTAGCAGTTTCCAAGAATCCATTGAAATAATTTGTAGCGAGAGCTTCATAGAGCCAACCGAAAGAAGACTTCTCACGAGGTGTCCACTTGGCAGCCAATGACACATCGGTACTATTAGACAAAAAGGTGGCGTAATCTCTCTTCAACTGTTCGTTAATAAGAGAAACAGAGTATTGAATCAATTCAGAATTTACAGTATCTCCCCTAGACTTGCAGTATTCGCAGAAATACTTGAGATCCTTCCAAGAACCGTATTGATGAACAGTTCTATCTCCAAGGTCTACGAAACACTTTAATGCAAACAAGGCCAATTGAGGGAAGAATTGATACCAAGTATGAACCATCATATAACCCAAAGTGTATTCACCCTTACCATCAATAATATCGCGAGTATGACCAATCATTCTATAGAGAACAGAAAGGTAACCCTTTGCAACTTCCTTTTCTGGCAAGGTTCCATTTTGGATTTGATGCTTGAGTTGTCTAAGCATATCGGATAATGTCAGAGAAAGTCCATTAATTCTGTCGTCAGCTGTTCTAGTAACCTGAAAGCTGAATTGAAGGATTTTTTCTTGAATACTATTAGACCATCCATATTCTACATGACCATTCTCTCCAATTTGAGTAGGAGTATAGTTATCGAGAGCGTTAATAAGTGCTGCCATTTTTGATGATACTATATCTTATAGTCTAGTCTTTATATCGTTTTCTAATTGTTTTTTTATTACTACTTAAAGAACGTAAGTATATCTTCTTAGTAGTATTATTTGCATTGGGTTTTTTAAGCTCCAATGACTTCTCATAAAAAATAAGTATTAAATCATTTAAATCATGAAACATATTTATACTCTTATTAAATACAACTCCATCTATATTTTTCATTATTGATAAGTAGTCCTCACCATTTGCATTATTTAAATATAATTTGACTTCGTCTGGTTCTAAAACTATATTATACTTTAATATAGATAACAATGAGTATCTTTTATCGTTGTCAATTGAATTTTTTTTAAGCATTTCAAGAATTTCTTCGCGAGTAATATTATTTGGTTTTGACATCAAAAATGATTCTTGTTTCAACTTTTCTATTTCATTCTCTCTATTAATATAAATAACTCTCAAGTTTACATAATACAAGTCATCCTTATAAAAATCCTTATATAACTTATCAGTATTCTCAAAATTATTAATCCAATCATCATCTAATTTATCATATTCTAAATCCATATTGTATTATATTTACTTCACATAATACATTATAATTTTAAACTAATTAAAACTACATATATTCTTCTTCAGTATCTTCAGTTTCATCCTGATAATCTTCATCTGAATCATCTTCTAATTCTGCTTCACGTTCTCTCCAATCTGGAAATTTAAACATCTTCTCCCAAGTATCATAACCATTAATCTCAATATATTCTTGAGTTCTTCTTTCATGTAATTCCACCAATGCATTTAGAACATTGATAGATATTTCTTCTTCATCTTCTTCTAATATTTCTGGCGTGTTTGGAACCGGTACATTACCCTTCATTATAATTTTGTTAGTTATTTTGTCTTTCTTAATCAAAATCCAACCAGGTTTAAGATTTTTTAAATCTGGGTCTATATCTTTATTTTCATCTTTAACATCTACTTTTTTTAATTTTTCAAGATAATTCTGATCTTGTAAAATTGCAGTTGTTTCCTTTTTATTCGAAACCAAATCTGGAAAGTTATCAGGTGTTAAAGCCTTCTGTTTTCTTGTCTCTTCTTCCTCTTTTCTTGCTTTCTCTTCAGCTTCGCGTTCTCTTCTAAAACGATGAATTTCATATTCATCATTATATCTATTATATCTACGTTCTCTAAATCCATTATCTTTAAAGGAATTATTATCAGACTTGAATGAATTAAATTTCTCCTCCTTTTCTTCATTTTTAGTCTCATTAATTGGTTTCTTATTGTCTTTTTTATCCTTCTTTGCTGGAATATCATCAACTAATGCAGCAAATCGGGAATTAGTCTTAAATACATTACTCATTTTATTTGTACTATCGTTGTATAGTTGTATATTATTATATTCATATGTTTAAATCTGTTGAATATATATTTAAATAAGTATTAGAAATAAAGAATTTAAAGATAACTTATTAAGTATAATTACCTCCTCACAGCAATTGTATATAATTGTAGTTTATTTTGTCAGCTAAAAATTTGGAGTTCGTTATATATTAAATACAGGAGGTAGCAAATACATTATCCAAATCAAAAAAAATTGAATGCTTTCTATCACATAAATTAGATGTATATTTAGTATTCAGACATGTTAGCAAACAGAGTTCAGTATTTTATCCGTTCAATCTTACAAAATTCTAAGCTTAATAGAGAGAAATTTGTAAATAATAAAAAAAAATATAATATGATGACTGTAAAAAACAGAAATCATAATATGATTATTAAAAGAAATTTTGGTTCGTCATCTGGCTATATTCCACCAAATTTTAATGGGCCAAATAAAGACCCAACGCCATTTACACCAGCACTTATTGCAATGATTGCTGGTCTCTATATCGTCACGAATAGACGTAATTAAAAAATTTTATATAATAATTTTATAACGTCGTTAGCTTTGCTTATAAATTTTTATATTTTTTATTTTTGGCTCTACCTTTATTAAAGGTAGATTAAATATCGTCTACATCGATTTCTTCGCCATCATCCATAATAATGGTATTAGATGCGCCAGAAGCAGCTTGAGCAGCAATAAGCTGTTCATATTCTTGAGTATCTTCATCAGCAAACTCAATTCCACTTGCATCTTCTCCGGTTTTATCATCACCTAAAGTTTTAGTATCATTTGCAATAAATCTAGACCAATTGACAGAAGTTACAGACGTTCTTAATCTATTTTTATCACTATCACTATAAACCTCAAGCACATCACAATTTCTAATTTCGCCTGATTTAGAAGTAGAGCTATCAGCTTCCCAAGCATGAAGACCAACTAGTAGCCAAGTTCCGGGACCAATAAAATTATCTCGCTTGCCTCTTCCTCTAAATTTTCCACGAATATGTGCTCTCAATGGATTGCCATCGATATCAATAGCGCTGGCAATACTTCCACCCATAACTTTAACAGCTTGTGCATAAATTTCGCCTTCTTCATCTGCAACTCTTAATGCCGTATCTCTTTTAGTAAGATTTTTACGAGCAAATCCTTTAGCTTTATTTCCTCCAGTACTGTTCTTGACCATTTTCGATTCTATA
>Ga0129336_10001916_pt1 | contig 12754 bp, 15 predicted proteins | sample CPB6_02_DNA_FD_96878 | JGI IMG/M metagenome (GOLD analysis project Ga0129336, IMG submission 96878) | Freshwater to marine salinity gradient microbial communities from Chesapeake Bay, USA - CPBay_Sum_0.6_0.2_DNA | ecosystem: Environmental > Aquatic > Marine > Coastal | place: USA: Chesapeake...
ATCGCCAGAACTCAATTGACGATATTCCTGATTATTTGAAACTAACCCTAACAGAAGATATTCGCGTTCATTTTGAGCACTCTATGCGCCTCTACAATCGCCTTCTAGAGAAAGGAGTAGCAAGGGAGTGTGCAAGGTTCGTACTGCCTCTAGCAACGCCTACACGACTCTATATGACCGGTTCTGTAAGGTCGTGGATCCATTACATTGATTTGCGTTCTGCTCACGGCACACAAAAGGAACATATGGAGATTGCCGAACTTGTACGTTGTATTTTTACCTGTCAGTTTCCTGCAGTATCTGAAGCACTTGGTTGGACTCGTGAAGGATGCTCTGAATGCGTTGATCCTCCTTCTATTACTATTGAATAAATACTCCCATATACTATGGAGGAATAAAGTTGGCAACGTATCCAATTTATAATAAAATTACTGGAGAACAAAAAGAGATTGTTCTCAGTGTTCATGAATGGGAGCAATGGAAAAAAGATAATCCAGAATGGGATAGGGATTGGAGTGATCCATCAACTTGTCCAGCATCTGGTGAAATAGGTGAAGTTTATGATCGATTAAAAAAGTCTCATCCAGGATGGAATGACGTACTTCACAGAGCATCAAAGGCTCCAGGATCAAAAGTAAAACCAGTTTAATTTTTTTATATGGCAAGAAGAAAAAGAGTAGATGATCAACCGATTGGTGTTGGAATGACTGCAAAACAAATAAAGCGCAAAAAACCAATTAGTGCTGATTTGATGAGAGATGTTGAACCTCTTACTGAGAATCAAAAACTTCTCTTTAAATCATATGATTCAAATCAAAATATTGTTGCTTATGGTGCAGCAGGTACGGGTAAAACTTTCATCACTCTCTATAATGCACTTCAAGAAGTTTTAGATGAAAGGTCTCCTTACGAAAAAATTTATATTGTAAGATCTCTTGTTGCCACTCGTGAGATTGGTTTTCTTCCTGGAGATCATGAAGACAAGTCTTCTCTTTACCAAATTCCATATAAGAATATGGTAAAGTACATGTTTAATATGCCAGATGATCCATCTTTCGAGATGCTCTATGGAAACCTTAAGACTCAAGGCACAATTAGTTTTTGGAGTACTTCTTTTATTCGCGGAACTACTCTAGACAAATCAATTATTATTGTTGATGAATTTCAGAATCTTAACTTCCATGAATTGGATTCTATTATTACTCGGGTTGGTGAAGATAGTAAGATTATGTTCTGTGGTGATGCTACTCAAAGTGATTTGATTAAAACTAATGAGAAGAATGGTATTATTGATTTTATGAAGATTCTTCGTGTAATGCCATCATTTGATATTATTGAATTTGGTATTGAAGATATTGTTCGTTCTGGACTAGTTAAAGAGTATATTGTAGCAAAAACTGAATTGAATCTATGACATTTATTCATCATAATTACTTGGGCGATATTGAATTAGAAAAGAAAGAAGCAAACGGCATCCGTCTTTATCATCTTCCTGATGGACAATGGGTGCCTTCTATCACATCAGTTACTTCATTTTACAATCGTCAAATTTTTATTGATTGGCGTAAAAGAGTTGGACTTGAAGAAGCAAATCGTATTACTAAAAGGGCAACTGCAAGAGGAACTGATTTTCACCAAGTTTGTCAGGATTATCTTGAAAACAAAAAACTAAACTGGGACGATTATCAGCATTTGACAAAACACATGTTTTTTCATGCTAAACCTGAACTTGATAAGATAAATAATATTCATGCGATTGAAAGAACTTTATATTCTCAATATTTTGGACTTGCTGGACGAGTTGATTGTATTGCTGAATACGAAGGAGAACTTGCAGTTATTGACTTCAAAACTTCAGATAAAATAAAACCAGAGGCATGGATCGAGAACTACTTTGTTCAAGAGATGTTTTATGCATCTGCTTATTATGAAATGACTGGTAATCCAATTAAAAAACTCATTACATTGATGGTAACTCCTGGTGGAGAAGTGAAAGTATTTGACAAAAGAAACAAAGACGAGTATATTAGACTACTAGTTCGTTATATTAAAGAATTTGTATCTCACAGTACTAGGCCAGATGGAGAATGAGTTAGATAAAGTACTAGAAAGTAAATTTTTCTGTCCATCACGATTTGCACAAGAAATTGAAAATCTTGTGAAAGTGAATGTTGAAATGAATTATATTGATGCGATTGTTCATTTTTGTGAACAAAACAATATTGATTTGGAATCAGTTCCAAAACTCATTTCAAAACCACTAAAAGAAAAACTTAAGTATGAAGCAATGGAACTCAATTTCTTAAAAAGGAGTTCTCGTGCAAAATTACCTTTTTGATGAATGATGCCTTTCGATTCTTATAAAACTTATCTGTCTTTAAAAAATCATTTTACTAAAGACGGATATGATTACTTTAAATATTGTGGAAAAAGTCGAGCAAGTCTTCAATCCTTCTACAAACGGAAGGATAGAATGTGGTTTGAAAAAGTTGCCCGACAAAAAACTGATCAAGAAGTTGTAGATTTTTTTGTAGCAAATTTCGTATCTTGTAATGATCCAGAAACTCTTTGGATTGGTGAAATGATTAAAGAGGGGGAAGAAAGATATCAAAAATGGCAAAAGAAAATTCAATCTCTTTCTTATCTTTTTAAAGAAGAGAGTCAATCTTTATTTGAAGAAAATAACCTTCAAGAAGTATTCAATTGTTCTAAAGGACATCCTCCTCTACTCAAAAAGTTTCTGACAGGTAAGGTGGGTTTAGAAACTCTTGTTATTTACGAAAAAATCTTTTCTTATTCGCGTAATTTTGATAAAAAACTTCAAGATCCTGTATGGAAAACCGTCAGTCTTAGAGTTAAAAAATATAATCCATTTCTAAATATTGATATATTTCGATTTCGTAAAATTTTAAAAGAAATCGTTTTGGAGGATTCATGAGTTTTTTTAGTTCAGAAGTTGTTCGTGCTGAGATGGTTGAAATCTCAGAAATGCAGGAAGATGTTTATGCAAACATCTTCAAGTTTCCCTCTATGACTAAAGAAGAAAGACTCAATCATATTGATCTTTTAGAACGTCTTTTAGAAAAGCAGAAAGTTCTTTATACAAGAATGTGTTTATCTGATGATCCTGAAGCACGACAAATGAAAGATCGTATTGTTCAATCTGCAATAATGATGGGTATGCCTCCTAACACTGATATGAATATCATTCTTAACAATATGTCTAAGATGCTTGAAGTGATGAAGGAACAGATTGACAAGCACGACTCAGACTGATACAATATGGGCTGGACGATCCCTTAAGCAAAGTCCTAAAAGCCAAATCCAATTCATACGGAGAAATCTAATGTCTTTTGAAAATCTAAAAAAGCAATCCAAACTTGGTTCTCTGACCGCTAAACTGGTCAAAGAAGTCGAAAAAATGAGTGCCACCAGTGGTGGTGAAGATGATCGTCTCTGGAAACCCGAACTTGATAAAACTGGAAACGGTTTTGCAGTGATTCGTTTCCTTCCTGCTCCCGAAGGTGAAGATGTTCCCTGGGCAAAGATTTATTCTCATGGTTTCCAAGGTCCTGGTGGTTGGTATATTGAAAACTCTTTGACTACTCTTGGTCAGAAAGATCCTGTTTCTGAGTATAATCGCAAACTGTGGAACAGTGGTAGCGACAAGGATAAAGAAACTGTTCGTAAGCAAAAGCGTAAACTGTCTTATTACAGCAACATTTATGTTGTAAAAGACCCTACCAATCCTCAAAACGAAGGTAAAGTCTTCCTGTTTAAGTATGGCAAGAAGATTTTTGACAAAATCATGGAAGCAATGCAACCTGAGTTTGAAGATGAAACTCCTATCAATCCTTTTGACTTCTGGCAGGGTGCGAATTTCAAACTCAAAATCGTTAAGAAAGATGGGTACTGGAATTACGACAAGTCAGAATTTGGTTCTGTTGAACCACTACTGGATGATGACGATGCTCTGGAAGCCGTCTGGAAGAAAGAGTATTCTCTGGCAGCAGTAACTGCTCCTGATCAGTTCAAGTCCTATGAAGAACTGGAAGCACGTATGAACGTTGTTCTGGGTCTTCAAACTTCCTCTCCTACACGTTCTCGTGCTGTAATGGAAGAAGAGGATGAGTATGAGTCTTATGTAGAAAAACCTTCTGTTGAGAGTCGTGTTGTGGAGGAACTGGAGCAATCTTATGCTCGTTCTAAGTCTCCTTCACTTCCTAAAATCACTCAGGATGATGAAGATGAGGATGATGCACTTTCATATTTCCAGCGTCTTGCTGAAGATTGATCATTCGTAAAGTTTGATATTATCTGCTTTCTTCAAGGTTTCACTTACGTATTGAGTGGAACCTTTTTTATATGGCATAATATCTTCAAGGTCATTAAATACAACATTGAGATATCTTGGTTTTAGAACGTAGATATTTCTTTTATCATTTTCTTTTTTTTCTTCATACTCATAATTTGTGATTGGAGTGAGTATTTCTGTTGATGTAAGTGTTATGTATTGTCCAAATCCATCATCATAATACTGATAATAGTATGAATTGTTATCTTTAATAAAGTTTCCGTTGGTTTCCCACGTATTTGAAATCTCTAAACCTCCAGGTAAAATTGTTGCTCCTGATGATGTTTTAATTTCTACGGTTTCGTAATGATGAATATCAGAATATAAAGTTTCATATGAACCGTATTTTTCTAAAAGAATTCTATCAAAAGAATTTTGATTTAATGGCCATTCGGTTTGAATATTCGTAATATTATTTGAAAGAAGAACTACCCAATCAAGAGTTTCATCTCCATAAATTTTATACGCAACATTATCTGGTCTTTCGTCTCCAATGATTTTATATTTGGTGAAGAACGATAAATTTCCAAAGATATCTTCTCTTAATTTTCCACGTTTGAATAAGTTTTTAACTGTAATATAATTTGATATATCGTTCTTATCAGGATTACGATTGACGTATTCAAAATTTGGTACTTGCCTGAAATATGGTCTTGTCATTTTTAGTAACCCATTCCTTGTTGTCCTTCTGTGTCATCATAATCATTTTTATAAATTGGTTCCAACTCAGAAAATTCCATATCAACTTGATAAGAAGTCATTGAACCTCCATTTGCATAAGTCATATAAGTTCCATCAGGAGTATAATTTACGCTAAAATTTGTAAGCGCACATGGTTTAATTAAATTCAAATAGGGGTGTTGGTCTCCATTTTCTCCTCTGTCTCCATTGTATATGTATTTTAATTTAAACACATTTGGAGTTTGTAAAAATAATCCAGTGTCTGATTGAGAAGTTGCCATTTCTCTTTTAAATAATCTTATAATTTTTTTAATTGTTTCTGCTTCAGGTTTCTCTCTGGGAGTAAATTTATAACTATATCTAAAAGTTCTAAGTTTTGGACCATGAAACAACAGTTCTAAGTTATTATTGATAACTGCTCCCGTTGCTCTTCCAATAACATTTGCTCCAACTGCTTGACCTGCAAAATATCCCGAAATTAAAGAAGACATTCCTGGATCATTTGCCAAAGCTCCAAGTGTGCCAACTAAGTCAGATCCTGCGGACTTTAGAAAAGTTAATAGGTCACTACCATTTTGTATTTCTCCAGATGAACTTACATTTCTATATGCATATGCACCAAAAGCACCTTGCAATGCATTTAATTGATCCTCATTCCAAGAAACTCCATTGCTATCAGAAATATTAGGTTGCATTGGTAAAATTACTGTACCTAAAGATTCAACTCCTCTCAATCTCTCTGAGGGTCTAGTGAATGAAATTTGATTTTGATCCTGAATTAGTTTAGATGATAAGTATTTTACAACGTCTATTTTTAAGTAATCAAATGTACTTTCTCTAGATTGGTTAATAGGATAACGTAAAATACCATAGTTTTTATCTTTTGTATTTGCAGAAGCAAATTGAGTTTCCGATAAGTTTTCTAAAGGTGTAGGAAGTTGCGTAGATGATGGTTCAGGATCTGGTGTTGCTGTTGTCGCAGCAGGAGTTGCTGCTGGAGGACTTGCTATTGTGGATTGTGTTGATGTTAAAACAGGTGGTATTTGTTGAAATGTTGTTGGATCTGTGCTTTGTGCAATATGATATGCTTGAAGTGCTTGTTGACTTGTTATACCACCACCTTTTTCTAAAGTTTTTGCTCCATTTTGTCGAGCAGCAGTGTTTAGTGTGTTTAATCCGGACGAGGATAAACTTTGTCTTGCTGAAGATCCTAAAACATATTCACTTGAATTGGGGTCAATTACTGACCCTAAAGATCCATCAGGATTAATGTATCTTGCTTCACTTTCTTTAAGTGGTCTCCAAATTCCATCTGGTTCTAGTATTGCAGATTGTACAAAACTTTTTCCTATAAATTCTGGTTTTTCGTAAATTAATTCAGTTTTTAATGTTGATGGATTTATAGTTCCTGATGGGCCTAAATTTTCAAATGTTATTCTATGAGTAAAATATAAAGGTTTAGAAGCGCCCGGAAAAACGTATGGAAATTTATATTTTGGATCCGCAGATCCATTTATAACTCTTGCCGGCATTAAACCTCCTCCTTACTTGAAAAAGGATTAATAATCTCAATTGTTCGTAGAGTATGAGACATTGATAATGAGGTTTTTATTTATTTATTAGGAATTTTCCATATTGTAATTCAAGTAACTCATCTAATTCATCATATTTAACTACATGAAGTCTTCCTGCCACTTCTTGCCAAGTGTAGTTTCTGTATTTTCTCCAGTGAAAATTAATTCCTCTAAATCCCCAACTTTGAATTTCCGTGCAAGCAATTAATGGATGCTGATCATATTCAATATTGGGTGTTTTGGCATTATAAACAAACGTATAAAACTTTCCTACTTCTGGAATGAATACTTGATCTTTGAAGATTTCCATAATGATCATCATTATATCTTCAGGATCCCCACTTCCTAATGCGACAACTCTCTTTTTGAGTTCTCTAATTCTTGAGTTAGATGATTTTTCTATGTATTGACCAAAACCTTCTGCCATTATCGGTTATTAAAAAGTTCTTCTTCTGTTATGACTTTGAATTCTAACATTCTATCCGCGCACCATTCCTTTGCTGCCTTCCATTTTGCTTGATTTACCGCATAAGTTTTGCATTCATAAAGATATGATTTAGTTGCTCTAGATTTTTGTTTTGGTGGAACGGTTTGTTTTTTTGGTTTCACTTCAATAACATAGGTTTTAATTTGACCTGATTGCTCTTTAACTTTAATTAGATAATCCGGAAAATATCTATGAACACGATTATCTACTGGAGATACATAAGGCACAGAAAATTCTTCTGATGCCCAAGATACAATGCTTGGATTATGGTCACAGTAATAGCAAAATTTACGCTCCCAACTACTTCTACAAATAATATTATTTGAGTCTCCTTGATATTTTTCTGGATAAGATGGTTTGTAGATACTTTTAATACTTTCTGCCATTTCCAGCATACATAATATATAACGGTCAAAAAGTATTTATAGAATAGATGGGAACACCGACACCAGCCCGCCATTATAGTGTTAGTGATATAAAATCTAGAGTTCTTAATATTGCTCAAACTTCATTATATCATGTTGACATATCTCCACCAGAAAATTTGAAACAGTTTCTTCAATTTTCTGGTAGAGATATTTCTGGAGATATAATATCAAATATTCAACTACTTTGTTCTGAGGCATCTTTACCTGGATCTTCTTTAGCAACTCATGAAGTAATTAATGATTATCATGGTGTTACTGAAAAGATGGCTTATAGAAGAATATATGATGATACTTTGGATCTTACTTTTTATGTTGATAGAAATTATAATGTCATTGAGTTTTTTGATGGATGGTTGAACTATATTTCGGGTGAAGGAAGCAGGAGATTTAGTAGTGGGTTGGATAGGCAAGATTTTAAAAGTCCATATGTAAATAATAGGGTAATATATCCAAATGAATACAAAACTGATATTTTTCTAACTAAATTTGAAAAAGATTTATATCTTGCTGGATCTACAATGAATTATACTTTTGTACAGGCATTTCCAATAAACATTGTTTCTATGCCAGTTTCATATGAACAAAGTCAATTATTAAAATGCACTGTATCATTTTCATATATTCGTTATGTTAGAGAAAGAAAGTTTCTTCCAGCAAAAGAAATAAAATCTAATACAAATGCACCTGGAGTTCCTGAATTAAATACTACCAGAAAATATTATGGTCCTGCATTTGATGGGGATCCATATACCATTAATCAAAATATTCCTGGTGCTTTTTCTGGTGGCGCACTAGAAGGTGATGAATTGTATGCAAGTTCTACAAGAGCATTGACTAATTATGCTGGAGAACGTTTATTTCCGGACTAAATAATCACACTGAAATTCTATAGGACATTATGCCCTTACCTACAATTGCAACGCCAACTTATGAACTTGAATTGCCTTCAACTGGACAGAAAATAAAGTACAGACCATTTTTAGTTAAAGAAGAAAAACTCCTTTTGTTAGCATTAGAGAGTGAGGACACAAAAGAAATTTCAAATGCAATTAAAGCAGTATTAAAAAATTGTATTCAAACAAGATCTATTAAAGCAGAAAATCTTCCTACTTTTGATATCGAATTTTTGTTTCTTAATATTCGTGGTAAATCTGTTGGCGAAAAAATAGAAGTTAATTTAATTGCTCCTGATGATGGAGAAACTTCAGTTCCTGTTGATATTAATATTGATGATATTAAGATAAAGAAAGATCCAGAGCATAATAAAAAAATTAAACTTGATGAACATCTAATAATGGAAATGAAATATCCTTCATTGGATCAATTTATTAAGACTAATTTTGATTTGTCTAATCAAACAAATATGGACCAATCGTTTAGTTTGATTTCATCTTGTATTGATAAAATTTATAATGAAGAAGAAGTTTGGGCGGCATCGGATGTAACTAAAAAAGAATTGGTAGAATTTCTAGAGCAAATGAATAGTATGCAATTCAAACAAATTGAAAAGTTTTTTGAAACGATGCCCAAACTATCACATGAAATCACACTCAAAAATCCAAAAACTAATGTAGAGAGCACTGTCGTTTTGGAGGGTCTTTCTAGTTTTTTCGCATAGGAATGGTACATATGGATTTGGAAAATTATTTCCGAATCAATTTTGCTTTGATGCAGTACCATAAATATTCATTAACAGAGATTGAAAATATGATTCCTTGGGAAAGGGACATTTATATTGCATTATTACAACAACATCTGGAAGAAGAAAAACTAAAACAACAACAAAATGGCGGTTGATGCACCATCAGGAATAGTAGAGTTATGGTATACTGCACCAGTAGGTGATATAACTTGGAGTACTCTCAAAGCTAGACTTACTGGTAAAAAACAACCCGGTGGTGCTCATTATTTTTCTTTTGTAAATCTATCAGATAAAGAAGCAGATGAACTGATAGAAAATATGAAAAAAGATCCGAAAGGATTTCCTATCTTTGATGAATCGAGTGGAAAATTAGAAGAATATCAAAAATGGTTAGTTGCAAGATATCACACTAAACCAAAAGAAGAAGCATTTGAAAATATAAAAAAAGAGCAAGTTAATCCAACTTCCTCATCATTAGTTCCAACGAGTAAGAAAAAAACTGATTTAGTAGAAGAAGAAATAGACTCTCAAATTCTTTCAATTTTAGGATTGGAAGATGTATTTGATTTAACTTATGAAGAATATGCTAGTGAATTAAAAGAAGCATCAATTAAAGGTAGAATGACCGGTAGTAAAATGACTACCGAAAGTATTGAACTTATCACAAATGAGTATAAAAGAGTAAAAGGAAAAACAGGTGCCTTTAAAATAAAACCAAAGAAAATTAATATTGCTAAAGTGATGAATCGTCAAGCACCTTCATCACAAAGAGTTCAACTTGATCCTAAAAAATTACTTCCACCAAGCGTAGAACAATCAGAAGAAAAGAGTGAATTAAATAATAAAATTGTTAAGTTTTTGAATGAAGATTTAATAAAAGAACTAACAGATGTTAATGATAAATTAGAAAAATTACTATCAACTATTAAAGAAGAAGATAATATTGAAAGGAAAGAAAAAGAAAGGCAAAGAAAGAAAAGTGAAATAGATAAAAAAAGAAAAAAAGAATCTAGACTTGAAACTGGTGTTAAAGGAGCGAATAAAATATTTGAAAAAGTAGCGGCACCATTTGTAAGTTTTTTTGATAGAATCAAACAATTTTTTATGTCAATATTGATTGGTTCTGCTTTAAATTTTTTACTGTCTGTTTTTAAAAATCCTGGAATTATACTAAATCCACTAAAGAGTCTTGCCAATAATATCGTTGGATTTCTCAATAATATTATATCATTTCTTTGGAATATGGTGGTGTCTCCAATTAATTTTGTTATAAGTGGAATTAATGCTGGAATTAGTGGGTTAATAGGTCAAATTAATAATGCAATTGGATTAATACCTGGAGCAAAACAGATTACTGCTCCTCAAATACCAACAATTTCTGGTCCTCCACAAATACCAACACCTTTTCCTGTTCAACAACAAGAAGGTGGTGGTCCAGTTATAAATGTTGGTGATATATCCTTTATGAATGGCGGAAAGATAACAAATAAATCAGGTATTAAAGTTAGTGGGTTTGGAAAAGATGATAGATTGATTGCCGCACAAGAAGGTGAGGTAATGATGAGTAATAAGGCAGGTGATTTTTGGGGTAGAGATACATTACTTGCTATGAATGCAATGGGTGGTGGAACTAATAAACCAAAATTTGGTGGATTAGGTGTTCAAGCAATGCAAGGTGGTGGTCGAGTTGGAACTTTATTTCCTCATATGGATGCTCAAACGAGTACCTATCGTGGTGGAGCACATATCATAGGTCAAGGTCAATTTGCGAATGTACTTGCATCTATTCTTTCGCAATCTGCACAAAAAAATAAAATAACTAAACTTCCTGGAACAGGATCTACTGCAGTCAATAGAGATTTAAAATCATTAAAAACAGCAACTTCTTCTGGATCTCCTTCTGCACTTGCTGAATTTTCCACATTAAAGCAGGCAGTTGATAAGTATAAAACCCCTTCGGGATTTGCAAATAGTAATTATATGTCTGAATTTATTAATGGATTGAGAAATTCATTAAATGGCGCTCCTTTAATTATTGGAATGGATCATTCTAGAAGAATGATACCAAATTCATCAACAGATCCTAGAACTACTCAAGCAGCAGCAAGTGGAGCATCTTACGGTGGGTATACTGAGAGAGATTTTACTGATGCTATAGCGCAAAGAATTAAAACACAAATTCCAGGAACTAGAATTATAAAACCAGAAGATTATAGAAATTATGAGCAATATGATAAGGCATTAAAAGATGCTATTTCTGCAGCAAAACTAGGAACTAAAGCACCTCCAGCACCCATTCTTCCTCCCCCATCAAGATCTGCAATAGTGCCTATACCAATTCCTACTGGAGGGGGAGCACCTAAAACTTCTGTTCCGACTTCTTCTGCTGCTCCTAATCAGGGAGAAGTTCCATCTTTCTCATCTGAAGATCCAAATAATATGACTACTTTAGTTGTAAAAGCAATCTATAATGTTGTAGGATAATATGGCAACTCCACTCTTACCACCATCTACACAATCGGGAAAAATAGTTGATAAAAAAATATCAACTGAATCTTTGTTTGGAAGAAATAAGAAGAGTAGCGCAATTGTAAAAACAAAAGGATCTTCAATTCAACTCAGACCTAAAATTTCTTCGGCAATTGTAAGAACCTCTTCTTCTTTAATTAAAGAACCTCAAAAATATTCTTTTGGAGACAGTAAAAATTCTTTTGAAAATGTTAATGAAAGATTTTCTTCAATAAAAGATACTTTAGATAGTTTAGTTAATTTTTTTATTGATAGAAAAAATCAAAAGAATAAAGATATAAGAGAAGAAAGAAAATTAGATGAAAAGGAAAAAAAAGAAAAAAAAGAAGCAGAATTGGAAAAACCAAAAATTCCAAAAATTCCTGGAGTAAAAATACCATCTCTTCCTAAATTTAGTTTTTTAGATACTATTTTAAACTTCTTTGGAAATATTCTTTTGGGAAGTTTGTTAAACTTTCTTGTATCTAAAAGAAAATTTATTTTCTCTGCTCTTGATGATATTTTGAATGGATTTGATAATGTTTTTAATTTGATCAAATTTTCTATTATTTCATTGAGTAATACTGCCCAAGGACTTATAAAAAATGTTGCTAAAATTGGATCTATATTATTAAAAGGTCCTGCTCAACTTACTGGAAAATTATTAAGTACACTTGGAAAAAGTGTAAAAAATTTATTAGTTAGGACTGGAAAAGCACTTAGTAATTTTGTAGGTAGCACTTTTAAAAATATTTCTGGTCTTGCAACTGGTGCTGCTTCTACAAGGGCAACAGGAGTTGCCAAGAGAGGTCTTGGCGCTATTGGAAGAAGAGGATTGCCAAGAACCGGAGTAAGAGGTGCTGCTGCTATTGGAGGTCGTCCAGCAGCAACTTTTGTAAAAAGGGCTGAAAAGTTATTTGGAGAAAAAGGTGCTAAGCATTTAGCAAAAGTATCTGGAGTTTTTAAGAAAATTCCATTTATTGGTGCATTGATTGGTATTGGTATTGATCTTGCTATGGGTGAGAGATTAGATAATGCAGTTGCTGGAGCAGTTGGTGCTTCATTAGGAGCTACAATTGG
>Ga0129336_10001918_pt1 | contig 12750 bp, 12 predicted proteins | sample CPB6_02_DNA_FD_96878 | JGI IMG/M metagenome (GOLD analysis project Ga0129336, IMG submission 96878) | Freshwater to marine salinity gradient microbial communities from Chesapeake Bay, USA - CPBay_Sum_0.6_0.2_DNA | ecosystem: Environmental > Aquatic > Marine > Coastal | place: USA: Chesapeake...
AGGGCGCGTAAGTTGCCAGTTTGTATGGGGAAAGTGATGTTTCCTCTGTGCCTTTACACGGCTCGATACCTTGGATCGCTTTTCATCAGCAAATCACTGGTGTACACTGAAATCCGCACACGCTTTTCACCGCGAAATGACCCTTGACATGGTGGGGGTCGTTGGTTCGAGTCCAATCGCGCCTACCAAATTCCATCCCCTGCAGGGCCCTGTCTTGCAGGGGATGCGTGCTTCTGTAGGGGCACGCCCGGTGCGCGCTAAGATCGCTGCTTCTTCAACCCCACCGTTGACCGAGCCGTGCAAGCCCTCACCACCAACCCTGGCCCCCTGTCTCCGTTCCATCTCGCGTTTCCGGTGCACGACCTGTCGGCGGCGCGTTCGTTCTATGGCGACCTGCTTGGCTGCCCCGAGGGCCGCAGCTCCGACGAGTGGGTGGACTTCAATTTCTACGGCCACCAGATCGTGGCGCACCTTGCGCCGTCAGAAACGGGCGACGCGCAACGCAACGCGGTGGACGGCCACGGCGTGCCGGTGCGTCACTTCGGCATCGTGCTGCCGATGGCGCAGTGGAACGCGCTGGCCGACAAGCTCAAGTCGCGCGGCGTGAAGTTCATCATCGAGCCCTACATCCGCTTCAAGGGCGAGCCCGGCGAGCAGGCCACGATGTTCTTTACCGACCCGTCGGGCAACGCCGTCGAGGTGAAGGCCTTCGCTGATATCAAGAGCCTGTTCGCGAAGTAAGCGGGGCGCCCGCCGGACCCACAGCGTCCACCGCGGGCTGCACCAGCTGGGTCACCACGGCCAGCATCGCGTGCACCGACTGCTGCACGATCTCCAGGTGATGGCGCTGCTCTTGCGAGAGCTCGCCGTCCGTCATCAGCGCGGTCAGGCCCACGATGTTGGTCATGGGCGTGCGCAGGTCGCGGTTGATCGCGGCCAGCAGTGAGCGCTTGGCCTGGATGGCCGACTCGGCCTGCTGCAGCGCGATGCGCAGCGCTTCCTCTTGCTGCTTGCGTTCGGTGATGACCGTGTTGCAGCCGCGGTAGCCCACGAAGCGGCCGCTGTCGTCGTACAGCGGCTTGGCCGACACGCTGATCCAGTAGCGGGCGCCGTCGCGCGGCGTGAGCGAATACTCAAAGTCTTCCAGTGGCTGGCGTGCCGCCACCAGGCGGCGGCAGCGCTCCACCAGGCGGCGCTCCTCCTCGTCGGTCGGCGGCACGATCTCCCACGGGCGGCGGCCCAGCCAGTGCCGGCGTACTTCTTCCGGCACGCCGCCGCGGCCCCACACTTCGGTGAAGCGGTGCTCGGTGTCGGTCTCCCAGAACCGGTCGGCGCTGAGATAGACGAAGTCCAGCAAGCGGTCGCTTGCGGCGCGCACTTCGCTCAGTGCCTCGCGCATCGCGATGGCGTGCAGTTCACGCTCATGCGTTTCGGTGTTGAGGGCTGCGCCAGCGGGGTGGTGGGTTGGGGGCATGAGGAGTGCGGTTGAGGACTGCATGGAGAGGGCGGCACGGCGTTTGGCGCGTCTGCCGGAAATGTAACTTCGTGTTACGCATCATGCCACTGGCGCGTGACGATCCCGTCGCACCGCGGCAATGCATGCGCCAGCAACGTCCAAAGAAACGTCAACTAAGTCACACTCCCGCCCGCTGATCGCCTTGGTGACGCGGCGCGCCACCGCCTTGCCGGATGATCGATTCCGTGATGCCGCGCCATGAGCTTCATCAGGGCGGCTGCCGTTCTTCCCTAGGCCCACCCCCAGTTCAGGACCCTCCGCCATGCGCCTCTTGATCGCGATGATGCTGCACGAGACCAACACCTTCTCGCCGGTGCCCACCGACCTGCAGCGCTTTGCCTTGAGCGATGGCGAGCCACCGCCGGCCGGCGCAGCGGCGGTGGAGGCGTTTCGCGGCACCGGCACCGCCACCGGTGCCTTCATCGACCTGGCCGAAGAGGCGGGTGCCCAGTACGAGATCGTGATCGGCGCCCACGCGGCGCCCAGCGGCCTGGTGCACGACGACGCCTACGACACCATACCGGGCAGATCGTCCAGGCGGTGCAGCGCGGCGGCTGGGACGGCATCCTGCTCGACCTGCACGGCGCGATGGTCACGCAGACGCACGAAGACGGCGAGGGCGAGCTGCTGCGGCGCATCCGCGCGGTCGATGCAAAGACGCCGATCGCGGTGGCCTACGACATGCACGCCAATGTGTACGACGACATGGTGCGCCTGGCGCAGTCGGTGGCGGGCTACCAGACCTATCCGCATGTGGACATGTACGAAACCGGCGAGCGCGCCGGCCGCGCGCTGCTGAAGCTGATCCGCAGCGAGGCCAGGCCAACGGTGGCCTGGGGCCGCGTGCCGATGATTCCGCATGTGATGCGGCAAAGCTCGCTGGACGAGCCCAACCGCAGCATCCAGGCCCGAGCACAGCAGATGGAGCGCGAGGGCGCGCTGTGCGCCAGCCTGTTCGTCGGCTTTCCGCATGCGGACATCACCAACGCCGGCTTGTCGGCGGTGGTTGTGACCGACAACGACCCGGCGCTGGCGCAGCGCCTGTGCGACGAGCTGCTGCAGATGGCGTGGCGCACGCGCGAGCAATGGGTCTATCACCTGGAGCCGCTTGCCGATTCGGTAGCGCGTGCCCAGCGGGTCTCCAACGAGTTGCAGGCCACGCCGCAGCCGGGCCCGGTGGTGCTGCTGGATCACTACGACAACGCGGCCTCGGGCGGCACCATGGACACCACCGCGGTGCTGGCCGAGATGCTGCGCCAGGGCCTGAAGGACGTGGCCTTCTTCGCCATCTTCGACCCGCAGGTGGTGCGCGAGGCCATGGCCGCCGGTGTGGGTGCGCGTGTGCGGCTGCAGGTGGGCGGCAAGCTCGCCATGCCGAAGATGCCGCATCGCAGCGAGCCGTTGTGGCTGGAGGGCACGGTCAAGACACTGTCGGCCGGCAAGTACCGCTGCAAGGGCCCGATGAGCGCGGGCGCAAGGCAAGACATGGGGCTGGCGGCGGTCATCGACACCGGCGCGGTCGAGGTGGCGCTGATCTCGCGCCATGTGGAGCCTTTCGATGTGAACGCGCTGCTGACGCTGGGCATCGACCCGATGCAAAAGCGCTTTGTGGTGCTCAAGAGCCGCGTGCACTGGCGCGCCGGCATGGGCCCGATGGCACGTGCCATCGTCGAATGCGCGGGCGCGGGGGCCTGCACCTCTGACTATTCGGAGCTGAAGTTCGAGCGGCTGCGCCGGCCCATCTACCCGCTGGATGCGAGCGCGGCGTGGTCGCCGCGCTGAGCTGACTTCGCTCACCGTCGCCGCCGTGCTGCGGTGGCAGACTGCCTGCAGGCCGCAGCGTCCCTTGCTGCGGCGCTGCTGTGCGGCTGCGATGCCGCGGGGAGTCTGCATGGGCTTGATTCATCGTGGTCAGCGCCTTCGGCGTCGCCATCATGGCGTGGCGGTGGTGGAGTTTGCGCTGATCCTGCCGGTGTTCCTGCTGCTGGTGCTGGGCGTGGTGGAGCTCAGCGTGATGTTCCACGACCAGGCGGTCATCACCAACGCCAGCCGCGAGGCTGCGCGCGCCGGCGTGGTGCTGCGCAAGCCCAAGGCCTCGGCCGACGAGATCCGCGACGTGGCAGTGCGCTACGCGCAGGCCTACCTGATCTCGTTTGACCGCCAGCAACAGCCACCCAAGGTCTCGGTGCCCTCGGGGGTGGGCGGTGACTTCGGCGCGCCGCTCACGGTGACCGTGTCGTACAGCTACACGCCGCTGGCACGGGTGCCCTTCCTGGGATGGCTGTCGCAGCCGGTCACCCTGTCGGCCACCACGGTGATGAACAATGAATGAGCCGGTGTCTTGCGGCCTGCGCAACACGGGGCTGCGGCGGTACCGCCTGGCAAAGCCGCATCTGCACAGGTGCGGGCGGCAGGATCAGCGCGGCTCGGTCTCGGTGCTGTCGGCACTGTCGCTGCTGGCGCTGGTGGGCATCGGTGCCCTGGCGGTGGAAGTGGCCACGCTGACGGTGGCACGCAACGAATTGCAGAACGCGGCCGATGCCACTGCCATGGCGGGTGCCGCCTGCCTGGCCGCACGCACCGAATGCGGCAACGCCACCCTGCGCAAGCCTGACTGGGACACGGCCACCGCGCGCGCGCTGGCCTTCGTGCCGAACAACACGGTGCAGGGCAAGGCGCTGGCCCATGGCAGCGTGACGCCCGGCTACTGGAACATGCTGGGCGCCGTGGCCGACCTGCAGGCCACCACCATCGCGCCCACCGATTACGACTACCCGGCGATCCGCGTCACGCTGTCGCGCGAGCCGGGTGTCAATGGTGGCAGCCTGGTGCTGCCGCTGGCCTACCTGTTCGGCGTTCAGAGTGCCGTGATGCGGGCCTCGGCGGTGGCGGTGTTGTCGCATCCCGGCACGGCCCTGCCTTCCACGGTGTTCCCGGTGGTGATCTCGCGCTGCATGTACGAGACCTACTGGGATGGTGCGACCGGTACCCCCAAACTGGCCACCGCGACCACGGTGCCCGGCCTCAGCCTGCCGCAGGTGGTGGGCGAGCCCTACCGCTTCAAGATCACCTCGTCCTACAGGGCCGGCCCCTGTGCGGCCGGTCAGTGGACTTCGCTTGGCGTGGACAACAACAGCGCGTCCTTCCTGCGCACGCTGATCGGCAGCGGCAACCCCGCAAACCTGAGCGTCGGTGACCTCGTGTGGGTGCAGCCCGGCAGCCAGACCACGCTGTACGGCGATGTGAACCGGTGCAGCGAGGCCGGCAACCGGCAGTGCGCTTACGTGATGGTGCCGATGGTCGAGCAGGTCAGCACCCATGTGTACGCGCCGATCCTTGGCTTTGCCTGCCTGCACATCCTTTCGGCGGCGGGCGGCAGCGACAAGTCGATCGTCGTGCAGATGAGCGCCGATGCGGCGCGCTGCCCGCGCACGGGATCCGGGGTCGGCCCCAACTACGGCATCACGCTGCCGCCGAGGCTGGTGCAGTAAGGCCGCGGACGGGCTGCCGCGTGTGGTGCGCGCCGGGTCAGCTGCCGCTGGCGGCAAGGATGGGCACCAGCACCCGCACCGCACGGATCGCGGGTGGGCCCATCAGCACCACCAGCAGGCCCGGAAAGATGCACAACACCAGCGGCAGCAGCAGCTTCACTGGCAGCTTGCCGGCGGTCTCCTCGGCCAGCAGACGGCGTCGCGTGCGCAAGGCGGCTGCGTGCACCCGCAGCGCATCGCTGACGCGGGTGCCGAAGCGGTCGGCCTGGATCAGCGTGGACACCAGCGTGGCCACCTCTTCCAGCCCCACACGCAAGGCGAGGTTGCGCAAGGCCTCGGCCCGCGAGGCGCCGGTGCGTAACTCCAGCGCCAGCAGACCCAGCTCTTCGGCGAGCGCCGGGCTTTGCAGGGCGATGTCGCGCGACACCCGGTTGATGGCGGCATCCAGGCCCAGGCCTGCCTCCACGCACACCAGCATCAGGTCAAGTGCGTCGGGAAACGCCTCGAGCAGGGCGCGCTGGCGTCGGCTGGTGCGCCAGCGCAGCCAGGCGTCGGGCAGCCAGTAGCCGACGGCAGCCAGCAGCAGTGCCACGGCCAGCACCGTGGGCGGCTGCGCCGCGGCCCCGCGCACCGCCACCCACACCAGCCAGCTGCCCGGCAACGCAAAGGTCAGCAACGCCTTCAGCGCAAAGTGCAGCAGCGGTGCCTGCGGGTCGCGCAGGCCCGCCATCAGGAAGCGCCAGCGCAGCGCGAAGGCCTCCCACGGACGGCCCGCAGGTGCGTCCGCCAGGGCCGGCAATGCCAGCGTGGCCAGCCGGGTGGCGCCCGCGCGCAGCCAGCCGGGCCAGGCCCACTGCGGCAGCCGGAACGGTGCATCGCGCGCGGAGGCGCCGCGCGCCTGCTCGCGCAGGTCCTGCAGGCGCTGCTGCAGCGGGCGCTGCATCCAGCGCGTGATCGCCAGCCAGGCGATGGCGGCGCTGCAGACAAAGACGATGGCAAGAAACAGTCGCGTCGCAATCATGTGTTCGTCCAGGCTCGTTGTGTCAGGCTCCGCTGGAGCAGGCGGTCAGATCCGGATGCGCACCATGTGCCACATCCAGGCCACGCCCAGCACCATCAGCAGCAGTGCGATGCTGGTGATGCGCAGGCCCAGCGGGTCCTGCCACAGCGTGGATACGAACTCGCGGTTGACCGCCAGCAGCGCGACCGTCAGCACGAAGGGCAGGGCCGTCAGGATCCAGGCTGAAGTGCGGCTTTCGGCGGCCAGCACATGGATCTGCGCGCGCAGGCGCTGGCGCTCACGCATCAGCGCCGCCAGCGACTGCAGCACCTGCGCGAGGTTGCCGCCGGTCTGCGACTGCAGCAGCACGGCTGCCACCAGGAAGCGTGCGTCCGCACTGTCGATGCGTTCGGCCAGGTGCGTCAGTGCCTCGCCCTTTCCCGCGCCGTAGTGCATCTCGTCGAACACCCCCCGGAACTCGCGGGCGATCGGCTGCGGGCCTTCGGTACCCGCCAGCAGCAGTGCGCTGCTGAAGGCATGGCCGGCCTGCATCGCGCGTGCGATCAGGTCGAGCGCATCGGGCAGCTGCATGGCCAGGCGCTGCAGGCGTTGCAGCCGCTGGTGCTGCGTCCATGCAGGCCAGACCACCGCGCCTGCCAGCGCGGACAGCAGCACCCAGGCCAGCGGTACGCCCAGCAGGGCGGCAGCGAGCGCGGCCAGCGCGGCCGTGCCGAGCGTGGCACCGGCGAGGCTGCCCAGGGTCCAGGGCAGGCCCGACTGGACCAGCAGCGCGTCGGCATGCCGCGTCCAGCCCAGGCGTTGCAGGCGCATGTGCAACCAGGGAAAGCGGCTCAGGCGCCGGGTGCGCAGCAGCGGTGCATCCGTCGGCTGCGAGTCGGGGCCCCCCAGTGCCTGCAGCCGCTGCTCGAGGCGGCGCGCCGGGCGGCCAAAGCGCGCCTGCCACAGGCTTAACAAGGCCTGCACCAGCAGCAGCGCGGCAACGAAGGCACTCAGCAGGAACAGGCTCCAGGTCCAGTCCGTGCCGCCGGACAGACGGTTCCAGAATTCAGCGGCACTCATGTGTCCACCGCCGCGGGATCGAACAGGGTGTCGGCCAGCGCGATGCCGCGCCGGCGCAGCCGCTCGGTAAAGCGTGGCCGGATGCCGGTGGCGCGGAAGCGCCCGGTCACTGCGCCGTCGGGCCCGAGGCCCGTTTGCTCGAAGCGAAAGATTTCCTGCATGGTCACCGTGTCGCCCTCCATGCCCGCGAGCTCCTGCACGCTGACGACGCGGCGCTGACCGTCCGCAAGCCGCGCCACCTGCACGATCACCGAGATGGCGGCACCGATCTGCTGGCGCAGCATCGGGGGACCTGCCTCCATGCCCGACATCCCCAGCATGTGCTCCATGCGGGTGATCGCGTCGCGCGGGCTGTTCGCGTGGATGGTGGTCATCGAGCCGTCGTGGCCGGTGTTCATCGCCTGCAGCATGTCCAGCACCTCGGCACCGCGCACCTCGCCGACGATGATGCGGTCGGGCCGCATGCGCAGGCTGTTGCGCAGCAGGGCGCGCTCGCTCACCTCGCCCTGGCCCTCGATGTTCGGCGGACGTGTCTCGAGGCGGATCACGTGCGGCTGCTGCAGCTGCAGCTCGGCGGAGTCCTCGATGGTGACGATGCGCTCGTCGTGCGGGATGGCCGAAGACAGCACGTTGAGCAGGGTGGTCTTGCCGCTGCCGGTGCCGCCCGAGATCAGAAGGTTCAGCCGCGCCCGCACCAGGCCGGACAGCAGGGTGGCCATACCGCGCGTGAGCGACTGCAGCTCCACCAGCCGGTCCAGCCCGATCGGGGTGCGCGCAAAGCGCCGGATCGACAGCACGGGGCCATCGACCGCCAGCGGCGCGATGATGGCGTTGACGCGCGAACCGTCGGGCAGGCGCGCATCGACCATGGGGCTGGACTCGTCGATGCGGCGGCCCACCTGCGACACGATGCGGTTGATCACCCGCATCAGGTGCGCCGCGTCGTCGAAGCGAGCTTCGGTGGCCTGCAGGCGGCCGGCCCGTTCCACGTACACCATGGCGGGCCCGTTCACCAGCACATCGGACACCTGCGGGTCAGCCAGCAGCGGCTCGAGCGGGCCGAGGCCCAGCATTTCGTGCCGGATCTGCGCGGCGATCTCGCGGCGCTCGGACTGGTTGAGCGCGATGCGGCGCTCGTCCAGCAGGGCCTCGGTCATGCGCGCGAGCTCCGACTGAAGCCGCTCGGGCGGCAGCGACTGCAGGGCAGCGAGGTCGGCGCGTGCGACGATCTCGCGGTGCAGTTGCGCGCGGATGGGGTCGAGGTGTTCGCGCGCGTTCATCCGGGATGCCTTGTCTGCGGCAGGGCATGGCCGGCACTGTCGGCGCCGCTTCGGCGCGCAATGGCGCCGGCGGGTCGCGGCAAGGTCTGCGCCAGCGGCTCAGGCTCCGCAGTCCTGCGGCCCAGCAGGCGGTCGAACCACGCAGCAGGCCGTGGTGCGCCAGCGCCCGCCACCTGGTCGGCCAGCGGCCGCAGTGCGCGAACCAGCGGGCTGGAGGGCCGCCACTGCGCCAGCAGCAGCCCGGCATTCAGCGACTCGCGCAGCTCCTCGTCGCGGGCGGGCAGGGTGTGCACCGGGCGCAGGCCGGTGACCGAGCTGATCTCGCGTGGTGTCAGGTCGCCGGCGCGGTCGAAGCGGTTGAGCACCAGCTGCAGGCGCGGCTCGGTGATGCCGAGATCGGCCAGCGCCTGGGCGATGTGACGCGCGTCGCGCAGCCAGGGCAGCAGGGCGTCGGCCACGAGGAACACCACGCTGGCCTTCTGCAGGGCCACGCGCGCCACCGGATCGAGCGAACGGTCGACCTCGACGACAACGCAGTCGTGGTCCTGCAGCACGGCGTCGAGCAGATGTTCCAGGTCGGCGGGTCGCACGCTTTCGGCGGGTCCCATGTCGCCGGGGGAAGCCAGCAGGTCAAGGTGCGGTGCCACGTTCACCAGGCTGGCCTGCAGCAGCTGGCCATCCAGCCGGCCGACTTCGCGGGCCAGCATGGGTACGGTGCTGCCGGGACGGTGATCACCCAGCAGGTAGGTGGCATCGGCGAAGCGGAAGTCGAGGTCCACATACACCGTGTTGCGCTGGTTTTCGGCCGCCAGCAGCGCGGCGACGTTGCTGGCCAGCACGGTGGCGCCACGCCCACCTGAGGCGCTGATGAAGGCGGCCAGTCTTCCGCGCGGCGGGGTGGCCGGGTTGCGCTGCAGCAGCCGCTGAACGGCATCGGCCAGGGCTCCGGGCGCCAGCGGCCACTCGACCAGTTCGCGCACGCCGGCGCGCATGGCGGTGCGCAGCAACTCCGGGCTGGTGCCCTGGCAGACCGCGACGATGGCGCAGCCGGGCTGGCGAAGGCCCACCCACTCCAGGTCGCCCAGGTCGCGCGCGGACTGTGCCGGGTCGAGCTCCACCACCAGCAGGTCAAAGGGCGGGTCGGGCAGTTGCTCGGCCAGGGGCTGCGCACGCGAGCGCAGCACGCCATGCGTCACCTCGCTGTGGCTGGATTCCAGCGCATCGAGCAGCGTGTCCAGGTGCGCACGCGTCGCGATCACGACGATCTTCATGCTGAACCTCCTGGCTCAGCGCGAGGAACTCGCGCCGATGCCGATGTTGAAGACAGGCGCCGTGCGGGCAGGGGCCTCGGAGGATTGCTCGTAGCGCTGCAGCGCGGCGCGGGCAGCGGGCCCGTCGAGCCCCGTGGCCGAACCCGCGCCGGCACGCGGCGCCCGGGTCTGCAACGTCTGCGCCTCGCGCAGCGACTGGCCCAGCAGGGCCGGTGAGGGCGGCGACAGGCTGCTGCAGGCCGTGCAGGCCAGCACACCGAGGGTGAGGGCGAGCCAGCGTGCGGCGCTTCGCGGGCGATGCGGCATGCATCGAACGGCATGGTGGTCGCGGGCGCAGCGGTCGGAGGCGGAAGAGGTCATCGTGCGGGCTCCTGGGCGGGGGCGGAAGGGGAAGGAGCGGCAGGCGGCGCCGGGGTGGGAGCGACCGAGCCTTCAAGCTGTCCGCCCAGCAGGACTTCGCTCCGGGTGGGTTCGACAAAGCGGTCGGTCGGCAGGGCGACGGCGCCGGCCGGAGCGGCCGAGCGCACCAGGCGCGGTGTCACGATGAACATCAGCTCGGAGCGGTCGGTCTGGAACTCGGTGCTGCGGAACAGCGCGCCCAGCACCGGCAGTTCGCCCAGCAGCGGCAGCGCCTTGATGGCTTCGGTGACGTTGTTCTTCACCAGGCCGCCGATGGCAAAGGTTTCGCCATCGCGCAGCTGCACCGTGGTGGCGGCGCGCCGCGTGCTGATGGTGGGCAGCACACTGGTCTGGCCACCGGCGCCGCTGATGCTCAGGCCCACCTGCGACAGCTCGGACACCTCGGGCGTGACCTGTAGGTTGATCAGCCCGTCCTCCAGCACCGTGGGTGTGAAACGCAGGCCGACGCCGAACTCCTTTTCTTCCAGCACGATGGTGGTGTTGCCCAGCACGCTGGCGCGTGGCACCGGGATGAACACCTTGCCGCCCGCGAGAAAGGCACCCTCCTGACCGGTGACTGCCATGATGGTGGGCTCGGCCAGCACCTTGATCAGGCCCTTGCGCACCTCGGCATCGAGCGAGATGACACTGCGTCCGCTGCCGCTGCTGCCCTGCAGGCTGGCCGCACCGCCGCTGAGAAAGCGGGTGAGCAGCGAGAAGGTGGTGTCGCCCGGGGTGCGCGTGGCATTCACCTGCACCCCCAGCTTGTCGAGGAAGCTGCGTGCCACCTCGGCGACCTTCACTTCCAGCATCACCTGCTGCGGACCGTCCACGCGCAGCAGGTTCACGACCTTGCGCGCCGAAAACACCTCGGCCAGCGTGACCAGGCGATGCACCTTCACCGCATCGCTGGCGCGGCCCGACAGCACCACGGTGTCGGCGAGTGACTCCACACGCACGCCATCCTCACCGGGCACCAGCTGGGCCAGCCGGCTGCGCAGCGTGCCCACATCAATGCCCACCGCCACATCCACCACCGAGGTGCGGCCGCTGCGCGACCAAAGCACCAGGTTGGTGGAGCCGGCGGCCTTGCCTAGCAGGTAGATCTCGCGCGGATTGATCAGCATCACGTCGGCCACACCGGGGCTGCCGACCGCCAGGCGCACGATGTCCTCGTCCTGCCGCAGCAGGGCCGTCTTGCCCACCGTGAGCGACAGCGTGCTGCCGGTCTCGGTGGGGCCGGCGTAGTCGGGCACCGCCGGGGCCACCAGGGAGGGCGACAGGTTGGCCTGCGCCATGCCCGCGGTCTGCGCCATGGCGGGCACGCCGGCCAGCAGCAGGCACGCCAGCCAGTGCTGCACCGCGCTTGCGCGCATTGCGCGTGCTTGCGGCAGAGGTGCGTGCAGATCGGACCCGGGCGCGCGAGCGCGGGCCGAGCACGTGCAGGCCGAGCCGGCTAGCCCGGATGTCAACGTGAAAGCGGTCATGGTGTGGGGGTTCCTGAGTGCGGGACGGATGCGGGCAAGGGCACTGAGACCGGACTGGCCTGCACCCCGCGGATGACCTGCACGGTCCACTCTGCTGGCCTGGAAGCCGGTGACGCCGTGTTGCGGTCGAGGGCGCGGTCGTTCGGGCGTTCACCGGCGCGGTCGTTCCTGCTCGCGCTGGTCCTGTGGTCGGCGCGCGCCGCGGTTGCCCGGCCCGTCGCTTCTGTTTTCGCGGCTGGACCTGCGACAAGGCCGGTGCTGGCCAGCACGCCATCGCCGAGCAGCGTGTCCTTGCGCACGCCGGTCGTCACCACACGCGCGGTGTCGGCCTGGTTGCGCAGCACCAGCGAGATGGCGCCCACGTTGCGCGCAAGGTCGATCTGTTCGGCCTGTTCCGGCGTGACCTCCAGCGTCACCGCGTTGACCACGCGCGGCTTGTTGTCGGGGGCGGAGGCGTCCTGCGCCACCGCCAGCACCAGGATACGTTCAAGCACGATCTTCGAGGTCGGCCGGCTCAACGCGTCCTGCGTGTTCACCATCATGTCCACGTAGTGCCCCGGCAGCGCGAAGCCGGCCACACCGACGATCTCGCTGACCTTCACCGTCATCGCGCGGCGTCCTTCTGCCAGCAGGGCGGACAGGCCGCCCCGCTCGCCCTGCGGTGCCAGCCTGGCATCCAGCACCGGTTCGCCGCGCATCAGCGCATGCGTGAGCACACGGCCGGCCAGGGCATCGGCCTGCGCGCTGCTGTGGTCGGGTCGCGCCCCTGCGGGCCAGTCGATGGTGCGCAGCATGTCTGGCGTCAGCCGCGTGCCGGCGCCCAAGTCGCGCGCCGCCACGACCACCGGCGCGGTGGCGAGCTGGGTCTGCTCGCCGACCCACCGGGCGGCGACAACCACCGCCACCAGGCCGGTCAGCATGGAGGCGAGTAGGGCCCAGGTGGGCCGGGTGATGCGGATCATGCGTGTCCTTTCGGTTCGCGACGACGGCTTCGGGGCGGCATCAGGCCGGTATCAAGGCGGCAAACCGCTCGTCCAGCCAGATCTGTAGCAGGGCACCGACGGCGATGGCCAGGGAATAGGGAATGCGCCGCGGGCTGGTGCGCAGCGACACGAGGGTGGACAGCGAGGGTTGCGCCATCAGCGCCAGGGCGCCGTCCCGCAGGTTGCGCAGGGACTCGCGCAGCAGCCGGGCATGCAGTGCCCAGCCGATGGCGAGCACGCCGC
>Ga0129336_10001919_pt1 | contig 12748 bp, 17 predicted proteins | sample CPB6_02_DNA_FD_96878 | JGI IMG/M metagenome (GOLD analysis project Ga0129336, IMG submission 96878) | Freshwater to marine salinity gradient microbial communities from Chesapeake Bay, USA - CPBay_Sum_0.6_0.2_DNA | ecosystem: Environmental > Aquatic > Marine > Coastal | place: USA: Chesapeake...
CCAGAGTGATGACGAAATTCTTCGCCCGCATGTCGTGGTCAATGCGTCTCAAGGTGATGACGGCGAACCCTTTGTCACTCCTTGTCGGTCGGTGATCTCCTGCGAGATTCACGACGCACGACAAACGCCCAACCCACCACTACGAAAAGCGAGAATACGATCCACTGCACGGTGTAGCTGAGGTGCGGACCCAGCGTGAATTCCGGCTCGGCAATGCGGGAAATCGAGGGGTCATCGCTCGGCTCGCTTTCGAGTAGCTCGAGATACACGGGAACCACATCGCCATCGAGCTGCGGAGCGAGACGATCGATGTCGATGCGTTGTACTTCCCTCAGTTCGCCTTCGGTCGGGTCGGTGACGGCCCCCGTTCGTCGCTCGGCCGACAGTCGAATGCGACCGATCATCGTCACCTCGCCTTCGGGTGGTGGGGGTGTACTTGCGGATAGAGGAAGGAAGCCGCGGTTCACGAGCACGATCCGGGAGTCGGCCAGTCGGAGTGGAGTTACGGGATCGAATCCAGCTTGGCCGAACTGAGAGACATTGACGATCGTCAGGCTCTCGTTCGCAAGGAACGTGCCCTTGGCGATTGCTGGGAGCCATTCGATCTCATCGAGCGGCGCGCCCGAGGCAAGGATCTCATCCAGTGGTCGCGGCGCCTCGTCGAATCGCGCAGTGAGCTTGGCGTTGAACTCCTGGCGATCCTGATGTCGGTGGTACTGCCATCGAGCAAGGTTGACCATCACCACGATGCCGACGAGGCATGCCACCGTGAGGGCGATCATTCGTGGACGAGAAAGCACGCGCAACATGCGACGAGCAAACTACCCGTTCAAGCAATACTCTGCCGATCGTGGTTGCCACTCTCGTTTTCGACGGCGACTGCACATTTTGTCGGTGCAGCGCGCGCTTCCTGGAGAGGAAAGTGCGCCCTCGTGCCTCGATTGTCGCCTATCAGCATGCCGACCTTGCAGCCTTGTCGTTGTCGAGCGAAGCATGTCGAGAAGCCGTGCAATGGGTCAATGGAGATGTCCGGCGCTCGGGGGCCCGTGCTGTTTCGTCAGTTCTTCGTGCAGGGAGAGCACCGTGGCGAATGCTGGGAATCCTCATCGATTTGTATCCCGTTCGACCACTGGCCACCTTCGTGTACGGGTTAGTCGCGCGAAACCGTTCTCGTCTCGTTCAGTTCTGCCGCGAGTAAATCCAAGGCCGAGGTCTCGTCATCGAGCAGCTTTTTGCGCACCTTCATTGGCAAGAGTGATGCGAGATGCTCCCATGGTGCACGATGATGACCGGTCACCACCCGTAACGCAGAGGTGAGTGCGCCTATCGGGTCGGTGTCATATGCCGACATCAACCTTTCGACCTCGTTTTTCTTGAGTGGTCGAGCGAGTCGCACTGCGTTGATCTCCCGTTCGATGTAGGGGGAAAAGAAGCCCTCGTACTTTGCTTGGAGTGTCGGGCTCTTCCAGTCAAGGCAGGTCACTCGTCTTCGGCATAATGGCGCGCCGCATGAGCACTCAAACTCGTCGTATGCGGCCATGTCGCTCATCGCATAGTCAAAAGTGAGTTCCTCGCCAATCTGGATGTCTCGCATCGCTGCGACCTGAGTGGCATTGCGCATGCCGCAGTTCGGTTCGCAGGAGTGGTTGATGCTGTCTCCTGGTTCTCGCTTTACAGGACCCACGAAGAACAAATCAGTTTCGACCTGGATCGAGCGCGAGACCCGCTCGGCTGGATAGCGCCGCAAACCCATCTGGGTGCTCGCGGTGCCGCCGAAGGTGGCGATCACGGTTCCGCGGGGGATGAATTGCGTGGCGAAACTGCCGTGGCCTTTCGGGCCCAAATCGCGCATCTCCGCGCTCGGTGTGCGGTAGTTCTCCATGGGCAGCACCAATTCCATCACGTGCACAGGTGCGAAACCACAGCCCCAACTCCGCCCGCTGTGGTGCGAGAAACGCTAGCGGCTTGTAGTCTCAATGCGTCGCCCTTGGGCGATGCAAATACATCACGAGAGACCAAAGCAAGCCAACTGGTCCGGCAACCGGGCAATGCCCACGGTGCCTTCCGTCGCAAGACGGGGATGTGGTTCCGAGTAATCGGAGCAACGGGCCGGAGCAGTTGGGCAAAGACAGGAACTTCATGCCCCAACTCGACTATCCCGCTACCGGCGCTTGGCAATCGGGCATGCCCTCGGGTAGCCGCAAGTTCATCCATTTCCCGAGTGACCGGGGTTTTGCGCTGGACGGTGGTTCGTACTTGCGTGATGTCACCCTGGCATATGAGACGTGGGGAACGCTGAATGCCGAGAGGACGAATGCCGTGCTGTTGTGCCACGCGTGGACGGGCGACAGCCATGCAGCTGGTCCCGCTGAGGAAGGCCACCCGACTCCAGGGTGGTGGGAGGGAATCGTCGGTCCTGGACTCGCGATCGATACCAACGAATGGTTTGTCGTGTGTACGAATGTGCTTGGCGGTTGCCAAGGATCGACAGGCCCCGCGTCACCACATCCCGACGACGGAAAACCCTATGGTTCTCGTTTCCCGGTGATCACCGTGCGCGACATGGTGCGCGCGCAACTTCGTCTCACCGACATGCTGGGCATTCCCAAGTGGCACGCAGTAATCGGCGGCTCGATGGGTGGCATGCAGGTTCTCGAGTGGGGAATCACCTTTCCCGAACGGGTGAATGCCATCGTTCCGGTTGCTACCTGCGTGTACGCGACTGCCCAGCAGATTGCGTGGGGAGCCATCGGAAGACGAGCGATCAAGCTCGATCCGAAGTGGCGTGGAGGCGAGTACTACGACGCCGAACCAGGTGACGGTCCTTGGCAAGGGCTGGCTATCGCACGGATGGTCTCCCAGGTGACGTTCCGCAGCGACAACGTCTTCACGGAGCGATTTGGTCGAGAGTTGATGGATAGCGATGCCGATCGCAACGGACTTGGCTTGTGGGATCGGTTCGTGGTGGAGAGTTATCTCGATCATCACGGTGATCGATTGATCCGTCGCTTCGACACGAACAGCTACCTGATCATCGGCAAGGCCATGGACCTGCACGATGTGGGGCGCGGACGAGTGAGTCTTGAGCGGGCGATGGCGCGAATCACGATGCCTTCGCTCACCATCGGAATCTCGAGTGACATCTTGTATCCCACTTATCAGCAGAAGCAGATTCACGACTTACTGCAGCGACAGGGCACCCCGAGTACCTATGTCGAAGTTGATTCGCCACATGGGCATGACGCGTTCTTGATCAACTTGGATCAAGTGGGCAAGCCAATCAAGAAGTTCCTCGAGACGCTCGACGGGCAATCCAAGTAGTCTCCAACGCGGTAATGATCGCGATCATCGACCTCCGAGTTGCACTTGTCGCCGTGCTGTGTATCGCTGCATCGGTCGGTTTGGCCGCACTCACCTTTTGGTTCTGGCGCAATGCGCGACTTGAATCGCCCGTATTGGCACCTCTCGAAGTAATGAGCGAGCGGAGGTTCATGAGAGCTTCGGAAGATCGTCGGCAGGTTCTCCTCGACGAGGTGCGAAGTCTGGCGTCAGTGCCAAGAGTTTCTCCGCAGAAACTGGCTCTGACGGAAACGGTTTTGCCTTTCGTTGAGGATCTAGAGGTCGCGCCGTTTATGGACGAACCCTCTGATCAGCTTTACGAGGAATCAGTAGACCACAACGAGCCTGTGGCGCCGATCATTGATCCGCTTTTGGGGAGGCGGGGCAACTAACTTTTTGGCCGTGGCTGCATTCGACCCCCAAGACATGATCGATCGTTTCAAGGAGCGGGCGGCGGCGGTGAAGCGTCGTCCACTGCCGCCGGTGGCAGGTGAGGAACGACAGCTGTTCATCTCGCAGGCTCAAGAAGATTTCCAAGATTTCGCGATGATCGGTGATGCCAAGGCCACGCTCGAGGACGGCGTCCTCACCTTGCGCATCGATCTGCGACCTCCTTCGTGACCACGACTGACGCAGAACCAACGTCGTCCAGGCGCCCGCTCGCTGCGGGGTTCATCTCGATGTGTTCGTGGGGGGCAGGACCGCTGATCATCCGCGGGATCAGCGCATCGACGTCGACGATCACGGTCATGCGGTTGGCACTCTCGGTGCCAGTGATGGCGTTCTGGGCGTGGCGAACTGGTGGTCGTCTCGATGCAAAAGTAATGAAAGACACGGCATTGCCCGGGATTTTCTTCTTCTCGAGCATGGCTCTCGCATTCGAGGCGATTCGTCATACCTCTATCGCCAACCAAACCCTGATTGGAGCCCTCTCTCCAGCGGTCTTGTTGTTCATTGCGCCGCGATTGCTCGGTGAACGCGTGTCCTTTGCACAGGTGATGCTGGCCATTCTCGGATTCGTTGGTATCGGCGTGGTCGTGTTTGGTGGCGGCGATGCGCAGTCGGGTTCATTCTTCGGCGATGTCTTGTCGACGATCTCGATGTTGCTGTGGACCACCTACGTGGTGATGGTGAAACGTGTGCGCGTGCGTAATGAAAATGCGTGGGCGTACCTGGCTGGCAATTTTGCGTGGTCTGCGATCTACGGCATTCCCTGGGCGATCTTCGGCAGCTTTTCGCTGGCCGACCTCGGTGGCGTGGATTGGACCCTGCTGCTCACGATGGTCGTGGTGCAGGGGACCCTCGCGCATGGGCTGCACGCCTGGTCGTTACGACATCTCGATGCCACCGTCTCCTCGTTGATCAACCTCGGAGCCCCTGCCTTTTCCGTGGTAGGGGCATGGGTGATCTACGACCAGTCGATCACCGTCGTTCAAATGCTTGGCGCAGGCGTGGTGTTCATCTCGCTCGCATTGGTGAGTATCAATGCCTCTCGGCAGATGACCCCGGTCTCGTCGTGACGACTGAGCGCCGGCTTGCGCCGGTGCATTTGATGGCAATTCTCATCGCGGTGTTTTCTTGGGGTATCGGGCCCGTGCTGACTCTGGCCACCGACTTTTCGATCAATGCGGTGATCTTCTATCGCACTCTGTTGTGGCCACCCGTGCTGTTCGCTGTGATGTTCGTGCGGAAGGTGCCGTTTCAAGTCAAGGGAATCAAGGCTTCGTTCGTTCCGGGCATGTTCTTCGGGTTCTCCACGATCACCGGGTTCGTCGCGTTTCATGAAACGTCGATCGCCAATGCCACGGTGATCGGCAATGTTTCAGCAGCGCTGTCGCTGTTTCTCGCGCCACGACTGTTGGGTGAGCGCACCACACTGGCGCAGGTGATTTTTGCCTTCACCAGTTTCGTTGGTGTGGCCGGTGTCGTGTTCGGAAGCGGTGGAACCGGTGGAGCAACCCTGTGGGGGGATGCGTTGGCATTGATGAACGCCATTCTCTGGACGGGTTACTTCTTGACCGGCAAGCGGGCTCGCCTCGACGGAGTGAATACTTGGTCGTTTCTCTTCGGTGTCAGCATCAACCAACTCATTGTGGTGATGCCTTGGGTTTTGGTCACGGCAAACGACCTCGCGAATCCGTCGTTGCGCGACCTTGGCGTGGTGATGACGATGGTGCTGTTGCCTGGCACCATCGGCCACGGACTGATGGTTTGGACCCAACGCTTTGTCTCGGCGGGAACCATCTCGCTGTTGTCCCTGCTTGGCCCGGTGCTGAGCATGGTGTTCGCATGGTGGTTTTTCGAGCAGGGTGTCGCCTTCATTCAGCTGGTCGGCGCAGCCATCGTGCTCCTCTCGTTGGCTGGCGTGGTGCGTTACGGGGAACGTTCTCCCGTCAGTTGAGAAGCCTTCTTTTGGGGCTAAAATAGAGGTCGCAATACGCGGACGTGGCTCAGTTGGTAGAGCATCACCTTGCCAAGGTGAGGGTCGCGAGTTCGAATCTCGTCGTCCGCTCCAGTGGTTTCGGTTGGCGCCCTGCGTCAGTTATCGCGCATCGCCTTTGAGTACAGATACTGACTCCAAGCCGAAGAGAGTTCGGTGCGATTTCGCAGATTCAACAGCTTGAGCAAGTCGCTCACCCTGTTGCGAATGGTCTGGTTCGAATAATGCAGCGCCTCGGCGATCTCTTCGTTGGTGCCGCCTGCAGCCAGGAGGCAGAGGATTCGATTGTCGAAGTCGTCGATGAGCCCGTCATGAAAGGCGTTGTCGATGGGATCCCCGGCAGGAACCTTCTTTTGCTGAGCATGTTGAGCGGGGCAGTCTGCGAGTACGTGAAGGAGCGTGCGGACAATGAACTCGTCGTCGGCCGGGTCTTCGATCACTGTGCAGATGCCGAGCTGAAGGTCATGACGATCGAAGTGGGGCGAACTGGAGTTGTTTAGTGCTATGAGATGAGTCGGATGCAGACTGTCGTGCGGGAGAACTGGCAGGAATGGAGCGACGAAATTTGTGTACTCAATCTGGACAAGCGTGATATCTGGGTTTCGGTTCTTCAGATTGCTGAGAGAGTCTCTGATCGCCAACATGTCGAGCAAATAGACTTTGAAATGCTCTTCAAGGAGAGTAATGAGATCTGCTCGCTTGTCGGCGAGTAACCAACCCAAGAGCAGGTTGGGGTATGACGACCTGTCTGAATTCTCTGAACCATCTGGCATTTAATGTGCCCTCCAGGCTCTTATTCGGTGACCATTGTCTACTGTGCGGTTTGTCCAACAAGTGGGATGCTCGCACTTTATCCTGCGGCTAGGTTCGGTGCATGAAGATCGGCGTACAACTCAGACCCCAGGGAACCTATGTTAATGAACTGCGTGCCGCTTGGCGAGCAGCCGACGCGATCGGGGTCGACAGCATCTGGACGTGGGACCACTTCTATCCCTTGTACGGCGATCCGGATGCCACCCATTTCGAGGGCTACACCTTGATCGCCGCTATGGCGGCTGACACTTGCCACGCGTCGGTTGGCGCATTGGTCACCTGCTTCACCTACCGCAATCCGCAACTACTCGCCGACATGGCCCGCACCATCGACCACATCAGCAATGGCCGCTTCGTGCTCGGCCTTGGATCGGGTTGGTTCGAGCGGGACTACGTCGAATACGGCTTCGAATTTGGCACCAAGATCTCCCGCCTACAGGCGCTCGAGGCAGGACTTCCCGTCATCAAGGATCGACTTGCCAAACTGAACCCGCAGCCCGTGCGAGGCAAGATTCCGCTGATGATTGGTGGCAGCGGCGAAAAGTTCACCTTCCGTCTGGTAGCCGAGCATGCCGACCAACTCAATACGTTCGGCGACGTGGACACTGTCCGCCACAAGAACAAGGTGCTGGATGAGTGGTGCGCAAAGATTGGACGCAATCCGAGGGAAATCGAGCGAACCATCGCCATTGAGCCGAAAGAGCTGGAGCGTGCCGACGAATATGCCGATGCGGGTGCGGATCACCTCATCTTGATGATCGGTTCGCCATTCGATCTCGCCCCGGTGGAGCGATTCATCTCCTCGCGCTAGCGGGAAAACGCGGCAATTGAGTCGACGATCACGGAGAAGGCCGCGTCGGCATCGACCTCCCAGGTGACATCACAGTTCGGTGCGAGGCGCTCGATGAGTCCGCGCATGTCGATCAGGGTCATGCCCGTGGTGAGAGCACCGCTCGTTTCCACTGTGACGTGGTGGGGGCGCGCAGTGAAGAGTTCTGGGTGGGTGAGCACCATCACCGCGCAGGGGTCGTGTACGGCACCGCCGCGCATGTTGTCATGGCGAGAGACGTACACCTTGCTGAAGAAATCGAACAGGTCTGCGAGCACCGCGGCCATGTGGCCCGGTAACGCACGCACCTTGGCGATGCGCTCTGGTGTTGCCTGCAATCGGTGGGTGACGTCCAGCCCACACATTTTGAGCGGACCGCCGTAGTCGAACACCATTGCCGCGGCTTCGGGGTCGGCCCAGATGTTGAACTCGGCGGCCGCAGAACGATTGCCGAAGGTGCCACCTCCCATGAGCGAAATTCCTGCGATGCGTTTGGCGAGATCCGGAGCTGCCCGCAGGGCGAGGGCGATGTTGGTGAGGGGGCCGGTAGGCACGAGCCACACGCCTTCGGTCTTTCGGCACGTCTCAATGATGAACTCGACAGCATTGGTCGAATCGGCTGGGCCAGACGGCTCGAGAAGCTCGGCGCCGTCCAAGCCACTCTCGCCATGCACGTATTCAGCGTGACGAGGTGGTGCGACGAGAGGGCGTTCTGCGCCCTGATGCAAGGGCACGGTGCTGCCGATCATGTCGAGGATGATGCGAGCGTTGCGAGTGGTCGCGGTGATCGGAGCGTTACCGGCAACCGTGGTCACACCGAGCAATTCAGCATGACGAGCAGCGACGATGAGGGCCACCGCGTCGTCGTGTCCTGGGTCACAGTCCACGATCATTTTCAGTCCATTTGGCACCTCGCCGAATCTAGTGGTGATGTGTCAAAGTTGAGAGATGACGAGTTTCGATGTCGTGGTGGTGGGGAGCGCGAACCTCGATCTGGTGGCGACTCTCGACCACTTGCCGACGCCCGGTGAAACGCTGATCGCGCTCGATTACGCCGAACATGCCGGAGGGAAGGGCTTGAATCAGGCTGTGGCGTGTGCACGCATGGGGGCACGAACCGCATTCGTGGGTTGCGTGGGGTGCGACGATGCGGGCACGTTCTTGCGAGAGGTTCTGGAGCGCGAGGGTATCGATACCTCGCTCCTTCGCTCGGTGGATTCTCCAACCGGCAGGGCCTTCATCAACGTGGACCAACGCGGTGAGAATGAGATTGTCGTGGTGTCGGGTGCCAACGCGCTGGTGACGCCGGTCGAATTGCCCAAGGCGGCGGTTGTCCTTCTGCAGTTGGAGATTCCACTTTCGACCGTGGTGGCCACACTGCAAGCGGCACATGCGCGTGGAGTCACCACGGTGCTCAACCCTGCGCCAGCCCAGACGTTGACTGCCGAACTCTTGTCACTCGTGGACGTTGCAGTGCCGAACGAAAATGAAGCTCGCTTGCTGGGAGGAACGGAACACCTGTTGTCACTCGGTGTCCGAGATGTGGTGACGACACTCGGCGAGCGAGGTGCCGAGGTGGCCAATGCGAGCGGAGTCGCGGCAGTTGCACCTCACGCAGTGAAAGCGATCGACACGGTGGGGGCCGGAGATGCGTTCACCGGTGCGATGTGCGCAATGCTTGCCAGCGGGTCGTCGGTGCAGCAGGCTTCACGGGTTGGGGCAGTGGCGGGGGCCCTTGCCACCACCGTTCACGGAGCCGTGCCGTCGTTACCCAAGAGACAAGCAGTGGAATCGGCAATGGGCGGTGCGCTGAAGTGACGTCATCTGCCCAAGAGATGCATTTCTATGACGACGAGAGCGACGAGTTGGCCAAACGAATTCTCGAGCGTGCCATGGAACGAATCCAGATGGATCCGCCGCCGCTCGATGGCTCTCGCAGCCTGAGTGAACTTCAGCGACTCGTCGGACAGACGATTCGCCCGGAAGGACGCAACGGCCTCGAGGTGCTGGAGGAATTCGTCTCGGTGCTGGCGCCGTCGTGCATCAGCGTTGATCACCCGTTGTTCCTGTCGTTCGTGCCGGGAGCCCCGACTGAAAGCTCGGTGCTCTTCGACCTGATGGTGAGCGCATCCAACATCTACGGCGGTTCTTGGCTGGAAGGTGCAGGCGCGGTGTACGTGGAGAACCAGGCCTTGCGTTGGCTGGCGGACCTGGCGGGAATGCCCGCATCTGCTGGTGGCGTATTCGTCAGTGGTGGAAGCGCAGGAAATCTCTCAGCGTTGATCGCGGCTCGTCATCGCTGGCGTGAGCGTGCGAACGGTTCGTTGGATCGCACTCGTCCGTTGATCCTTGGAACCGGGGGAGCGCACTCGTCCATCTCCCAGGCTGCTACGGCAATGGATGCCGACTATTTGCGCTGCGCCACCGATGGCCGCGGCAGATCCTCTGGTGCCGACATGCGTGCACTCGTCGATTCGCTGTCTGTTGAGGATCGACGGCGTGTTTGTGCCTTGGTTGCCACCGCGGGCACCACGAATCTCGGAGTAGTGGATGATGTTGCCGGCGTGGCCGACGTTGCGGGCGAGATTGGCACGTGGTTCCACGTGGATGGTGCCTACGGGGCAGCAGCTCTCTGTGCGCCGAGTGTTCGGCACCTTTTCAACGGCATCGAACGGTGTGACAGCTTGATCGTCGATCCGCACAAATGGTTGTTCGCTCCCTACGACTGCTGCGCATTGATTTATCGCGATCCTGCGCATGCTCGTCGCGCCCACACGCAGCATGCGGAGTACCTCGACGTTCTGCAGCAGGACGAACCAGGGGACGAGGCGTGGAACCCGAGTGATCTCGCTCACCATCTTTCCCGGCGCACGCGTGGATTGCCGTTCTGGTTCAGCCTCGCCATGCACGGCACGGAGGCGTATGCCGACGCGATGGAGGAAACCCTGCGGGTGTCACGAGAGATCGCCGCGGTGATCGACGAGACGCCGCACCTTGAACTCTTGATGCAGCCCGAGTTGTCGATTGTCGTATTTAGGCGCCGCAGCTGGACTGCCAAGCAATATCAGCAGTGGAGCGATCGTCTGCTCGCTGAGGGACGGGCATTCATCGTGCCGTCGAGCATGAGGGGTGAAACGATGTTGCGGTTGTGCATCGTCAACCCGAGAACCACGACCGCTGAGTTGTCCGAGGTGCTGCGCACCCTGGAGTAGTTACTTCTTTGCGGGATCCTTCTTGGCAACAGCCTTCTTGCGGGTGCCGTAACGCTTATTGAAGCGTTCCACGCGACCGGCGGAGTCGATGATTTTCATCTGGCCGGTGAAGAACGGGTGGCTGGCATTGCTGATGTCCAGCTGGACGAGCGGGTAGGTGTTGCCGTCTTCCCACTGAGTGGTCTTCTGGGCGTCCACGCGCATGGTGGTGCGGGTGAGCAGGCGGTAGTTCGCCGAGGAGTCCTCGAAGACGACGAACTTGTACTCAGGGTGGATTTCGGGCTTCATAGGACTAGCGAGTGTATCGGGGTAGGGCAGGTGTCTGAATGGCCTTCAACCCCTACAATGCAGGCATGCCAAATCGCTGCGACGTCCTCGGGAAGAAGCCCTCGACGGGCCATACCGTCTCGCATTCCAACATCAAGACCAAGCGCTGGTGGAGGGTGAACGCCCAAAAGAAGCGCTTCTGGTTGCCGTCGGAAAAGCGTTGGGTTTCGTTGAACGTCAGCGCCAAGGGCCTGCGCACCATCGACAAGGTGGGCATCGAGCGTGTCGTCGCCGACATGCGCAAGGCCGGAAAGAAGGTCTGAGTCATGGCTGCCAAGAGCAAGGATCGTCGCCCGATCATCAAGCTGCGTAGCACTGCCGACACCGGCTATGTGTACGTGACGCGCAAGAACAAGATCAATTCACGTGAGCGCATCGAGTTGAAGAAGTACGACCCGATCGTCCGCAAGCACGTCATCTTCAAAGAAGAGCGTTAAAGACTCACTGCAGCGCGTGCTGCAGATCCGCAATAACGTCGCTTGTGTCCTCGAGACCGATCGACAGGCGAAGCAATCCGTCGTTGATTCCCGCTGACTGCTGATCCTCTGGGGACATGCTCACATGCGTGCTCGTGGCGGGATGACAGATCAGTGTCTCTGGTCCTCCAAGTGACACAGCAGGACGAACGATCGCCAACTTGTTCATCAGTGCACGTGCCTTGTCAACGCCACCCATGATTTCGAAAGAAAGAACGGTGCCGAATCCCCGCATTTGGCTCTTGGCGAGTGCATGTTGTGGGTGTGATTCAAGTCCCGGATAATTCACACGTCTCACGCCAGGATTGCTCTCCAGTTCACGGGCGACCTTGAGCGCAGTGTCGCACTGGCGGGCGAAGCGCACGCCAAGCGTACGAATGCCGCGCAGTCCGTTGAGCGCATCAGTTGCTGAAGCAGTTGCGCCATGAAGAACTGAGTAACTCCAAATTGCGTCGATCAAATCCTTCTCGCCGGCAAGGACACCGAGCATCGCGTCGTTGTGCCCAGCGATTCCCTTGGTGGCCGAATGCATGACCAGTGAAACCCCATGTCGCAACGGTGACTGGCCAAGCGGGGTGGCAAGCGTGGAGTCCACCATGGTGTACGGCCCCTTGATCGCGCCGATCTCATCGAGGTTCGTCAGGGCGAGCTGCGGATTGCTCGGAGTTTCAGCAATCACGAGCATCGTCTTGCCAGGCCTGACGGCTGAAGCGAACGTACCCGGGGTACTTCCATCGACGAAGGAAACATCGATTCCGAGTCGCTTGCATGGGCCGTTCAAGAGCGCAAGAGTTCCGCCGTACAACTGCTTCTGGGCAACGATGTGATCGCCAGTGGAGCAGAGGGCAAAGATCGCGGTGGCGATGGCTCCCATGCCAGAGCTGGTGGCCAGAGCATCCTCGGCACTCTCAAGTGCGGCCACAGCATTTTCAAATTCCCGCACAGTCGGGTTTGCATAGCGTGCATAGTTCCCCGTCTCGTGAACGGCAACAGCGGCAGCGTTGCTCTCATCCAACCCAGTGGATTGCCATGTGGTGCTGGGCCACAGCACGGGAGCGAGCGAACCCGATTCGTCGCGTCCAGCGGTAATCGCCGTGGTGTCGGGATGTTGATCGGCCATTAGTTCAGCGTACGAGTCGAATTCTTGTCATCATCGGCTTTACGCCGTGTGCCGTCGGTAGCCTGCACAGCGGCGACGTGGCCGAATGGCTTAGGCAAGGGCCTGCAAAGCCCTGTATCCGGGTTCGATTCCCGGCGTCGCCTCCAATTGCTCGCATTAGGTTTTGAGGAATGAATTGGCGCAGAAATGCCG
>Ga0129336_10001921_pt1 | contig 12739 bp, 25 predicted proteins | sample CPB6_02_DNA_FD_96878 | JGI IMG/M metagenome (GOLD analysis project Ga0129336, IMG submission 96878) | Freshwater to marine salinity gradient microbial communities from Chesapeake Bay, USA - CPBay_Sum_0.6_0.2_DNA | ecosystem: Environmental > Aquatic > Marine > Coastal | place: USA: Chesapeake...
ATTGAGATAATAATTTTTCCTAACGCAGCAAAGTCTATTTCGGATGATTACTTTAATAAAGGCGATGTATTAATTATATCTGGCAATCTTTCAAAGGAGGGGGATGAGGAAAATCCAGTTGCAAAGATATATTATTCTTCTTGTGAAAAAATAGATTCACATTTATTTCTTGTTGGTAAATCTTTGATATTTGATGTAGACAAAAATATTTCACCTGCAACCTTGAATAAAATATATGATATAATTAATACATCAAAAGGTGATAGGCCAGTATTTCTTAGATTTAAAAATGGCAAACACAAATATATGTTCAAGTATAAGATAGAAGCAAAATCTAGTGTTGAAAGCACTATTAAAAGCTTAATTGAATTGGAGAGTTAATATGTCAGATAAATATCCTACGGTAAATCCGACTACTAAATGGTGCTGGACATTTTGTTCGTCCTGTAACAGATGTCAAGACAAGGGTAGGTATACGATGTGCAACGGCTGCAGTGGTCGGTATGATCCGGAATTGAATATACCTGTTGATAATGATGACTATTGTGACTGTAGAAATGGTGTCCTTAGATGGAAGACCAAGCAGGGTCGCTTAGTTATTACGCGATTTAAGTCAAATCCATTTAAAGGTGAAGTTAGGTATGAAAAGAAAACCGAAGATGAAAGAGACTGGGATTCATATGTGAAGGACATGCGCGAAAAACTCAATGACCCAAATTGGAATCCAATAACAATATACGAGGAGTAAAAATGTCTGAACAAATAATAGCACTACCCGCAACTGTAGAAAAAGGGAACATAAAACTTACGGAATACAACGATCCAACATATGGGTATGATGATAAGCTTTTTATTCAGTGTACGTGTGTAGGTTTTTATGTAACTAAGAAAGATCTAAGAGACTTATATACAGTGGTGAGTTACTATCTAAATGCAGAAGATTATACCGATATCAAAGTTTCCGTGGGAGGTGAAGAAGTTGCCTTATGAAGATGATTTTATGGAAATAGGAAACACTGGCTGGGTGCCGGTTCGTGAAGGATTTTGGTATAACAAATATACCAAACACACGATGGACGAAATGGGTAGGGAATTTGATGAGAGCGGGAATTTAGTTTACGATCCAACACATGATGATTAGGAGTATTTTTGAGCGATATTTTAATAAAATCAGAAAAAGATTTATCTGATTTTGAAAAGTTAGGTTTAGTAGATTTTTCTTATTCAAGGATAGACACATACTATCAGTGTCCATCTAAATATTTTTATAGTTATATTACTAAAGAGCCGAGGCAATTTAACGCACCAGCTACTCTTGGCAATATAATACACTCTGTATTAGAGAATACCCTATCTAATGATGGTGATATTAGTATTTCCGAACTAAAGCAAGAGTATGAAAAAAATATACCATTGTGGGATCCGGATAATCTAATATCCAATGAACTAATATCATCCGGCTCAACAATGTTAGATGAATTCTATGATCAGAATTCAGATAAAGTATTTAATATATATGAAAAAGAAATGAGCTTCAGTTTCGTTATTGGCTCTTACAGGATAATAGGTTTTATCGATAGAGTCGATATTGTGGGCAATACAGTACATATAACGGATTACAAAACCGGTAAATGGGAGGTAACCCAAAAGGATGTACATAATAATCTACAACTAGGAATATACGCACTAGCTTTGCATAATATATTCCCAGAAAAAGAGATATATGCTGAGCTGTATTACCTCAGGTCTGGTAGAAGGAAGGGTCATCTATTTACACCTGAAGATATTGATAGGGTAAAAGAGAATCTGATTTCCTCAATACTTAGTATTATTGAAGATAAGAACTTTCTACCCACATCTAATCCAAGAACATGCTCTTACTGTGACCACGCAAAGAGTGGAGCTTGTGGTACAGGAGTGTTTAGAAATAGAAATAATTCAAGGTAAAGAAAAAGGGCCGGTTTCCCGGCCCTAATTCTTTTTTTTATTAATGAAACAATCAGAAGTCTGAGTTCTCAGAGTCGACAAGTTCAAAGTCATTGAAGTCGGTAACAACCTTAATGGCTTCGTTGTAGTCAAGGCCGAAATTGACAACGAGGTCTTCGGCGATGTTCTGGTTCATTTCGTTGATTGCTTCATTGATTATCTGTGTTAGTGTATCCATGGTGGATATTATACTCTCTTTCGGTGTTGGTTGCAACTCGCGTTGCAATTTTTTGTGTTATTTTATTTTTTGTTGTATAATATAGATACGTTTATAGATATAAAGGATACCATAATGAACCCACATGTTGTCAAGCCAGAAGACTTTTTTTTGGAAAAATCTTCTTTCAAGAAACATCCTAATCTAAACAACATCAGGAACAAGCAAATTGATTCAATCATCTTGGACGACGATGAGGTTATTAAAAGGAAGCGTGGGAATGCGTACCAGTATACCAGAACTGGTTACAGAAACGACATCGATCTAAACGTTAGATCTAGCTGGGAAGCTAATTTCGTACGAATCTTACAGATCTATAAAATAGATTATCAATTTGAGCCAACTGTTTTTCCTTTCCCAATTAAAAGGGGTACGAAAGGATACACTCCTGATTTTCTTTTAAATAGAAATCATGAGTGGGTTGAGATTAAAGGTTATCTGGACGATAAAAGTAAAGTAAAGCTAAGAAGGTTTAAGAGATACTACCCGCAAGAGTTCGAGACCTTAACCTGTATAATAAGCAAGTATTCGAACGACGCAAAAAACTTTATGTCTGAATTAGAAGTTCCAAATATTATTTATTACGAAGATATACGGGACAAATATAGTGAATTTATTTTAAATTGGGAAGGCAAAAAATGACAGCATATAAAGAGCAATACTATTCTTTGGAAGAAAATGAGATGCAAGATCTCATTGCAAAAGCCAAGTCAGGCTCCGTTAAATCACAAGAAGAACTATTAAAAGTGTTTAGTAATTTTCTTACTAAGTACATTTCCCTACTATACTACTCAAAATATAACCTAAATGATTACGACATACGAAGGTTTATCTCGCTGTTTGTGAAAGATCCATATACAAGATTTGCCCTAATGAAAAACAAGATGAGCAATAGTCACCTTAAGGTTGTTAATGAATGCATGAGGGGTATTAATTATATGGCCAAAAGGTATGGAGATGAAGAAGATATTAGGCAAACCGTCTATATGACTTTTTTCCAGTGTATAAATAGATACGAAAGAAAGGATTCAGCGAAGGGGCCTATTCCTTTCAGTGGATTTCTTTATAGCTATTTTTTCTATTTATTGAAAAAAAATGTTGATACATTTTTAATTGACCAACTAGGTAGAAAGAGTTTTCCGCTACTAGATGATGAAGCTACAAGTGATGAAAGTGACGAAAATTATGTTGTTGGATTCAAGGCTGATCCGATAGAATACTCCATGGAACAAATGTTGGCGGCTGAAACTATAGATGAGTTTTGGGTGATTGGCGAAAATAACATACCACCATTTGATAAGCTTACAATTCAAGAACGACAACTGTTGAAGTGGCGTTATGTAGATGGTGAAAGGTCTAGCCAGATTTCAGATAAGATAAATGAGCACCCCAATACAATTAGAGAGCACCTTAAGAAGATAAAAGAAAAAATAGAAATAATAATAGAAGAGCAAAACCTAGTTGAGTATGCTACACTTATAAGAATGGAAAAAGGAAAGATAAATAAAATTCATGAAAGAAATAGATAAATGAATTTACAGTCAACAGAAAAATTGCAAGATCTATTAAAGAATTTTCTTGGTCCACAATTGGTAGAAATTATTGAGGCCTACTCTTCGTCAGAAAAAATATCTCGTTACTTCGTTGAAATACCAGAAACTGATGTAGTTGATTTAGGTTATGACACAGTAGCTTCACTCGTCGCTAGGACATCAAATGTCTATGGCCGCTCTGCAAGATTTGCAGGGATTGCGCGAGCACAATGTAAACTCCTGGAGGGCGCCTACAAGAAAATTTATAAAGCCAATATGGTAGGAAAAAACGAAGCAGAGCGCGAGGCAAACGCTATGAAAGCTGCAGAAGCTGAGCATACTGAATGGGTTACATGTCAGGCTATAGTTGATCTAGCTGAATCAATGGAAGTCTCAGCAAGAATTGCTTCCGAGTCAGCTAGAAAGTTACTGGATAAAATACAGTCAATGCAGATAGCTGCGTACCGAGAAGATAAAGGTCTATACTTAGAGTCAGACTTTTCTACATATTAGAGGATAAATATGTTTATAGGTTACTATAAGAGTGTAAGTTCTTCAAAAGAATTTTATTCAATTAAAAATAAAGATCTAAATTTCCCCATGCAAGTGGAGTATAAAAAAGATAGATATCTTTTGAATAAAACAATACAGATATCATCTAAGTCTCATGAGGATAATATTAGAAAAACTGCGGAAAGACTTGGTATAGAATATGACGTTAGAATTGACTTCAACACCACTCAATGATGTTAGGGATGAATTGCAAAAAATATTATCAGAAATAACAAATCAGGATAGAGAATTATACTCTAGGCAAGAGGTGGAAGACATGCTGCTGGATATATATTCTTTACTAATGAATAATTAACATTGGTGGTTTATGAACATAGAGGTATTTTGTGACGGAGCTTCTCGTGGGCAAGGTCAAAAAAAGTTTGGTGAAGCAGCTTGTTCAGCGGTTGTATATAAGAATAGAAAAAAAATTGCACAGTTTGCTAGAGGGCTAGGCCCAAGAACTAATAATGAAGCAGAGTATGAAGCTGTTATAGCTGGACTCTTGATTTGCTCTATGGCAGATCTTATAGATCCGATTATCTACACAGACTCCGCTGTAGTGGCAAATCAAATAAATGGAAAGTGGCGCTGTAAAAACGAATTACTTATACCATTATTAATGACTGTAGAAGAAATTAAGCAAGAATTTAATTTTAGAGTAGTGCAAGTTAATAGGTCTTTTGTATGGGAACCAGACTCACTCGCAAACGCATTTCTCAATGAACTAGAAATACGAAAAGAGTACGTGTCTCGCAATTAGATGATATAATGTATCTATGATGAATAAAAAATTTTATAAAGATCAACCAATTATACTCGGGTTAGCTGGCAAAGCTGCCACTGGAAAGACTTCGGTAGCAGAGGCAATAGTGCCTAAGGCTCAAATTAACGCCGTTAATGATCATGTTGTATGGGATCATATATTCTTTGCACTACCACTATATGAACTAGTGTCGATTAAGAGTAATATTAGAGGGCTGCGCGAAAGAGAAAGACAGCTATACGCAATTCATAATACCTTGTATGATCTATTCGGTGGCTCTACGTTAGGTAATATGCCAGACTACAGCGACCTAACATCTCTAGTGCATAGAATATGGCAAATGCCACTACCATCCAATACTAAACCTAGAACGTTCCTGCAAACAGCGGGAGATCTATGTCGCGAGTACGACTCGGAATGTTTTGCTAAGTGGGCAATTGCAAAGTGCATTAAGAATTACAGAAGTTATATTCGCGAAACTGAGAGTGATGAATACGAATCAGAGGTGTTACCATTTTGTATTATTGTTTCAGATGTTCGCTTTAAGAACGAAGCGGATATAATACTTAGACAGCCTAATGGTATAGTGGTATGTTATGAAGCATCGGATGAAGTTAGAACTGAGCGCATGCTAGATAGGGATGGCCACTTAATGACTAGCGCAGAAATGAATCATAAATCTGAACAAGAGATAGACATGATAAGATCTATGTCTTCTGCTATAATAGATAGTTCAGATCTTAGTGTGCAGGAGCAGACAAATAAAACCATTGAAGTGGTTAACTCGTTTGTGAAACAGTATGCCTAAGATAACTAAAACAGCAATGGAGCAATCAATAGATTCTCCTCTAGATCAGGTGGTGAACCTTTTGAGTAATGAGATATCTTTAACTAGTTCTCCCATAGTAATATGTGGGGTAAATAGAAAAATAAATATTGGAAACTTTGAAAATATTGATGTTTATGCTGGTGTTACCATTCCGCTTCAGGGTGTATCCTTTGAGGATAAGGAAATGTTGACACAAGCTATACAGGAAGCTGTTTCCTATGGGTTTTCTTTAGCTTCTAAGGAAACTGGAGAAAGATATCAATTAATTAAAGATTCACAACAAGCAAAGTAAGAGGTTAAAATGATTAATTTATTAAAAAAACTTTTTGTCAAGAAAGCTAATCCAGTAAGTTATGTTGGCAAAACAGAACTAAAGCCAGCAGTTGATCCGTTATTGAAAAAGGATTCAGAGCCAAAGAAAGCCGACGCTTCGCTAAAAAGCGAAACTTCAAAGCCGGAAAAAAAGAATCCAAAGTCAACAGCAAAGGCAACTTCAGCAGGTACAAAAAAGCCAGGTAGACCAAAGGGTCAGCCAGCTAAAAAGTCTGCAAATAAAAGTTGATATTTGCGCAGATCCAACTTAACACTGGTTATGTAGTAATCTACATTACTATATAACCAGTGTTTATTTTTAAGGTGGTTATCATGGCTAATAAAGGTTTTGGAAGTAAAACTTCCTCAGAAAAAAATTACTACAAGCTACTCAAAGACGCTGTTAGTAATGTTCAAGATTTAACTCGTAAGGGTGGTCAATACTCTGATCATTGGAAGGATCAAAAAAAGAGTAAGTAACCATGCCTGCAATAGATTTTCCAAATAGTCCGGCTGTCGATGATGTACATACAGTAGGTGGTCGTAGTTGGAAGTGGGACGGTTCTACCTGGTCTCGGTTTGGTGGTCCTGTGGGTCCAACCGGTCCAACCGGTCCTACTGGAGCAGCTTCTACCGTTACTGGACCAACAGGTGCAACAGGACCAGCAGCAGCAAGTTTGACTGGAGGAACTGTAACTGGTTCGCTTGTTGACCAATTGGAAGAAAATTGGAATATTGTGGCAACAGCTGTTCCGTCTAGCTTTAATTTTGACATCAAAACAGCAAGCATCTGGTATTATACTGGTGGATCTACAGTTGATTGGACTCCTAATTTTAGGGGTAACTCTACCACAACACTGAGTTCTTTACTATCTGTTGGTAACTCAATTACTTGCATGCTAGCGGTTAATCACCTTAGTCAAGGTTTGACTGTTTATAAGTCTACCTCAATAACCATAGATGGTGTAGCGGCTACAGTAAGGTGGCAAGGGTCACTAAGCCCAACTGGGAATATATCTTCTATAGATTTATATTCTTATACAATAATCAAAACAGCTGCAACACCAACGTATCTGGTTATTGGCTCAATGACTCAGTTTAAGTGAGGTTAGCTAATGCCCACACTATCAACAAGAGGAAATTCTGCGCCCACTAGCATCTCCAGTAATTTTACCGGAGATGCTGATGCACTAGATGGTTCTATTATTGTTAAGCCAAATGTAGTATTTGCTGTTGGCACCGGTGCAACCGCTAGTATTAGTAACAATGGTTCAATAAACTTTTCTAACTGTATTGAACTGCAGCTTTGCAATATGTTTAATGAAAACTATTTACATTATTGGATAAGCATTATATGGTCAGCTACTGCAGATCAAACACTGTTTATCAGGTATATATTAAATGATACCTATATTGAGAGTAATACATATTCCCATCAATATGTACTCTTTTATCAAGGGTCGGCAGGATCAGCTGTCAGAGCTACAACTACGGGTGCCTTCACGTTATTCTCTAATCCAGTATACTTTTCAAAGGCGAGTGGCTCCATAAACATATATGGTACACAAAGGGCAAATGCTAAAAACGCTAGAGCATTATCGTCCGGTGTTGGAACAGCTGGATATCTTTTTGAGTATTCTACTACACAAAGTGGAACATCTAAATACAATGGTTTAGCAATTACGTGTAATGCGGGGCAAATGAGTGGCACATTAACTGTTCATGGATTGGCTGGCTGATCGACAATGCCAGCAGCGTCTTATCAAGTTATGAGTCCATCCTCAATTAACTTTACAGGAACATCAGCATCTATAGGTGGAGGTGGTTCAGTTACATTTTCCGCAGTCAGTTCGTTAAGTTTAAATAATATTTTTAATTCTACTTATACTAATTATAAAATTATTATAAGAAATACATCCAGTAATGCTGGAACAGTAAATTTACTGTTACGTTTAAGAAAAAACGGAGTTGATGAAACAACCGACGCAGGGCCACAATTATACTATTATGAAACAGTTCAAGCCTATGGAACGTCGATCTATAACGCTTATCTCGCCGCACAAGGATTTCCAATTGGTTTTACTACCAACAACACATATGAAGGAAGAGTTATAGATATGTATGAACCGTTTTTGGAAAAACAAACAACATATAGATGCATTTCTTCAGAAGGTTATCAAACAAATTTTTTAACATCACACAATGGTGCGCATGTGATTCCGGCAAGTTATGATGGATTTACGTTATATCCATTGAGTGGAACAATAACTGGTTTAATTTCAGTATATGGAGTGACTGAATAATGCCAGGTAAAGGATTGCGCATATGTGTTCCATCAACTATTGCAGTTACTGGATCAGGATCTTCAGCATCTATAGGTAAAAACGGCTCCGTATCCTTTACATCTGCTGTTACATTAAGAATAAATAATGTTTTTTCTTCTACATATGATAACTATATGATGGTTGCACAATGTTCCGTAACTGGTGCTTTTGATCTTAGGTTTAAATTAAGCAAATCAGCGGGAACAGAATCATCAACAGGTTATGGTTATCAGTATCTCTACACTAATGGAACTTCTGTAACAGCAGGTAGAGGAACGGGTTCATTTTTTACAATGAATACTGGATCCTCTGGAGCTTGGGGTGGATCAACTGATTACATATTTGCGCCATTCTTATCTCAACCAACAACACATATATGCGTAGGAGCACCTAGTGGATCTGCTGGTCCATCCATATATGATTGGGCCGAGATACATACAGTAACAGATAGTTATGATGGAATTCTAGTTCTTCCAGATTCTTCAAGTCCAGTCAGTGGAGTTATTACAATATATGGCTGGGTTAAATAGTTTTTGTTTGATTTAACAATTACTATATTATAAGTTATCTTTTTAGGAGTTAATGATGGCCAAAAAGAAATCAGCCTATCAAAAGAAAATAAAGTCTGTCATGGGCGAATATGGTCGTGGAACCTTACACTCGGGTAAGGGCGGTCCTGTTGTTAAGTCTCGCAAGCAGGCTATTGCAATAGCAATATCTTCCGCTCAAAGATTAAAAAAGAAAAGAAAAAAGAAATAGTTATGGCTATTAAAAAATTTGTTTATATTAGTGGCCCAAGAATGGGCACTAATAATCAGAAGAGTAATGGTCCTGTTATTAGGCACAAGAAAACCAAAATAAAAAGGAAAAAATAATGGCAGCTAAAAAAGACTCAAGATTAACCAGAGCAGGTGTATCTGGTTATAATAAACCCAAAAGAACGCCAAGCCATCCAACTAAGTCTCATATCGTAGTTGCTAAGTCGGGCGATCAAGTTAAGACAATTCGTTTTGGCCAACAGGGTGTCTCTGGATCTCCTAAGAAAAAGGGCGAATCAGCCTCATATGCTGCTAGAAGAAAGTCTTTTAAAGCGCGTCACGCAAAGAATATAGCCAAGGGCAAGCTATCCGCTGCCTACTGGGCTAATAAAGTTAAGTGGTAGGCGACAATGGAAGCTGTTATTGTTGCAACTATAACTGCTATTGGTGGCATACTAGTAGCATTAGTTCAGAAAAGTCGTAAAGAAAATAAAAACGATCACAATGTAGTTGCTACAATGTTGATAGATGTAAAAGATCAAATAATAGATCTTCACTCTAAGATAGATCATGTAGACGAACAGGTCGATAAGGTTGACGACCAAATGAATGATCATATGATGTGGCATTATCGTAAATCTAGTGAAGCTAGAAAGAAGAAGGAGGTGCAGTGATATGATGAAGAAAAAGATGGGTGGTTCCAAGAAGATGGGCTCCAAAAAAATGGGTAGCTCAAAGAAAATGGGATCAAAAAAGGGTGGAAAGAAGATGTACTGAAGCTAATTATTGGCTTTAGTTTAAAGCAAAAGGATAAATATTATGGCAATGAAAAAGAAAAAGCCAGCTAAGAAAGCTGGCAATGGTTTAACAGCCGCACAAAAGAAACTTCCTCCTTTTATACAGGCAGCTATTGCAAAGAAAAAGAAGAAGAAGTAATTTATTTATACAGTTTATAATAGAGGCGGGGTCTAAGACCTTCGCCTCTATTTTTTTTCGTTACTATATCTCCTGCGGACAATCTGAATAAGGGAGATATGTTGAATACTAATAAAATTAATCGTGTTAATATTTTTTCAATAATACTAATTTTTGTTGGTTTACTTTTTGTTACGACTGGAAATAGTCAAGTAAAGAAGGCAAGCGAATTTCTTATCAGCAGAGCTTCTGCTAGTGGAACTGGTGGTCCTATTGTTCTTGACGGAATGGACCCTGTATGCCACGCCTCAATGGGCGAGAATACAGATGGATATATTCGTAAGGTAATTAAATCTGTTTATGATCGTTCAAACGGTCCCAGTAATAATAGAATCGCCATTGTAGGAGCTGCAAGTTCAACGTCCGCTGCATGTGGTGGAAATTGGACAACACTTCTTCCTAATAAATTTTTGACTGAGTTTGGAACATCTGCATCCGGTCTGCAACCACAGGTTGATTTCTACAGTACTAGTGAGGAAATTACAGCGTTCTTTTCAACAACTATCTCTGCTGCACCACCGCGAATGATTTGGATTCCAGATAATTTCGGTCGCAGTACGGAAAGCATTTTCACTACTAACGCAGAAAAAATTGCCGACTTTGTTAATAGTGGTGGTGGATTGTTCTCAAATATGGGCCAGTATGGATGGCTAACCGCCCTATTGCCTGGAGCAGTTTATAATAATGGCGGATGCAATGGTGGGCCAGAAGCTACTACAGATGGAGCTACTGATTTTGGTTTAAGTAACTCAATTGTAGCAGCTTGTTGGCACGGGTATTTTACTGGTAATGTGGGAACGCTTAAAACATTAGTTGATTGGCCATATCCAACGGGAAGCACTCGCAAAGCTGTGTCAATTGGTGGAGGTTCAGTATCCCTGCCGAGCTCATTTACCCTAAGCGCTAGTCCCACTAGTCCGGAAGCTGGTCAGCCACTAACTATTACCGCTACTGCTCAAACTTTAGCTGGTGTTGCTCAGCCAAATGTTACTGTTTCAATGACAGTTACATCTGGCCCCGATGCTGGTCAAACATTTACAGCAACCACCAATGCTAGCGGAGTTGCAACATTTACAATTAATACCAGTTCTGTCGGCTCAAATACTTACACCGCAACAGCTACCGTTAATGGAGTTCTTAAAACAGTTTCCGTGACTACGGTGTGGACTCCACCCTCAAGTACAACGCCACCATCAACTGCAGCCCCAACTACGTCAGCAGCTCCGTCAATTACAACAGCACCACCGGTGCCGGTTGTTCCCCTGTATACGGTAGAACTTGATATGAATGGCGGATCTTGCGTAATTGATGGAGTTATATCTAGTACAACCGTGTCCGCTTCCTACATCGGTTACCGCTATATACCAGGTCCCGCTGAGTGTGAGCGAGATGGATTTTCACTTGCAGGATGGGCTTTGCGTGGAGCCACAGAATCAGCTAACCTTCCTTTGATCATTGATCCTAATGGCGAGGTGTGGCGCTACTTTATTGCTGCAGATTTGGATCTGGTTGCCGTCTGGTCTGAGCATGCGATTCCAGAAACAACTGCACCGTCAAACGAAGCACCAACAACAACTGTTCATGATCATTCTTCTCATGACCACGGAGATCTTCCAGTTACTGGTTCTAGTTCTGATAGTAGTATGATTATACTTGGCTTTACTTTTATGTTTAGTGGTATTATTTTATTAATAGTTACTCGCTTACAAAAGCGAAATATCTAATACCTAGACAATTATTTAACAATTGGCAAAGGTGAAATACGCTATTACTATCTATTTATAGAGTAATGTATAAGAGGTGAAATTATGGCTAGTAAGAAAAAGTGGATTCAGGGAGCTATTAAAAGACCCGGTGCCTTTACAGCAAAAGCTAAAAAAGCAAAAATGTCTGTACCCGCTTTTGCTGCAGCGGTAAAAAAGAATCCTTCAAAATATAGTACAACTACAGTTCGTCAAGCTAATCTGGCGACTACATTGAGAAAAATTTCTAAGAAAAAAAAGAAAAAGTGACAGGAGTGTAGTATGGTTTATCCGTATATCAAATTGGTGCTACCATCAGCGTTTAATAATTTAAAAAATGGTCAGCTTCCAGAAAATATGTTGGCAAAAGTAAAAACTGGCGGAAGAATGTATGCCCCCGTGGCAGAGCAGTTTAATAAAATGTACGACGCTGCCCTGGCAGCTGGCCATAAGCTTAAGAATGTTGGAGACTATCGATCTTTCGAGGGCCAGCTATCAATGTTTATGGATCGTTATACTACAAATGATCTTGGCCGTAAACCTCAGGTGACACGTCAGTATGATGGTAAAACATGGTATCTAAAGCCTGGCAAGGCGCCATCAGCTGCCCCAGATCCAACTGGCAAGAAAGGTTCTAACCATGGTTGGGGCTTAGCAATTGATCTTGGCTATGAAGCCGGTGGAAAACTTCAGTCAATGGGAGGCGCATGCTTTGAGTGGATGTGTGCAAATGCCCCAAAGTTTGG
>Ga0129336_10001924_pt1 | contig 12730 bp, 12 predicted proteins | sample CPB6_02_DNA_FD_96878 | JGI IMG/M metagenome (GOLD analysis project Ga0129336, IMG submission 96878) | Freshwater to marine salinity gradient microbial communities from Chesapeake Bay, USA - CPBay_Sum_0.6_0.2_DNA | ecosystem: Environmental > Aquatic > Marine > Coastal | place: USA: Chesapeake...
ACTCGTAAATTGCTGTAGAGCTCTTTGGCGTACGCACCAATTGCATGAAGAAGGTGGGTCTTGCCGAGGCCAGATTCACCATAAATGAAGAGTGGGTTATATGCCTTGCCAGGAGCTTCTGCGACCGCGACTGCTGCGGCATGGGCAAAACGATTAGAGGAACCGATGACGAAAGTCTCGAAGATGTATCGAGGATTCATGCTCATCGCACCCGATTCGGTTGTCGGTGCAACTTCGCTACTTCGGCCAGTTCCGGGTCGTGGTATCTCTATTTCGGTGGTGACAAGAGTTGGCTCAGCTCTTTCGAGATTTTCATCGATCGTGACAGCCACACGAACTTCACGACCGAGTTTTGTGCTGAGCACATCGGTGATGATGGATCGCAATCGAGTTTCTAGGACATCTTTTGCGAATGCATTTGGCGCTGCGACTAAAAGTGTCGTGATGCCATTGCTATCGATTAAACCCATGGGTTGTGTGAGTTGGAGAAAGGCGCGGTGCTGCGGTGAGTCGGTAGCGATGAGCGAAATTGCGCTCTGCCACAGTTGGCTCAGTTCTATTTCGAGGAGCGCGCTCTCATCTGCCATTTGGAATCCTTTCCACACCGGTTACCCACCGTTTATCCCCAGAGATATCCACAGGCTGTGGGCTCCTAAGTGGATATTTGTCCGAATTGCACCAATATCTACTGGGGGAAGTAGCTTCTTCTGTGGAAGATGGCCGACCTTATTGGGGGTTTTCCGAAAAAGCAACTGGTTATCCACAACTCTAAACTCTGGGTTTAGAGTGCTTCTTTGGGAGGTGGGCTCTCCCCTTCGATCAGCTTCGATCAGTTTCTGGTTGGTTTGACCGTACCGCCCTTACTTCCGTACCGTTTACCTCCTGCACGAACGGTCGTGCCTGCATTACCTCCACGATTTCCAGGATCGAGGAGCGCCGAGTTTTAGGAGATTTTCGTGAAGCGGACCTTTCAACCCAATAATCGCCGTCGGGCAAAGACCCATGGTTTCCGCGCACGAATGGCTACCCGTGCCGGCCGCGCTGTGCTTGCTGCGCGCCGCGCCAAAGGGCGCTTGCGCATCTCGGCATAACCAATCCGTGATCGCGGCGCACGCTTATGTTGGCGCAAATACATCGCCTTCGTAAAGCGAGCGAGTTCGCACTTGCAAGCAAAGGGACGAAGGTCTCTGGAGAGAATTTTCTGCTCCATGTCCGTACACCACTCGATGGTGCGCGCTCAGGGGCACCGGTGAAGGTAGGCCTGATAGTGGGAAAGAGTGTCGGCGGTTCAGTCATTCGCCATCGGGTTTCGCGACAAATTCGTCATGCGATCGCTCCGCACATTTCTCGATTCTCTGATGGAACTTTGATTGTCGTGCGAGCACACCCAGGAGCTGCACGGTCAATAGATCAGAACATTGGAGATGAGATCTCCTCGCTCATCAACCGTTATCTCTCTAGAAGTGATGCAGGTTCTCGATGATTGCACTTATTCGTTTCTATCAACGATGGATTTCGCCGGCGTTTCCCGCGCGATGCAAGTATTACCCAACCTGCTCCGAGTACGCGCTTCTTGCGATTCGCAGTCAGGGCTATGGCCGCGGGATGGCCATGGCGATATGGCGGTTGGTGCGTTGCAATCCGTGGTCCATGGGTGGCATCGACTATCCAGCCCAAAGAGAAGAAGTTGCAGATTCAGAATCGAATACCGGAATACCGTCCAGAAAGGTGCGTAAATAGTGGGCATTTTCAATCCGCTCTACGATGCGATCTCGTGGGTGATTCTCCGTTTTCATTCACTCTTCGAGCCACTGTTCGGTGCCGATAGTGGCGTCACCTGGTCTTTAGCGATTATTTGTCTGGTGGTGTTGATTCGAATCATCCTCATTCCGCTTTTTGTTAAGCAGATCAAGAGCCAACGCGCCCTTACTGTTCTGCAACCAGAGATGAAGGCAATTCAACAGAAGTACAAGGATGACCGCCAAAAGCAATCAGAAGAGATGATGAAGTTGTATAAGAAGCACGGCACTAATCCGCTCGCTTCATGCTTTCCACTATTGGCTCAGGCACCAATTTTCTTTGCGCTTTTCACCGTGCTAAATGGAATCGCACAGGATGTTCCTCGGGGAGTGCTCACCCAATCAGATGTAGATAGCGCAGCCAACGCGGGTTTCTTTGGGGCACCCATCGCAGCAACTTTCTTGATGGGAGCCAATGACATCGAGAAACTTGGTGGAACGCCAGGTACAGTCAAAATCATCACGCTCATCATGATTATTCTGATGTCGGCATCAACATTCCTCACCCAGCGACAACTCATGGTAAAAGGAATGCCAAAGCCGGATGGCAAGCCAAACATGATGTTGCAACAACAGAAGATTTTGTTGTACTTATTCCCCATTATCTTTGCCGTCACTGGAATCAATTTTCCTGTTGGTGTGCTGCTCTATTGGTTGACGACAAACCTTTGGACAATGGGACAACAGTTCTATGTCATCAAACGGAATCCAACGCCCGGTTCGCCGGCATATTTTGAATTAGAAGCGAAGCGCGCGAAGAAGGCTGGAACTACTCCGCCATCGCAAGAGGATGAGCCAACAAATAATGGATCCGTGGCGATGGAGGAGCCGAAGGGGCAGCGCCAACAGCCCAAGCGTGGTGAAGGTAAGAAGAACAAGAACAAGGGCAAAAATAAGAAGAATAAGTAGCCGGGATTATCGGTATAAAAGCCGCTAAATATGACAAATACCTACATTTACCCCCACTGGGGGAGGCAGGAGAGAGTGCATGAGTGAGAAAAGCTTGATTTCTCGGTTAGAGGAGGAGGGTGATCGAGGGGCGGATTACCTCGAGGCGCTCTTGGATATCGCCGATCTACCCGGGGATATCGATATAGATGTCGAGAACGATCGGGCCGCTCTAGCGATCGTTGGCGGCGAGTTGGCTCATCTCATCGGTCGGGAGGGCGAGGTGCTCGAGGCGCTTCAGGAGCTCACCCGGATGGCGGTTCAGCGTGAGACTGGCGAGCGTTCTCGGTTGATGCTCGATATTGAGGGATTCAGGGCGAAAAAGCGCGAAGATTTGCGCGCCCTAGCTGAGAGCACTGCGGAAGAGGTCAAGCGGAGCGGCATCGCCGTCGCCCTTAAGCCAATGAATGCCTTCGAGCGGAAGGTTATCCATGATGCTATTGGCGAGCTGGGCTTGAGTAGTGAATCTGAAGGTGAAGAGCCAGAGCGACACATTGTCGTTCTCCCAGCCTGATCGCCTTTCGAGAGTGAGTAACGATCCAGGAATGACCCCTGAGGGCCTGGTTTCACGGGAAACATTTGAGCGCTATGCCGAAATCCTGCAGAGCGCTGGGGTGGAGCGAGGGCTGATCGGACCCCGAGAGGGGGAGCGAATCTGGGATCGTCATATTTATAACTGCCTTCCCTTGATTACCGCCCTACCTGCTCAAGTTCGTGTGGCAGATATTGGCAGTGGGGCTGGTCTCCCCGGAATCGTCCTGGCACTCTCCCGCCCCGATATCTCCATGGTCTTAGTAGAACCCCTTGAACGGCGAGCGAGCTTTCTTCGTGAGGTTATCGCCGAATTAGGACTCACCCATGTGGAGGTTGTGCGGAAGAAAGCCTTGGAATTTCAGGGAAAATTTGGCGTAGTGACCGCCCGGGCCGTTGCCCCGATGGAGCGATTGTTGGCCTGGAGTTGGCATCTGCTCGCTCCCGGGGGGCGAATTCTCGCAATTAAGGGGGAACGAGCGGCTGAAGAGTTAGCCCAGACCCCGATCTCTCGATATACCGGTGCGAGTGGTGAAGTTCTCGAGCTCACCCTGCCCACCGGTGGGTGCAAGGTGATTTCGGTGGTAAAGGCTGGTTAACTGCGCCCTGTGAGCGCCACTGTTTCCCGTGAAACTAAAGCAGTTATTGGCACTCGCCGATTAAAGGAGGCGATGGCCCCCCTTCTTGCTACCCGAGTTATCACCGTTGCTAACCAGAAAGGTGGGGTGGGTAAGACCACTACCGCGGTCAATATCGGAGCCGCACTGGCAATGGGTGGTCTCAAGGTTCTTCTTATTGACCTAGATCCTCAAGGCAATGCCAGTACCGCCTTTAATGTGGATCACCATGAAGGTATTCGGGGCAGTTACGAAGTGCTCGTGGAAGGTGCCACTCTCGCTGGTGTACGACAGCGAGCCGAGGGCTATCCGCGATTAGATGTGGTGCCAGCAGGCGTTGATCTTGCAGGGGCTGAGATTGATCTTGTCGAACTAGAGCGACGAGAGTTCAGATTGCGCGATGCGATTACAGCGATGCTCGAGCGCGAAAATGAAAAATACGATTACATAATTATCGATTGCCCACCGAGTTTAGGTTTGCTCACCTTGAACGCATTGATTGCTGCTGATGAATTATTAATCCCTATTCAATGTGAATATTATGCACTTGAAGGCTTAACACAGTTAATGAAAATAATTTCTTTGGTCACTGCAAATACCAATCCTCAACTACATATCGGTGCCATCATTTTGACAATGTTTGATGGGCGAACGCGACTGGCTCATGATGTTGCGAGCACTGTTCGTTCGCACTTTCCAAACGAAGTCTTAACCACTGTCATTCCTCGCGCAGTACGCGTAAGCGAAGCGCCCTCATATGGACAGAGTGTCATGACATACGACATGTCATCGCCAGGTGCGTTGGCCTATCTCGCCGCAGCGCGCGAATTACATGAGAAAGGTCGAACCAGATGAGTACACGAAAGGGTGGATTGGGTAGAGGATTGGGCGCACTCATTCCAGCTGGCGAATCCAAGCAACTCTCCTCTGTCGTTGCTGGCGTTGCGGTTGATGTTGCTAATCTCAATCGAGTACCCCTGCAGTCGATTGTTCCTAACCCACGGCAACCTCGAACAGTCTTTGATGAAGAGAAGATGGCGGAGTTGATCACTTCAATAAAAGAAGTAGGAGTGCTGCAACCACCGGTAGTGCGAGTGGTTGGCGATGGTCGCTACGAATTGATTATGGGCGAACGGCGTTGGCGAGCAGCAAAAGCCGCTGGATTATCAGAGATCCCTGTCATTATTCGACAGACTCCAGATAATGAATTACTTCGCGAAGCTCTCTTGGAGAATATTCATCGCTCCGAATTGAATGCTTTAGAAGAGGGAGCTGCTTATGAGCAACTCATTAATGATTTTAACTACACCCATGATGAATTAGCCCAAAAAATTGGGCGTTCTCGTCCACACATCACCAACACGCTTCGCTTGCTTGCGCTGCCACCGAGCGTGCAACGGAGGGTGGCGGCAGGCGTGCTCTCGGCTGGTCATGCTCGGGCACTCCTTGCTCTTGGTGAATCTGCCGCGATGGAGCGATTAGCCAATCGGATTGTCACCGAAGGTTTAAGCGTTCGTGCAGTCGAAGAGATTATTTCTGTGGGAGTTAAAGGTGGGAAGAAGAGATCATCTGCCAACAAAACAAAGTCAGTCTCACCTGAGCTTGCTGAACTCGCCGAGGAGTTGGGAGATTTCCTGAACACTCGTGTGACAATCGAAAAGGTCACCGGCAAGAGCAATGGGAAGATCATCATTGAATATGCATCAGCGGAAGATCTTCGTCGAATTATCGAAGAGATCGAAGGATAGGTTTCACAAGGGATGGCCATCTTCGAGGCAAGCCCTATTCCAGGAGCCCGATTTAAGTTGGGTGAGGGCACGCTCTGGGATGAGCGGAGCAACCGTTTTCTCTGGGTAGATCTTCTTGGGGGAGAGATTGCCGAGTACGCGCCCGAGAGTGGAGACTTAAGGGTTCACGATTTCGGGGATTTTGTCAGTTACATCGGCAAACGAAGAGCTGGTGGCTACATCATTGCCTTGGGTGATCAGCTCGCACTCATTGATAATGACTTTGTTCTCGAGAAGAAGATCGATATGGGCATTGATATCGAGCTCTTACGGACCAATGATGGCAATATCGATCCTTCAGGTGCACTCTGGATGGGGCTTGCAGAAGTGGTCCCTAACAGCAAGCGAGGTGAGCTTCGTCGTTACGACCGCTATTTCAATTTCACTACCGAACGAAGAAATGTGCAGATTTCCAATGGCATTGACTGGTCGCTCGATGGAAAAATCATGTATTACATCGATTCTGCGCCCCGAGAGATCTCTCGATATCAATTCGATCCCATTGAGGGGGCGATCCTCGGTGAACTTCCGGCAATCGATGTCAGTGATGTGATTGGCGTTCCTGATGGGATGTGCACCGATTCGATCGGCAATCTCTGGGTGGCATTCTGGGGTTCAGGTCAGGTTCGAAATTACTCCCCCGAAGGCGATCTGCTCAACATCGTGAAAGTGCCCACGGCGCTAGCAACCTGCGCATCCTTTGGTGGCAGCGCAATGCAGACGATGCTCATCACTACGGCACGCGATGAATATTCACCTGAGTACACCTTCGCTTCTAGTAACAGCGATACTTTTGATGGGATGTGTTTTACCGTCGAACTTCCTGTAGTCGGCAAGATGGATAATTTCTTCCTGGGATAACTAGTGCTCCAGCGCGCCCTACAATTCGAGTAATTCGAGTTATTTGAGGGCTTTTCCACTCTCGCCACCACGGCGAGCGATCTCTTCCTTCACTACATTTCCAAGCGCAGCTACGCCTTTGCGAATTCTTTCGGGAGTGGGATGGCAGTATGAAAGGCGCATCTGCCAACTTCCGAATCCATCGGCATAGAAGGCAGTTCCAGGGACATAAGCAACTTTCGCGGCAATCGCCCGCGGAACTAAGAGTTTGGTATCAATCTCTGGCGGCAAGGTGACCCATACATAAAAACCGCCCTTTGGTTTGGTCCAGGTTGCGCTCGCCGGGAAGTGCGCATCAAGGGTCTCAAGCATCGCATCGCGCCGCTCCTTATAGAGCGAGCAGAATGAGGCTATTTGGTCGCGCCAAGGCTCATGTGCAAGATAACTAGAAATCGTCATCTGTGCGAAGTTCGATGGACAGAGCACCGATGATTCGTTGGCGATGATCAATTTCTCCTTCACACCCTGAGGGACTAAGGCCCAGCCAACTCGTAACCCAGGAACGATTGTTTTGGAGAAAGAGCCCAAATAGATGACATTCTCTGCATCTTCTGCGCGCATGGCGTTGGGCACTGCGCCATCGAAACCGAGTAATCCGTAGGGGTTATCCTCGACGACGAAGATCTCTGACTCGCGGCAGATATCCAGAATCTCTGTCCGTCTTGAGGCTGGCATGGTGACACCTGAAGGGTTCTGAAAATTTGGAATGCAATAGAGGAATTTGATTTTCCCACCGGCTGCTCGGACTTTGGTTATCGCTTCAGAGAGCGCGGCGGGGATAAGTCCTTTGTCGTCCATCGCCACATGCACGACTTGGGATTGATATTGAGCAAAGACACCGAGTGCGCCGACATAAGAGGGCGCCTCGACCAGGATGACATCACCTGGATCGATGAAAATTCGCGTGATGAGATCAAGTGCTGCTTGCGAACCCGTGGTGATGACGACATCGTCACTCTTGGCTCGAATGCCTTCGAGCGCCATAATTTCGCAGATTTGTTCCCGAAGTCTCGGGTGGCCTTGTCCGCTTCCATATTGAAGCGCCTCTTGGCCATTTTCAAGAATCAATTTCCGCACCACATCAGCCATCATCTCCATCGGAAGGGCAGAGAGGTTAGGCATTCCTCCGGCAAGCGAGACAATCTCGGGGCGGGAGGCAACTGCGAAAAGTGAGCGAATTTCACTTGGCACCATTCGAGCAGCGCGCTCGGCATAACGAGCCGTGAGATTCTCGTCGTGCGGGAGCAATCCAGACATGGGTGAACTTTACCCTGTCGAGAACTGGGAAATCTCCGCTATTTTCGTAAACCCGCCCGACGGAGATCGGCAATCGAGAGCGTTCCGGTGGCTGCATCTTCTTCGACCGCAAAATAAAGGCGTTGTATTGCTACGACCAATGCTTCGGCGAGCGTGTCTCGGAATGCAGCTCGAGCAAGTTTGGTGGCATCAGATTCGTTGGTGAGATAACCCAGATCAACACGGACCGAAGGAGCCTTGGTCAGTCGGAGGATCTCCCAAGTACGGGCATGTGTTCTGCAATTGATGAGGTCGGTGCGGGCGCAGATTTCACGCTGAATCAATGTGGCCAACTTTTCCCCGACCACAGAGTGCACTTCATGGGCATCGTTTCCGTAGTAGTACGAGGCAACTCCAGATGCCAATGGATTGGTATGAGCCTCTAGATGGAAGGAGATGACTAGGTCAGCCCCACTTTTATTTGCAAATTCAATCCGTTCACTCTCAGACGGATTAGTCTCGTTGCCGCGAGTAAGAAAGGTGCGCACCCCTAATGCGGTAAGTCGACCTTCAAGTCTCTGCGCGACATCGAGGACGATTTGTGATTCGTTAAGGCCAAAAGCTTCGCAACCTTTCGCACTACCGCCAAAGCTTGGGTCAAGAACAACAACTTTCCCGTTGAGTGCAGGCCCTCTTCGGCGCACAAGATATTCATCGCGCAAACTAGTGGGTGTGCCACCTTTGACGGTTCCGGTTAGTCGAATCAATGCTTTGTAAGTTCCGACACCCACAATTCCATCTGACGAGACGCCTACTTGTCTCTGAAAATCTTTGACGGCAGATTCAGTAAGTGGTCCATAGATTCCATCAACTCGTCCACAATCAAAACCCATTTCGGTCAGGCGTTGCTGCAAAGTAGTGACATCATCGCCGCGCATAAGTGCGCCAGGAATCACAGAAAGATTTCTATCGCCCAGACGCCAGCGGGCTTCTTCAAGTGCTCGGTAGGTACTTCTGGTGAGGATGCCGGTTGCTGAGAGCCCTCGTGCTTGTTGAAAATGTGCTAACGCCGAGATGACATCTGTATCAAGAGTATGGGGCGATGTTCGAAGCAAACCAAGGCGAGCAAGCGAGGCGATTACCTCAGTGACTATCTGACTATTGTCACCAGGCTGGGCAAGTGCCTCATCGACCACGACTTAGAGGTAACCCTCGAGCTCTTTCATGATGGCTGGCTTGGGTCGTGCACCAATAATGGTTTTTACCACCTGGCCATTGACGAAAAGGTTCATCGTCGGGATGGAGGTAATCCCATACTTGATGGCAATAGCACTCTCTTCATCGGTATTGAGTTTCACGATTTTCAATTTAGCGGAATGCTCGGTGGCGATTTCTTCAAGGATCGGCGCGACAGCCCGGCAAGGTCCGCACCACTCTGCCCAAAAATCGACCAGGACTGGTGTGTTGCTCTTGAGGACCTCTGCATCGAAAGTCGAAGTTGTTACCGCTTTTGTCGCTCCCATATTTTTACTCGCTTCCATCTCAGCTCTTGCCTTCTTTATTCTATGGTGAAAACTCTAGTGCCCTGCCAGGAATCGTTCAGCATCTAGGGCGGCAGCGCACCCAGAACCGGCAGCGGTTATGGCTTGTCGATAGGTATGGTCGACGAGATCTCCGCAGGCAAAGACTCCAACAAGATTGGTAGCAGTTCCCGATCGACCACTTCCGCCAACAAGAACATAGCCTTCGTCATCGAGGGTTATCTGACCCTTGATTAATTCGTTCCGCGGGTCATGACCTATTGCAACAAAAAGCCCCGTGACATCCAATGTGCTCTCGCTGCCATTGACTGTATCTCGGATTCTTAGACCAGAAACTTTATCGTCGCCGAGCACATCGATGACCTCGCTATTCCAGAGGAATTCAATTTTCGGATTTGCTTTCGCGCGATCTGCCATGATCTTTGATGCTCGTAAGGAGTCTCGGCGATGGACAAGAATTACTTTTTCAGCAAAGCGTGTCAGAAAGTTTGCCTCTTCCATTGCGCTATCGCCACCACCGACCACAGCAATCACTTGATTGCGGAAGAAGAAGCCATCGCAAGTAGCACACCATGAGACGCCACGGCCGGAGAGTCGCTTCTCATTTACTAAGCCAATCTCGCGGTAGGCAGAACCTGTCGCCAAGATAACAGCCTTGGCACGGATGGTATTTCCACTCCCATCTTTAAGGACTTTGATATCGCCAGCAAGATTCATTTCGACGATGTCATCTGTGATGATTTCGACATCGAAGCGCTTAGCTTGATTGCGCATATGGTCCATTAGGTCTGGACCCATTATTCCTTCTGGAAAGCCGGGGAAATTCTCGACATCGGTGGTATTCATAAGTGCGCCGCCAGCAGTTACTGATCCCTCGTAAAGGAGTGGTTTGAGCTGAGCTCGTCCAGCATAGATCCCTGCTGTATATCCGGCAGGCCCTGATCCGACGATGACTAGTTCTCGAATTTCACTTCCAATATTCACAGCGGTCATACTATCGAGAACGCTAATTTCAGTTGCGGTATTCCGTTTCGCCGCTACCGGTTGGCTATCGCTCTGGCTTGAATCGGGAGATTATCTGGTGGTAAAGCGAGGTGATTTCGTTCACCTTGGCCAGACGCCCCACATATAAATAGGTCAAGGCAAAACAAGCGCTAGCACAGGCAAGTGCGGCTGCGTTGCTCAACCAGCCCGCTCCCGATGGCATCAACCTATCGACCAGCAGATAGACCAGCGCTCCGGGGAGGACTGCGAGGGAGGCAAGCAGCAGGAGTTTTATGTGCGTGACAAAAAGTCGCGCACGAGGGAAACGACCAACTCTTCGTTCGAGCGCACGGATACAAAGGAGCGTGCCAACGAGATTACTAATCCCTAGTATGACGGCTAATGCGATTGTCACATACCGAAACGGAATGAGATTTTCGGCGACAACCGCAAGAATCATCATCAATCCGGTGGAAACAATATTGATGATTACCGGGGTTTTCGTATCCTCGTAAGCGTAGAAACCTCTGAGTAACAACGGCATTGTGCTAAATGGAATCAATCCGATTGCGAAACCTGCAAGTACCAGACCAATCTGTCGTGAATCATCGGCGCTAGTTCCTGCATAGAGCACTGCAGAAATTGCTGTGCCAAAAACGATAAAAATCAAGGTGCTGGGCGCAGTTGCAACAGCGATGTTCTGTAACGAATCAACAAGATTCTTCTTTACCGCCTCATCTTTTTTCTCATGTGCTAATCGCGAAATTCTTGGAAGAAGCGCGGTGATCACCGAAACAGTGATAATTGAATGTGGCAAGATAAAGATGAAATAGGCGTATGAGTACGGAGTGAAACCCACGCCAGTCGTTATGCCTTCAATCTTTGCTTGCACTGCTGCTGAGGTTGCGACTTTAACGATGACGAGATAACCGATTTGATTGATTAAGACAAAAAGTAGCGTCCAGCCACCAAGTCGGAATGATTTTTTCAGATCAGAATTGCGCCAATCGAAGCGGACCTTTAGGTTTAAACCGGATTTCTTGACAACTGGAATCAGGATGAGCGCCTGGATAACAAAGCCCAGTGTGGTGCCTATTCCTAGGAGCGCGGTTTGGTTTGGTGAGATGGTGCTGGCGTTGACATCCGGTGCGACAGTGAGGAATATCAGAAGAACTGCGATTCCTACAAGATTATTTAGGACCGGAGCCCACATCATCGGCCCAAATTTTCCGCGGGCGTTTCCGATTTGAGAGAGAATGACAAAGATTCCCATCATCAAAATTTGCGGCAGGCAGTAACGCATGAAGGTGATAGTCAGCGATCGCTCGGTTTCAAAGCCAGGGAGTGAGAATTTAGGGGCGTAAATCCTGGTGATTAACGGAGCCAAAACTATGCCAAGCGCTGTGATGAGAAATAGCAGCGATGTCACGGAGGTGAGCAAGCGCGATGCGAAGGCAGAGCCGCCATCATCATCCTCTCGCATCGAGCGGACCAACTGTGGCACGAAGACAGCGTTGAGCGCACCACCTGCGAGCAGTATGTACAAGATTGTTGGAATCGTATTTGCAACATTAAATGTGTCAGCGAATATCGCAGTGCCTAAAGCAGCAACAGTGAGTAGATTGCGAATCAAGCCAGTGAATCGCGAGACGATAGTTCCAGCAGCCATGATTGCTGAGGATTTAATGAAGTCAGGTTCTTCTCGTTCCATATCTACATCACCGCCTTCGCCGCACGCGCCGGTATATCTGCACGCCACTGGCTGTCAGAAGAAGTATTCCAGCCCCAGCCATTACCCAAGTGATTGCCGAGCCGATCATCGAGATGGTGAATTGCAAGTAACTGGACTGGCCATATCGCGCACCAGTTGCCGTTTCTAATCGAGCTTCGACTCGAACCTTTCCATTCGCAACGGCCTTAGCAGTGATGAGGAACTGCTTCCGAGAATTCTCGGGAATTGTGACTTTCTTTGCGGTATCGATTGCGATACGAGCGTTCTCCGCGTGCAGAACGAGAACTACCTCTGCCGGAGAGGTGAATTCATTGACGATAGTGATTGGAATCTCTTCGTTAGTTGAAGTGAGTCGGTAATTCCCGGTAAGGACTTTTACCTTCTTCTCTAATCTATCGACAGTGCCGTTAAGTGAAATTGAAAGATATTGCACTTGTTTGCGAGCAAGCCCGGGATTAAGAAGTGCGTTGCTTCGAAGGGCTATCTCTGTCACCTCTGGATCCGCGGTGATGTCCTGGATTTTGTTTAGAGATTTGCGTAGCGAAGAGAATGCAACTTTCGCTCGATTCGCCGGCGCTTTTGTATCGGGTATGTAAGTTTCAGGCAGTCCTGCCGAGACGGGGGTATCCAAAGCTCGAGCAAGGCGAAGCGCGCT
>Ga0129336_10001928_pt1 | contig 12719 bp, 10 predicted proteins | sample CPB6_02_DNA_FD_96878 | JGI IMG/M metagenome (GOLD analysis project Ga0129336, IMG submission 96878) | Freshwater to marine salinity gradient microbial communities from Chesapeake Bay, USA - CPBay_Sum_0.6_0.2_DNA | ecosystem: Environmental > Aquatic > Marine > Coastal | place: USA: Chesapeake...
CTTATTTTTAAAACATACAAATCATACGGAAGTGCTTCAACAGGTGTTGTAGAGGCTAAACTAAATAGGATCTGGAGACGTATCTTAAACGACAGTTTACAATTGGACCTGAGTAAACAAGCTATCCTGGCTCAAAGTAAAATTGGCCTTGTTACAAAAAATATTAGTGACGAACAGGCCAACAGTGCTACTGCCGAAGGCATCGGCTATTTCGCAGGATTCTTGGTGTACTTTATTTTATTGATCTATGGTTCACAGGTGATGATGGGAGTGATGGAGGAAAAAACAAATCGAATTGCCGAAGTAATTGTCTCTTCGGTTCGTCCCTTTCAAATGATGTTGGGCAAAATTTTAGGAATAGGTGCCGTTGCGCTTACACAATTTCTGATATGGATTGTGTTTGTGTTTGTAGTGTACAATGTGGGAGTCAAATCAGGCACATCCATGGGATTTATGGCTGAAGCAGTAGGCGGAATACAGCGAATGATTGGTTCTGTTAATGTGCCATTGATTTTAGGATGTTTTGCTTTTTATTTTCTGGGCGGCTTTTTCTTTTATGCTTCACTCTATGGTGCTATTGGTAGTGCGGTCAATGAAGATATGCGCGAAGCACAATCACTTAGCTTTCCCGTGACCATGTTGGTTATTCTATCCATTGCCATTATGACCGCAGCCGTTGCCAATCCTACCGGACCCATTGCAGTTTGGGGTAGTATTATTCCCTTCTCCTCTCCTATTGTAATGATGGCGCGTATACCTTATGGCGTACCCGGCACTGTTCCAATTTGGCAATTAGTTCTCTCCATGGCTTTACTGATTGCAGGCTTTTTATTTACCGTTTGGTTTGCCGGGAAAATATACAGAACAGGTATTTTAATGTATGGCAAAAAAGTAACCTGGAAGGAAATGATTCGCTGGGCATTCACCAAAGGATAATTTCTACCTGGTGATGAAGGGTTCTTGCATCGCCTCCTGAAATTCATTCCAAATGTCTTCGACAATTTGATGGGCTGGCAATATGGTATCCAGCAAAGCACTGACCTGACCAATTTCAAGTTCGCCTTCCTCTAAGTCACCCTCAAACATCCCTCTTTTTGCGCGACCTTTTCCTAAGAGCTGAGACAATTCTTCTTCAGAGGCGCCACGTTCTTCAGCTTCTTGTACCGCTTCAAAAAATTTATTGTGTAACAGACGAACAGGAGTCAACTTTTTCAAACTCAATTGCGTTTCACCCTCGCCTGCTTGAATTACGCGATTTTTGAAATTTATATGCGTAGAGGCTTCCTCACTGGCCACAAAGCGAGTACCTACTTGTCCTCCTTCAGCTCCCAATGCCATGCATGCAAATAATTGACGACCCGTTGCAATTCCACCCGCTGCAATCACTGGTATTTGTACCGCTTTACAAACAGCCGGAATCAATACCAACGTGGTTGTTTCTTCACGGCCATTATGTCCACCTGCTTCAAACCCCTCGGCAATAACTGCATCACATCCGGCTGCTGCTGCTTTGCGAGCAAACTTGCTTGAACTTATTACATGCAACACCTTCATCCCCTTTGATTTTAGATAAGGCGTCCACGCTGCAGGATTACCAGCAGAAGTAATTACAATGGACACTTCTTCTTCGGCTAAAACTTCAATTTGTTGTTGAATACCAGAATAGAGTAAAGGAAGATTTACTGCAAATGGTTTGCTGGTGGCGGATTTGCATTTTTGAATATGCTCGCGTAATAATGCAGGTGTCATAGAACCCGCTCCAATAACGCCCAAACCACCACTATTACTAACCGCAGCGGCTAAACGCCAGCCACTGGTCCAGATCATACCCGCCTGAATAATGGGGTAATTAATCCCTAACAATGTTGTAACACGATTGGAAAATGGTTGCATAGGATATTAACCTAAATCGATACTGGTATTGTCTCCCACATTAAGAGAACGAATTTCTCCTTGTAATAATGTATCACTGCCAATCACTGAATCACTCACCACAATATCTTGTAGCGTGGTGTACGAGCCAATAATTGATTCTTTAACGACACTGGATTGAATAGCGGTGTTTTCCCCAATGGCAACATTTGGACCAATCACAGAATTACGAATTAAACAACCTGCCCCAACTACTACCGGAGGAATAAATACGGTATTTTCAAAGTGATCAGTAGGAATTTCTCCGGCAAACTTTTTCAACAATAGTGCATTTGACTCCAACAACGTTTCCTTTCGACCACAATCAAACCAATTATCTACTTTGAAGGACTTGAGTGGAATACCTTGTCCAATCATACAATCCAATGCATCCGTTAAGCTATATTCCCCATGAGAGCGCACCCCCTGACTGATATTATTTTCCAGACAACGGAACAGTTGCTCACTCTCTTTAATACGATAAATCCCTACCATGGCTAAATTAGACTTTGGGATCTGAGGCTTTTCGACCAAGCGCTCGATAAAGCCACTGTCGTCAATTTCTGCCACACCAAAATCACGTGGATCCTCTACTTTTCGAAGACCAATCATAGAACGGGATTCAGCCATCACAGCTTTGATATCATATTCACAGATGGTATCACCCAGCACAATAAAGATATCATCGCCCTGAACCAGATCGCGTGTCAAAAGAATAGCTTGTCCAACACCTTGCCGATCGGTCTGATGAACAAAATGCGCGTTTAATGTTGGGTAGCGTTGTTGAACAAAATCTTCAATTTTTTCGCCTAAATATCCAACAACAAAAATAAAATCCTGGATACCGGCCGCTTGGAGTTGTTCAATGATGATACCCAAAATAGTTTTACCCGCCAGCGGAATCAATGCCTTAGGCTGGGTATAACTGTGAGGACGCAACTTGGTACCGGCCCCGGCAACAGGTATAATCGCTTTCATGCTTCCACGAATGTAGTTCTTTTGAGGAAAACTAAATGGCGGGGGTACGCCTCACTTTCTGTACAGCACGTACTTTTGTGAAAACTTTTTATTTAGCAAATGGCCATACAAGACACCGTACTTTTTGAATTACTTAATAAAGAATTAAAAAGACAACGCGAAGGAATTGAATTAATTGCCTCTGAAAATTTTACCTCACTTGCAGTGATGCAAGCCATGGGTTCAGTAGCCACTAATAAATATGCCGAAGGATATCCCGGAAAAAGATATTATGGTGGTTGTGAAATTGTAGACCAAATTGAATCGCTCGCCATTGATCGACTAAAAAATGTTTTCAATGCCAGCTGGGCAAACGTTCAACCCCATAGTGGTGCACAAGCCAACACGGCTGTTTTTCTGGCTTGCTTAAAACCGGGTGATAAAATTTTAGGTCTTGATTTAAGTATGGGAGGTCATCTTACCCATGGAAGTCCTGCCAACTTTAGCGGAAAAAACTACCAAGCTTTTTTCTATGGAGTAGACCGCGAAACAGGACTCGTAGATTATAATCAACTCGAAGCAGTAGCGAGACAAGAAAAACCAAAGATGATTATTTGCGGTGCCTCAGCCTACAGCCGTGACTGGGACTATAAACGCATCCGTGCTGTAGCTGACGAAATTGGAGCACTAGTATTGGCTGATATTGCCCACCCCGCAGGATTAATTGCCGCAGGATTACTAAATGACCCCTTAGAGCATTGTCATATAATAACTTCTACCACACACAAAACGTTGCGCGGTCCTCGCGGGGGCATCATCATGATGCGTGATGATTTTGACAACCCGATGGGCGTAAAAGATCCTAAAGGAAATATTCGTTCCATGAGCGCCTTATTAGACTTGGCCGTATTTCCAGGTATGCAAGGCGGCCCGCTCGAGCACGTGATTGCTGCAAAAGCAGTGGCATTCGGAGAGATATTAGACCCTTCCTTTAAAGAATATGGAAAGCAGGTTATTGCCAATGCGCAGGCCATGGCCAAATCCTTTGTAAGTAAGGGGTACCATCTTATTAGCGGGGGCACCGAAAATCATTTGATGTTGATCGATCTCCGCAATAAAAACATAACAGGTAAAAAAGCACAAGAAACACTAGATCGAGCCCATATCACACTCAATAAAAACGCGGTTCCCTTTGACGATAAGTCTCCCTTTGTTACCTCTGGAATTCGTGTAGGAGTGCCGGCTGTTACAACACGCGGATTGCGAGAAAAAGAAATGGAAGAAATTGTTACACTGATCGATCAGGTCTTATTGCAAGCAGATAATGAAAATGTAATTACAGAAACACGTGAACAAGTAAAAGAATTGATGAAAAAATTCCCGCTGTATCCTGAGCTTTCTTAAGTGGCCTTAATATACTGTGCGGTAAAACTTTTTTTAACGCGTTTCAACTCTTGTGGTGTTCCGGCAAATACAATTTGGCCGCCACCTTCTCCAGCTTCAGGCCCCATATCAATAATCCAATCGGCAGCACTGAGTACATCCGTATTATGTTCAATCACTAACACAGAGTGCCCTTGTTCAATGAGCGCTTGCAAGGACTGCAATAGTTTTCCGATATCGTGAAAGTGTAACCCTGTGGTTGGTTCATCAAAAATGAATAAAATCTTTTGGGAGGCCCGTTTATTACCCAGGAAAGAAGCTAGCTTGACACGCTGTGCCTCCCCTCCCGATAGCGTGGTAGCCGATTGTCCCAACTTGATATATCCCAGCCCTACTTCCTGCAGCGGTAATAAAGCTTTCACCAATGCATTTTCTCCTGCAAAAAATTCAATGGCCTGGTCCACGCTCATTTGCAATACCTGAAAGATTGATTTTTCTTTATAGGTAACCTCCAACACTTCTTCTTTGAACCGTTTACCGCCACAAGATTCACAGGTAAGATGAACATCAGCCAAAAACTGCATCTCAATCAATTGCTCGCCCTCCCCCTTACAGGTATCACAACGACCTCCGTCTACATTAAATGAGAAATGACGAGGTTGCATGCCTCTCATTTTACTAAGTGGCTGACTGGAAAATAAATCACGAATTGCATCATAGGCCTTGATATAGGTAACCGGATTACTTCGTGAGGATTTTCCAATAGGATTTTGATCCACCCACTCCAACTGCGTGATCATATCAAGATCACCTCCTAAACTTGAAAAGGCACCCGGCTGCAATGAATAGTCACCCAAGTGCCGAAGCAAAGCGGGGTAAAGAATCTGTTTTACCAAAGTTGTTTTACCACTTCCACTCACTCCACTAATGGCACAAAAGACTTGAAGCGGTATTTGTATATCAATATTTTTTAAGTTATGCTGCTGGGCTCCTTTGATTTCAATAGAACGTTTCCAGGAGCGAGGCTTGCGGGGTACGGCAGCTACTAGTTCGCCACGGAGATACTTTGCTGTCAAACTGGATTCTTTCAACATGGATTTATAATCACCCTCTGCTACTACTTCCCCGCCTAAATGGGAAGCCAAGGGTCCCATATCAATAATGTGATCCGCCTGCTGCATGATCATGGCATCGTGCTCGACTACGATTACAGTATTTCCCAACTCACGCAACTCTTTCAAAACTGTAATTAAATTTTCTGTATCGCGGGGATGTAATCCAATAGAGGGCTCATCTAAAATATAAAGTGAATCCGTCAGGTTGCTTCCTAGATGACGTGTTAACTGAATCCGCTGACTCTCTCCTCCGCTGAGTGTATTAGCCAATCGATCCAATGTCAAATAACCTAATCCTACTTTACAGAGTGTAGATAAACGGGTTTTTAATTCAATAAATATGCGGGTTGCTATTTTTTGTTCTGCTGCAGAAAGTTTAGACGCTGTTTCATTAACCCAATCCAGCAAAAGATGAACGGGCATCCGACAGCATTCACCAATATGCTTCCCCATCACTTTTACATACAAGGCTTCCTTTCTTAATCGATACCCCTCACAAGTAGGACAAGTAGTTCGTCCACGATACCGGCTTAACAATACACGAAACTGTACTTTATATAAATGAGCCTCCACATCTTTAAAAAAGTCATCAATTCCATATACACCCTCGCCCCCTTTCCAAAGCGCATTCAACTGCTTGGAGGATAAATCTTCAATTGGCTTATGAATGGGAAAATCGAGTTTCTTAGCACCCTTTACAAATTGTTGCCGCCACCAATCCATCTTTTCCCCTTTCCAGGGTGCCACAGCCCCATCATACACACTCAATTTTTTATTGGGGAGTACCAACTCCGCATCAATGCCTAACACCTGAGAGAATCCTTCGCAAGTTGGACAAGCCCCAAACGGATTATTGAAAGAAAATAAATTAGGAACCGGCTCTTCAAATACTAACCCATCGCGTTCAAATCGATTGGAGAAAAGATGCCAGTTCTTATCATTTTGTAATAATGCAGAAGTCCCCTCTCCTTCGTAAAAGGCTGTAGCAATAGAGTCGCTAAGTCGATGCCAGTCATCCTCTTCAAATTCTTTTACAACAATTCGATCAATTAATAAATGAGAGGGCTGAAACTTCTTCAAGTCTTTATCAGTTCGTTCTAATAAAGAATCAATTGTTTGTAGCGGCTCTTCTGGATGGGCTTCCAAATAAACACGAGAAAATCCTTTTTGCTGAAGCACACTTAATTCATCGCGCAAGGAACGTTTATTCTTAAAATAAAGAGGAGCAACAATGTAGAGTCGATCTCCGTTTTTGCATTTCTTAATGGTTGCAAGCACATCCTCAATATCATCTTTACGAACCTCCTTCCCTGAAATTGGAGAGATAGTATGACCCACACGTGCAAAAAGCAAACGGAGATAATCATAAATTTCTGTGAGACTTCCCACCGTGCTTCGGGGGGTTCGAGTGATCACTTTTTGTTCAATAGCAATGGCAGGACTTAAACCCTTTATGGTGTCTACATCAGGTTTGTCCATACGATTCAAAAACTGACGGGCGTATGAGTTGAGACTTTCAGCGTATCGACGTTGCCCTTCTGCATACAACGTATCAATTGCAAGTGATGATTTACCAGACCCGGATACACCCGTAATCACTACTAATTTGCGACGAGGTATTTCTACTGTCACATTTTTTAAGTTGTGCATGCGTGCACCCTTGATCAGAATGGGAGAAAGGTCCATACGGGGAGAGCAAAGGTACTGGCAATTAACATTTTTTTGGCGGGCCCAAGCTGGCAATTCCTGCCAAGAATCATTAGTTTCGAAAAAGTAAGTATATTTATCCTCCGCTTTTGCGGAAAAACCAAAAAAACGCCTATCGTTAGACTTCTACGCAAAACCGGTCGCTAAGTAAGCGGCCTTTATTGAGAACCAGCTGTTTCTAAACAGCGCAATGCGTAAAAGTTATGCAAGTACTCTCCAAGTTGACCGATCTTGAACTGATCCAGCTTTTCTGTGCTGGAAACCAACAGGCCATGGAATCCTTGGTGCTTCGTCATAAAGACAAGCTCTATACTTCAATTTACTTTTTGGTCAAGGACAAATACCTGGCAGAGGATATTTTCCAGGATGTGTTTATTAAAATAATAGATACGGTACGTGCAGGCCGGTATACCGAAGAGGGAAAATTTCTTCCCTGGGCAATGCGAATTGCACATAACTGCTGCGTAGACCATTTTCGTCGTGTTAAAAGAAGTCCGGTTATTCGAACTGCTGAAAACCAAGATGTTTTCGAAACGCTGAGTTTCACGGAAGAAAATGCAGAGACAAGAATCATTCGTCAACAAAGACAAGATCGTGTACAAGCACTTTTACAACAATTACCTGAGGACCAACGCGAGGTAATCATATTACGCCACTATGCCGATATGAGCTTTAAAGAGATTGCAGCAATGACAAATTGCAGTATCAATACAGCTTTAGGAAGAATGCGCTATGGGTTGATTAACCTGCGGAAGATGATGACGCAGCGTCAGATTTCGTTGTAACTCTATTTTTTCTGCTGCGTTGCAAAGGCATTAAGCCCACATTCCAACCAATCCAAGAATGCTGCAGGATCAGGGGTATAAAATTTAGGAAGACTCAGCAATTTTTCATCAGGAGTAAGCATCGCATATTGCGGCTGAGAAGTAGCTCCAAAATTTTGGATCTGAAAACTTGCCCATTTATCTCCAACTGTTTCAATTTGTTTACTGGAGCCATCCGGCAACTTTATAGTTTGTTGTTCGGCTAATGGAAGCTTGACTCGCTCATCCACATATAGAGAGACCACCACAAAGGCATTTCGTAACAGGCTGTCAACACGAGGATCTGTCCACACTTTCTCTTCCATTCTTCTACAATTGACGCAGGCCCATCCTGTAAAATCTATTAATACGGGTTTACCAGCTGCGGCAGCCAGTTCCAACGCTTTTTCATATTCGTTATGCAAGGGTTTGAAAATCGAACGAGACTTACTCTGATTTTCATATAAAGAGTAGGTCATGGGAGGCGGGAATCCGCTGATCAATTCAAGCTCAGCATATTTTGTTTTAGTAAGACCTGGAATCAAGTACAACGTGAAAGAGCCAAAAAGTAGCAAAAAGAAATACCGGAATAAACTACTAGAACCACCCACCCGATGCTGACCAATGCGCAAGAATCCTGCTAAATAAAGTGTAATAAATATTCCAATTATTACCCAGCTACCAATAAAGATTTCGCGTTTTAGAATACCCCATTGTTCTACTAAATCAGCATTGGATAAAAATTTAATTGCTAGTCCAAGTTCAATGAATCCCAAAACAATCTTTACATCAGTCATCCATCCTCCTGAACGTGGTAAAGACTGTAACCAATTTGGAAAAAGTGCAAATAGTCCAAAAGGTAAACCTAATGCCAGTCCAAAACCCGCAGCACCTACCGTCAGTGGCCAGGCACCTTGCTCTGCCACACCAACTAATAAAGTTCCAAGGATGGGACCCGTGCAAGAAAATGAGACAATAGCTAAAGTGGAAGCCATAAAAAAGATACCTCCGATATTACCCAACCCAGCACGAGAATCCATTCGATTAGCAAAACCAGCAGGAAGACCGATTTCAAACAAACCAAAGAAAGAAAGTGCAAACACAATAAATACTGCAAAAAATAAGAGGTTCAGCCAAACGTTGGTTGAGATATTGTTGAATACCTCTGGACTGATAGCTTTTCCAGCCACATGAAATGGCACAGTCAATAAAACATAGATGAGTAGAATAAAAGAACCATATAGTAAGGCATTGACAATTCCTTGTCTACGGTCGTTCGATTTTTTTGTAAAAAAAGTTACGGTAACCGGTACCATAGGGAAAACACAAGGAGTGAGTAATGCAATTAGCCCCCCTAATACGCCGAGCAGAAAGATACTCCATAAACTTTTTTGAGAGGTACCTTGATCACCACAAGGGGCTATGGGCGAGGCCAGTTGAATGCTGGAACGTCTGATATTCTCTTGTGCTTGCCCTCCTTCTAACGGAACAACAAAAACCGAAGGTGTGGCGGGATAAATTTCAGCATCACGACCATAGGTATATAGCAATGTACCCTGAATAGCGGCAGGCACAACTCCTTTGATCTCTATTAATGTGCTCCAAGTGATATTCCCCTGCTGCCACTCCACTTCTTGAGAAAGTAATTCGCTGTTGATGCGCTGTGCCCTTCCTTCATGATTCAAGGGCTCTACCAATTGAATAGAAGAGTCTCCAAATTGAATTTGTGCAGCCGGTTGATCAAAGATCAATTGCTGAGGAATATAAACTGTCCATCCACCATTGACTGAAGCACTAAAAACCAAACGGTATTGCTGCGCATTCACTTTTTCAGCTTGTACCTTCCAACTTGGACTATCTGCACTTACCTCTTGCCCAATAGCAACAGGCATAAACAAGTTTAAAAATAAAAAGCAAAAGAAGAAGTAGCGCAAAAGCATCGATTACTTTAAAGAGATGGAAAAAGGTATTTTTTTAGGAGGAAGACATTTTTCGTCATCACAGGTCTGGTACTCGACGGTTCCTGAAAGAGCGGTTTTGACCTTTGCCTTTAGTTCCACTGTTTGAACAAAAGTAACCTGGCCTGAATACTGATGAGCCGTTACACCGAGTGTTGCATCCTTATAACGTTCCATTTTACCCACTTCACGTATTTTACCTTTTAATTGAATAAGTGGATTTTGATTCCAAACAAACTCAGTAGGAATTGCAATAGCATCTGCAGGCTGTTGTTGGGAATAAAGGTGCCAACCCTGAATAATGGTTGCCTTCATTGCTACCTCGAAAGTTTTGTCGCCTGTTTTCTTGACACTAAATGTCCAGCTCACTGGATTAGGCTGAGCAGTAGTTTGTAAGCCAAGCAAAAGACAAAATACAGGAAATAATAGTTTCATGTAATAGATTTTATTTGACCAATTCCCCAGCCATTAGTAATTGTTCGAAGATGGCTCTTCCATCTGTATTATTCAATGCTGCGGAACATGCACGCTCCGGATGCGGCATCATACCAAATACATTTCGGTTCTCATTACAAATACCTGCAATGTTCAAGGTAGAACCATTAGGATTAGCAGCGTCCGTAACAACTCCCTCCTCCGTACAATAAGTAAATATGATTTGACTGTTCTGCTGCAATTGATTCAGCAATTCAGGAGATCCGTGGTATCGACCCTCGCCGTGGGCAATTGGAATTTTATAAACCTGCCCAGCAGCATCTTTGATGAAAGTATTTTGACAAACAAACTGCTGATTGGAGTTTCGAAGCAGCGCTCCAGGCAATAAATGTGATTCACAAAGAATTTGAAAACCATTGCAGACCCCAAATACTTTTCCTCCCTGCTGTGCAAAAGCAACAACAGATTGCATCATGGGGCTGAACCGCGCAATAGCACCACAGCGTAAGTAGTCGCCGTAGGAAAATCCACCTGGCAACACAATACAATCCGTTTTACTGAATGCGGATAGATCCCGATCCTTATGCCAGAGCATGATTACTTCTTGCCCTAAGTCCTCTTGAAGGGCATCACGCATATCCGCGTCACAATTAGAACCAGGAAACACAACCACTCCAAATTTCATACTGATAATAATTAAGGTGCAAAGATAACCTTTCCGCCTGAGCCGGAATATTGATTAAGTAATACAAATAAAAAGCTAATCCAGAAAAACAAGAGTGGAAAAATCCTAAATGAGGTGTAGTAGTAGAAGGAGGCATGATAGACGGATAAAGGAATCAATAACACCATCCAGCCAGTAAAGGGGGTAGCAGAGAACAGCGGACTAAAAAAGCCGGTCAGCAGGAGTATGAAAATAACAGTCCAGCCTCTTCTGACCTGAATTAACATTTTGCGAACCTGATCCTGAATGTGATAGAAGCCAATCAAAAAGGGAATGATCAATATGAATAATAATCCACCGATCCATACGGCAGGCAAAGAGTTAGGAAAAGAAAAAGAAAGTGAAAACAAGGTAGATAGCTTACCAAGTTGATCCGTCCAAAATAATACAATGACCAAGAAATAAAATGGAGTTAGTAAGCCTAATAAAGCAATCAATATTTCTTGTAATCGGACTGGGCGTATAATAGCAACAGCAATCACAAACCAGATGGCCAATAACAAGGATGGCGGATATAAAAATACGCCCAAGCCAATAGCTAATCCCCGATTAAATAAAGGCTTACGAATATCGGATAGTGAATAGCTTTCGAATAAATGAGCCAGCAGGAATAAAACTAATAAATTGATCAAAAGTGGTGCACTCCATGTAGACCAGGCAGGCAGTAATGAAGAACACAATAAATAAGCCATTCCAGGTAAATCCGTTGGCCGGCTTGTCATTCGGTGACGATTAAAAAAATAGTTGAGGTAAATAGCTTGCCCTACTAACATAATAAAAGTGAGAAAGGAAAAAAGTAAAGGAGCTGCTGGCGTTTGTGCAACAATCCATTCAGTGATTACCCGAAATAAAATTCCATCTTGTTGATCAAGTAAAGGAAGCGAAGGCGATAGAAAAAGAGGCAGCTTTACCACTGCTGCAAAAACTAGCAATAGAATAGGTGTGTAAGGGCTTTTCTTGTAAAATAATGCAATCAAGAAGACAGGGTTTAATTGTATTCAACTTTGGCAAAGCAGATATAACCGCGGTAGACAGTAGGTATAATCATTATACGACTACTGACCTGTTTGCCTCTTGAAGGCATGAACTGGTGTCCATTGTCTAAATTTTTCAATGCAGGATTTCTAGTGGCCTGTCCATTTGACCGAACACTAATATCATTTAATAATTTATCCCTTCGTTCTTGCTGATTGTACAAAACATGCAATTCACCTCCTGTATTCATCAGCTGAAAAGAGAGCAGATCGTCTGTCTCGTCATCAAACTGCGTTTTATTGATCACATAACTCCATTCTAACTCACCAGAAGAACTGAAAGACTGGATTAACACATTATCGGCATGGTAACGAACGGCCTGCTGATTTCGTGGCATACTCCCCCACCACATGCGATTTGAGTAAGGAGATACATAGAAATTATTCATTCCCCACATTGGAGAGCCGTATAAGTAATCCCAACGATTCCAAGTATTAGCCCGAGACGTAGTATAATAAGACTCGCTACCAACAAGCACTCCGCCGTCACGACGGGTAATAAGGTGTCTTATAAAATAATCGTTAAATGCAGTTTTTGTAGTGGCATTACCCTTTGCCTCTTGTCGCACTTCGTCTGTAAAAGTATGGAGACGCTCTACCGCAGCTACTGATCGAGCCTTATCATAAACCAGAAAATAATACCCATCAATTCCCCCTCTTCTTTCACGACTATATAAAGAAGTGAGAATATA
>Ga0129336_10001929_pt1 | contig 12713 bp, 11 predicted proteins | sample CPB6_02_DNA_FD_96878 | JGI IMG/M metagenome (GOLD analysis project Ga0129336, IMG submission 96878) | Freshwater to marine salinity gradient microbial communities from Chesapeake Bay, USA - CPBay_Sum_0.6_0.2_DNA | ecosystem: Environmental > Aquatic > Marine > Coastal | place: USA: Chesapeake...
GATGCCCTCACCTTCGTCGAGGCGCCGCCCCGGCTGGACATCGAGATCCGCAACACATCGGGCAGGCCTGACTCAGACGTGTGGGTCAGCGTCGCCTATAACTGCCCCACGTCCGCGCCCTCACCGCCGTGGCCGCCGGGGGTGGCCGGATGCGACACCGACGGTCGGACGAACCCCGACTACGCGTGGCCCGGCGGGTCAGGCGGAGACCCACGGCGATTTTGGTACGAGGTCTACGCCGGACGCGATCCACTGCCCGCGTTCACCGGGATCCGGCTCACGGACCTTCCCGCTGTCAGCGGCCGCTCAGGCACGTATCGACTGTCCGTGGCCAACATCGACTCCGGGGTCGTCTATGTCTCCTACGGACGGGCGGTGAACACGGGATCCCGCGCCGACGGCCGGGCCCCGTCGTACCTCACCTCTCCCACGCGATTCGATGTCTTCGAGTTGACCTTCCACGGCAGTGGCACGAGTGCAGGAGACCCTGGCGCTGGCCGCTGGACGAATCGTGTCTACGCCAACATCACCGCGGTGGCAGGACTGGGGATCCTCATGGACATGCAGGGCCTCGACAACTCCGTCGATGCCCAGGGCCCTGACCCGCAGCGCGTGGGGTCGGGCGTCTCATGGACCACAGGACTGGGCATCTACGACGTCTACCGGACCCTGGCCTCCGCCGGCGCCGACGTCACCGACCCTCGCCTGATCGTGACGAGCGACGGCGGTCCGGCAACGGCGGCGAACTTCCTCCGTTTCGTCTCACCGAGCACGAATGAGGGAGCCGGCTACGCGAACCTGGGCTCAGGGCCCGACTCCTACCTGTCATGGCTGGAGCGGCAGGGGCGCCCGATGACCGTCGTGGGTCTCTACACCGGCGCGGGCCAGGGCTCGGGGACCTGGTTCTGCTACCGGGCGGCGCGCTTCCGAGCGGACGCCGCGACGGTCTTGCGCGGGACATTCGGCCACGCGAGCAGGGACGCCGCAGCAGCAGCGGCGGAGAATGCCTGTGCTGGTGGCACACCAGGCCTCGACATCACGACAGCCACGTCGCCCACCTCGGGAGTGCCCGGGCCGGTCACCTCACGTGCCGTCTACATGCAGGACAACGCCTTCCTCCAGGGAGGCGCCATTGCGGCCGGCAATGACCTCTACAACGCCGTCTACCGCGACTTCATCGTTTCCTTCGCTTACGGCTACTGGGGATCGCTCCCTGGTGACGCCGGATGGGTCACGACGTCATGGGATCGCGGACAGGCAAAGGCGTTTTCCAGCGCATGGCCGATCACGCCGACCATCGCTGCTCACCCGCGCTGGAACGCGTACGCGGAGTCGATCTGGCGTGTGGGCAACGCCTACGGCATGCCCTACAGCGACACCTTCGACAACGCCGGCAAGGGCAACCCCCTGGTGTCTGGCACGTCGATCCACACGCTGCGCGTGGCATTGCGACCAGACGGCGCGTGGAGTGATCGGGTGTTGCTGCTCCCGACGAAGCAGCAGGTCACGGCCCGTAAGGGCGAGCGCTTCAGGACCGCGCGGCTCAGCTCCACTGGACTCACAGGTCCGGTCGTCTACTCCGTGAGCCCCAGACTCCCGACCTCACGCAAGCGAGCGCGGGACGGCATCTGGTTCTCGCGGGCCCACGGATCGATCCTGGGTTCCCCGACGAAGCTGGCCAAGCGCACGACGTACGTCGTCACCGGCACCGACTCCACTGGATCGACTGCCACGGCGCGCATCCGCCTGCGCGTGGTTCGCTAGCGCCTCAGTGCTGCACGAATCCCCGCGACGAGCCAGTCGGCGTACTGCTTCTGGCCCTCGCGAGAGGTCATCCGGGCGGCATCAGAGGAGTTCCTCATGTTGCCCAACTCGACGAGGATCGCCGGGACGTCGGAGAAGTTGAGGGTGGAGATGTCACGGGTGACCAGGGTCTGACCGGAGATGTAGTTCGAGCGGGGGGCTCCCGCATTGGCCATTCCCTGGATGAATCGCTTACCCATGCGCGCACTCGGCTTGGCAATGTCATCGGTCCACCCGGAGATGGTCGCGGGCAGCATGACGTAGAAGCCCGATCCGCTAGGAGCAGCCCCGTCCGCGTGGATCGACAGCAGCAGGTCAGCATCGACCTGCGCACCGAAGGCGCCTCTGTCCCACACGCACGGACCCCACGAGTTGTAGGAGTTGTTGGACCGCGTCTTGCGCACGGTCGCTCCGAGGGCGATCAGCCGACCTTCGAGATAGCGGGACACCCGCCAGTTGAAGGTCGACTCGGCATAGCCGCCGTTGGTGGCCGTGCCGGTGGTGTTGCACCCCTTCGTGATGGAGCCGTTGAAACGCGTCTGCGACATCTGCTTGGCGAAACGCGGGTTGGAATTGCCGAGCTGATGCCCCGGATCGAGGGCAATGACGACACCCTCGAGCGGTCGCGACGGGGCGCTGCTTGCGGGAGGTGCGACACCGATGAATGTCGCAGCTAGGGCGACAGCGGCAGTGGCGGCGGCGAGCTTCACCGCAGCAGCATAAGCATCCGGTGGTTGCCGAGGGTATTCGGCTTGACGCGCTCGAGGTCCAAGAACTCCGCGACGCCCTCGTCGTAACTCTGGAGCAGTTGCTCGAAGACCTGGTGATCCACGGGGCTGCCATCGATCTCAGCGAAGCCACGGCTGGAGAAGAACGCGACCTCGAACGTGAGGCAGAACAGCCGCACCAGACCGAGCCCGCGGGCCCGCTCGATCAACTCATCGAGGAGCCGACCACCAATGCCCTGGCCGGTCAGCGCTGGATCGACCGCCAGGGTGCGGACCTCCCCCAGGTCCTCCCACATCACGTGCAGCGCACCGCAGCCCACCACGCGGCCATCCACTTCGGCGACCACGAATTCCTGGACATCCTCGTAGAGGGTCACGGGAGCCTTGGCCAGCAGACGCCCGTCTTCGGTGTAGTGGCTGACCAGGGCGCGAATGGAGTTGACGTCGCGGGTCTGCGCCGCCCGCACATGGAGGGTGCTCATCGCTCGGGCTTCACGAGGGGGAAGAGGATCGTGTCGCGGATCCCGCGGCCGGTGAGCGTCATCAGGAGCCGATCGATCCCGACACCGACCCCGCCCGCCGGGGGCATGCCGATCTCGAGCGCACGCAGGAAGTCCTCATCGAGGGGCATGGCCTCGTCGTCACCGCGATCGGCGAGAGCTGCCTGGGCGACCAGCCGCTCCCGCTGAATCACCGGATCAGCGAGCTCGGAATATCCCGTGCCCTGCTCGTAGCCATCGATATAGAGGTCCCACTTCTCGACCACGCCGGGGCGCCCCGGATGCGCCCGGGTCAGCGGGGAGGTGTCTTCGGGGTAGTCCATGACGAACGTCGGTCGATCCAGGGTCGGGATGACGTAGTGGTCGAGCAGTTCCTCGACGTACTTGCCCGCCACCCAGTGGGCCTGGGGCTCGATCTCCACCGCGCGGCACAGCCCGGCGAGTTCATCAATCGACGTCGCCGGCGTGATCTCGCGGCCAACGGCGGCGGACACCGATCCGTAGAAGTCGATCTCGGGCCAGACGCCCGACAGGTCGTGGACGCTGCCGTCCGCATGGGTGACCTCAAGGCCACCGGTCGTCGCGATCGCTGCCTCCTGGATGATCTCGCGAGTGATGCGAGCGACATCGCGATAGTCGGTGTAGGCGGCGTAGAACTCGAGGGCGACGTACTCGGGCGAGTGAGTGGAGTCGACACCTTCATTGCGGAAGTTGCGATTGATCTCGAAGACGCGTTCGAGACCGCCGACCAGCGCGCGCTTGAGGAAGAGTTCGGGGGCAATGCGGAGGTAGAGCTCCGTGTCGAGTGCATGAGAACGCGTGACGAACGGCCGCGCGGCAGCGCCACCCTGCTGCGTCTGCAGGATCGGTGTCTCGATCTCGAGGAAGCCACGCTGGGCGAGGCTGGTGCGGACGCTCGCTTCCGCGATGACCCGCATGCGCGCCATCTCGCGCGCCTCGGGCCTGACGATGAGGTCGACGTACCGCTGTCGCACCCTCGTCTCCTCCGTCAGCGGCTTGTGCGCGACGGGAAGCGGGCGCAGGGCCTTGGTCGCCATGCGCCAGTCGTCGGCCAGCACCGACAACTCGCCCCTCTTGGACGTGATGACCTCGCCGGAGATGAAGACGTGGTCGCCGATGTCGACGAGTTGCTTCCACTCCTCGAGCGACTCCTCGCCTACCGACGCCAGCGACAGCATCGCCTGGAGTTCGGTGCCGTCACCGGAGCGCAGGGTGGCGAAACAGAGCTTGCCGGTGTTGCGCTGGAAGATGACCCGGCCCGCAACCCCGACCCGGTCGCCCGTGGCTACGTCGATGTCGAGATCCGGGTAGGCCGCACGGACCTGGGCGAGCGAGTGGGTGACGGGAAGTCTGACGGCGTAGGGCTCCCGACCGCTGGAGATCAGCCGATCACGCTTATCCCGACGCACGCGCATCTGCTCGGGCAGGTCGTCTGCCTGCTCTTCGGCCTCGTGGTCCGTCACGGGCGCAAGGTTAGTCAGTCGATGTTCTTCTCGAACACCAGGCGCAGGCCGATGAGAGTGAGGTCCGGATCGTGGTGCGTGATCGTCTCGGACTCCGGGACCACGATGGGGGCGAGGCCGCCGGTGGCGATGACGGCCTGCACCGGTCCGATCTCGTCCTCGATCCGGCGCACCAGGCCGTCCACCTGACCGGCGAATCCATAGAGGGCTCCCGCCTGGAGTGCCTCGACCGTGTTCTTGCCGATGGCCGACCGCGGGCGCACGAGTTCCACCTTGCGCAGTTGGGCGGCTCGGGCCGCGAGCGCCTCGAGCGAGATCTCGATGCCCGGCGCCAGGGCACCCCCGAGGAATTCGCCCTGGGCGGAGACGACGTCGAGGTTGGTTGAGGTGCCGAAGTCGACGACGATCGACGGGCCGCCGTACACGCGATGGGCTGCAATCGTGTTGACGATCCGATCCGCGCCGACTTCCTTGGGGTTGTCGGTGAGCACAGGGACGCCGGTCTTGGTGCCTGGCTCGACGATCACCGTGGGAACGTCGCCTTGGTACATCGTGAGCATCTGGCGCATCTCACGGAGCACCGAGGGGACGGTGGAGCACAGGGCGATGCCGGTGAGCGCGGGCGCGCCTTCGAGCAGGCCACGGAAGACCAGTGCCATCTCATCGGCCGTGGCTCGCGCATCGGTCTTGATGCGCCACGACCGGACAAGATCCTCGCCCTCGAACAGGCCGAGCACGGTATTGGTGTTGCCGACATCGATCGCCAGCAGCGTCACTGCGCCTCCCGCAGATCGGCACCGATGTCGAGCACCGGCGCGGAGTGGGTCAAGGCTCCCACGGCGACGAAGTCGACGCCGGTGGCACCCACGGCCGGGGCGTCCGCCAGGGTTAGGCCGCCCGACGCCTCCAGCTGAGCTCGCCCCGCGGTGCGGCGTACTGCTTCGCGCATCTGGTCGGGCGTGAAGTTGTCGAGCAGGACCAGGTCGGCACCAGCATCCAGGACCTCGTCCAGTTGGTCCAGCGAGTCGACCTCGACTTCGACGGCGATACCGGGAAACTCCTCGCGCACTCGTGCGAACGCTGCTGCGACGCCGCCGGCAGCCACGACGTGGTTGTCCTTGACCAGGGCGGCGTCGGACAGGGACATGCGGTGGTTGACGCCCCCGCCGCAGCGCACGGCGTACTTCTCCAGGCGTCTCATGCCCGGCGTGGTCTTGCGGGTGTCACGTACCCGGGTCGTGGAGTCGCCGAGTGCGTCGACCCAGCGACTGGTGGCGGTGGCGACGCCCGACAGGTGGCAAAGGAGGTTGAGTGCCGTCCGTTCGCCGAGCAGGAGATCACGCGTCGGCCCGGTCGCCGAGACGACAACGTCACCGGGACGCACGTGAGTGCCGTCCCCGATCCACGTGCACGTCACCCGGTCCTCGGATGCGCGCACGAGTGCAGCGGCCGCGACCGGCGCTCCCGCGATGACCCCCGCAGCGCGAGCGACGAGGTCGAGCGTGCCACGGGCTTCGGGGCTAACCGTGGCGACGGAGGTGACGTCGACCCCACCGTCAAGGTCCTCCGCAATCGCACGATCGACGAGGTCGAGCACAGATGCGGGCTCCAGACCCGCTTCGACAAGGGCCTCAGTGGGCTCCATGGGTCAGGCCTCCCTGGACAGGCATGTGCCTGGAGTCGATATCGCCGTACTCCGTCAGGTGCGAGACGAGCCTGACACGCCACCTTTCGTCGTCGCGCTCGGGGAAGTCCTCGCGCCAGTGAGATCCTCGGGTCTCCTCGCGCATGCGGGCGTGCGCCACGAGGACCTGAGCCACCGTGTGCAAATTGGTGGTCTCCCAGTCATCGGTGCACGGCACGCCCTTTGCGCCGCTGGCCAGATCCGTGAGCACGTGGCGCACGCGAGCCAGTGACTCCGCGCTCCTGATCACGCTCACGTCATCACTCATCGCCTGCTGCAGCCTGCGACGCTCCGAGCCTGAGATGAGGGGCGCATCAGATGACAGCGGTGGGGCCGGACGCGCGGTCCTCGTATCCCCCGCCAGGGCCTGGCCGATACGTGCGGCGAAGACGAGCCCTTCGAGCAATGAGTTCGACGCCAGCCGATTGGCGCCGTGCACCCCGGTGCAGGCCACCTCGCCGCAGGCGAAGAGCCCGGGGATCGACGTCCTGCCGTCCAGATCCGTGAGGACACCGCCCGATGCGTAGTGCGAGGCAGGGGCCACAGGGATGAGTTCGGTCACGGGGTCGAAGCCGTGCGCACGACACGAGGCGAGGATCGTGGGGAAGCGCTCCTCCCACATCCGGTCACCGAACATCCGCGCATCGAGCCAGACATGAGGCTCGCCGGTCTCCATCATCCGACGCTTGATGGCGCGTGCGACGACATCGCGCGGCGCGAGTTCGGCCATGGGATGGACGTCGATCATGAATCGTTCGCCCGCGGCGTCGAGAAGATGCGCGCCCTCGCCACGTACCGCCTCAGACACCAGGGGCTGCTGTCCGCGCGCACGCGGTCCGAGCCACATGACGGTGGGGTGGAACTGCACGAACTCCAGGTCGGCGACCTCGGCACCCGCTCGCAGGGCGAGCGCGACCCCATCGCCTGTCGCCACCGCTGGATTCGTCGTCTGGGCGAAGACCTGCCCGAAGCCGCCTGTGGCGAGCACGACGATGGGAGCGAGTGCTGCGCCGACACCGTCGCGCTGACCCTGGCCCATGACGTGAAGGGTGACGCCCTGAGCCCCGCCATCAGCATCACGGAGCAGATCGAGCACGAGGGCCCCCTCGATGAGCTCGATACCCGGGTCGAGCGCGACGGCCGCTACGAGGGCTCGGGAGATCTCGGCGCCGGTCGCATCTCCACCCGCGTGCGCGATGCGATCGCGATGGTGACCACCCTCACGCGTGAGTGCGAGTCCGCCAGCGGCGTCGAGATCGAAGTGCGCACCGAGTCCGATGAGATTGCGCACGCATTCCGGACCCTCGGTGACCAGCGCGGTGACCGCATCAACGTCGCAGAGCCCTGCCCCGGCGACCAGGGTGTCGTGCAGGTGCTCCTCAGGAGTGTCGTCGTCAGCGAGTGCCGCTGCGATGCCGCCCTGGGCCCATCGGGTGGAGCCCTCCTCAACGCGTCCCTTGGTGACGAGAAGGACGGTTCGACCGGTACGCCGCGCGTGAAGTGCCGCGGTGAGCCCTGCCACGCCCGAGCCGACGATGACCACGTCCGCAGCGGCCGTCCACCCTGGCGTGGGAGCCGTGATCGATGTCATCACTGTGCCTGCTCCCACTGCACGGGAACGTTGTCGATCAGTCGCGTCCCGTCGATCGTGACGGCCACGAGCAGGCGACCGGAGCGACCCAGAGAAGGGTCGTTCAGGGATTCGTCGGTGACCGCGACGTAGTCGATATCGATGTGCGGCGCACCCATCAGAGCGCGGACGGCCGCGACGACCGCCTCGATCCCGTCGCCGGCTGCGGCCTGTCCGGCAGCGAGCGCTTGCGGGATAGTCGCAGCACACGCGCGCGCATCGTCGGAGAGATATCGGTTGCGGCTACTCATCGCCAGTCCGTCGGCCTCGCGCACCGTGGGTACGCCGACGACCTCCACCGGGAAGTCCAGTGCCGCGACCATGTCGCGGATAAGGACGAGCTGCTGGTAGTCCTTCTCACCGAAAAGGGCGATGTGGGGGCGGGTGATGTGCAGCAGTTTGGCCACGACGGTGAGGACTCCGGCGAAGTGCCCGGGTCGGCTCGCACCCTCCAGGATGTCCCCGCGGGGTCCAGGGTCGACCGTGATCCCGAGCCCGGCATTGCCGTAGACCTCGTCGACAGAGGGAGCGAAGACGATGTCGACGCCGTTGCGCTCGCAGATGGCGACATCGGCGTCGAGGGTGCGCGGATAACGGTCGAAGTCCTCCCCCGCACCGAACTGCGTCGGATTGACGAAGTCGGTGACGATCAGCCGTCCACCCTCGGCCAGGCGACGTCGAGCCTCGCGCATGAGCTCGGCATGCCCCTCGTGCAGGGCTCCCATCGTCATGACGACCGCGGTTGGTGCGGTCTCCGCGAGGGCCGCGTCCAACTCTTCCCGCGTACTGATCAGTGTCGTCACGACTCACCCTCCGACAGGATCGTGCGGAGAGCATCGGCGTCCGTCGTACTCAACGTGCCCGCTGCCACGGCGCGGTCGACCGTCGCCAGTGCAAGGGACCGGTAGGTGCGCTCGACATCCGCGGCGGGCATGACATCCACATGTGCACGCACGGTCGCGTGATCGCCGCGCGCGACGGGTCCGGTGAGGGCCCGATCCCCCTCGCGCAGCGCATTGTCGAGCGCCGCGGTAAGCAGAGGCCGAGCAACGCGCTCAGGTTCGGCCACACCGGCAGCCGCCAACAGCTCCATCGTCTGCGCGACGAGGGTCACGAGGTGATTGGCACCGTGAGCCAAGGCCGCGTGATAGAGCGTGCGGCGCTCATCGGCCACCGTCACGGGATCGCCGCCCATCTCCATCACCAGGGCAGCGGCGATCGACTCGCCAGCGCCCGTCGCCGTCACGCCGAACGGGCAGTCATCGAGGCGATCGAGGTCCAGGCTCGTGCCCGTGAACGTCATGACCGGGTGTGCGGCGATGGGGATGATTCCCGACAACGAGCCGAGCACGGCAAGGCCGTGGCGACCGGAGAGGTGCATGACGATCTGACCCGGATGGACATCCGCCTCCAGCGAATCGACGAGCCCCGGAAGGGCATCGTCGGGCACAGCCAGCACCAGGAGGTCACAGGCTCGCGCCACCTCGCGCGGGTCCACGATCGGAACGCCGGGCAAGAGGGCCTCGGCGCGGACGCGGGAGATGTCGCCGCGAGCACTGCACGCGACGACGTCGTGCCCGGCACGTCGCAGCGCAGCGCCGATCACCGCACCAGCACGTCCGGTGCCGATGACGCCGACGCGCAATCGCGGAGGTGGCATGACCACACCTGAAGGGTAGACGCTGCGCTCATCGCTCCCATCGCAGCCATCCGATGTCACCGAGGCGCGACCTGTCGCGCACTCGCAGGGTGTCGAAGTACACCGCGACATCACGTGCATCGATGGTGTCGGACAGCTGCGCTCGCGGGATCTCATCGCGCTGGGTGGTGTGCACGGTGCCGGGGAGAGCCTGTGCGCACGCGTCCAGAGCGACATGCGCGGTCACACCGCAGGTGCCGTCAGGCACCGGCGCGACCACGTGACCACCCCGATACGCGACCAAGGTCCCGTGCCGATCCGCCTCCCGGCGCGAGTGGCGGTCGTGCCCGTAGTCCGTGACAAGGGCCGTGCCGCACTCGAGCAGGCTTCCCATCCACGACCACGCGCGATCCCGGCGCCACCCGATCTCCGCTCGATCACCCGGATCGCGGAGAGACCACCAGCGATCGAGCCACTCACGGGCTGCGGCGGCATCGACACCCACTCGCGCGCAGGCAGCCGCGTCAGAGAGCGCCGGACCGAGGACTTCGCATCCATCGCGATCGACCAGCACGATGCGGTCGACACCGTTCGTATCGCGTTCGACCACATCGCAGGGCAGTTCATCGAGCCACTCATGGGCCATGACCACCCCGACGAATGGTGCGCCCGGGATCTGCGTCGGACACATCGCCGTTATGGATTCCACGCCCGGGCGAGTGAAGGGGCGAAGATCGATGCCGATCCACCGCGTCCGACCTTCAAGATCAGGACAGTGCTCCTGCACGAGCGAGAGAAGCGCGCCATCGCCGCACCCGATATCGACGATGGTCAGTTCAGCAGGATGGCCGAGCCGAGCATCGGTCGCCCGGATGATGTCCGCGACACGTTGCGCCACCCCGGGCCCGGCAGATGTGCGGAAGTGCTCGCTCGGCAACGACGTGGCCCAGAATTCGCCCGAGGCGGCCTGCCATGCCCGTGCCCACGGCAGGCCATCCCGATGATCGTGCGGCATCACAGGTGTCGGGCCCTGCGCATTTCGGCCACCTCGCGAGCGGCCAGGGTGTCGACCTGGGCCATCGACAGATGCCGGGCAGCCACGTCGACCGGTCCGGGCGCCGTGTCGGCGTGCAGCGTCGCCAGTCCCAACCGGCGTTCCCACAGACCCTCGCTCACGCGCACCGACTGCACGCGAGCGTGCAGCGCGAGGGAGATCCTGCGGGTGAGCCGCCCCGATCGTGCGGCAATCACCTCCGGGGTGATCGCACAGGCGAGGAAGCGCCAGGACCACGGCGCGCGCCACCGCGCGCTCCGAGGCGCACTCTCGAAGGGCAGCCCGTCGATGTCGACCCCGGGAAGGACCTCGGCGACGAGGCGCAGCGCTTCGGCACGAGGAGCGACAGGGATGAGTACATCGGGGCGAGCCTGGTCGGCCTCTACTCCCGCGATGGTGACGGTGACGCGTACCCAGTGCCATCGCCGCCACAGCAGCGGCGACACGATGGCGATCGCGTGGACGCGGTCGGGGGGGATCGTGCGCGCCTGAGTGGAGACGAGGCCTCGTCGGATCCGCAGCCCCTGGGACGTCCGGTCGACGCGGAAGCCGTAGTTGGCGAGGAACTCCGTGGCGACCGAAAGGATCGGTAGGCCGCCCGTGACCGCGACCAGGATGAGCCCTGCCGGGCCCTGCGTGGCAATCGTCATGACCAGGAGCACCGCGGTGACGAGAAGGAGCGCCGCCGTAACCGAACGGAGCAGCAGCGATGCCATCAGCCGACCCGACGGGACGAGTGCGAGGGGATCGACAGGCGAGTGTGCACCGGGCTCGATCGAGTCTGCCTGCTGGGATGCGGCCAGCACGCGTGTCCGCAGGGCCTCCGCGTCCGCGCGCGTCAGGTAGCGCAACACGATGCGTGAGTCGCCCGCGCCAGCCACCTCGACGCGGAGCTCGACCAGTCCAACGAGCCGGGCGAGGAAGGGGGCGACGACATCGACGCTCTGCAACCGCGACAGTTGCAGGCGCCGAGCGGACCTTTGAATCAGGCCCGAGTCGAGTCGAAGGTCACCGTCATCGTCGATCCAGTAGGTCCTGCGCCACCACAGCAGCCACGCTGCACCGACGAACACCGCGTAGCCGATGATCGCTCCTGCGATGGCGAGCGCGATCACGCTGGCGCCCCCGCGGCTGATCATCCCCGCGCCGGGGCCGAGCAGGAAGACCGCCGCGGCCGGTAGGGCGGGGGCCGCCTGGATGAGCGGACTCAGGGGATTGGTGCGCCGAGGTGTCACAGACCGGCGTTCCTCTGCTCGCCGCGGGCGGCCAGGCGATCGCGCAGTGCGACAGCGTCCGCGGGAAGGAGACCGGGGATCGTCGCATCGGTGGTCGCGGCGGCGGTGTGAAGCTGCACGGTGGAGATTCCCAACCATCTGTCGATGGGACCCGCGGTGAGGTCGACCATCTGCATGCGTCCATAGGGCACGATCACCAGGCGCCGGATGAGGATGCCGCTCACCACGAGAAGGTCATTGTCGCGCTCGGCGTAGCCGAAGGAACGCACACGGCGGCCGATGATCCACCAGATCCACACGAGCGCAGTCAGGGCGACGACGGCGTAGGCGACGAGCCAGCCAATGGCGAGCGGACTGATCGCGATGCCAACGCCGCCGGCGATAACCAGCAGGTACCCCAGCAGCAGCGTGATGCGTCGCGCCGTGGCCAGCCGAGGCGAGACGGGCACCCAACCAGAGCCGCCAGCACCATCGGAGGAGCCGCCCCCGACCGACCCGGGAGCCGTGAAGGGATCGCCGCCGAAGGACATGCCACCACTCTGGCAGGCGCACTCCCCCAGAGCGTCGTGGCATGCTGCCGGCGTGGAGGAGACGACGGTCGGCACCGGGCTGGCGCCCGCTGATCTCACCCTCGACCTCGGAGACCTCCACCCGTCGGGCCACGGTGCCCTGCGCATCGCCTGCCGGACCGAGGGGGATCGGGTCGTCGCGGCAACCCCCGAGCCTGGCCTGCTGCATCGGGGCACGGAGAAGCTGCTCGAGGCGCGCGACTACAGGCAGGCGCTCATGCTGGCCAATCGCCATGACTGGCTCGGAGCGGCGGTCTCGGAGATCGCGCTCGCCGTCGCGATCGAGGAACTCCTCGGCATCGAGGTGCCACCTCGAGCCGTCTGGCTGCGAACCCTGCTCTGCGAGATAAGCCGGGCTTCTGCCGCCCTGCTGCTGCTCGCCGGCGC
>Ga0129336_10001930_pt1 | contig 12713 bp, 9 predicted proteins | sample CPB6_02_DNA_FD_96878 | JGI IMG/M metagenome (GOLD analysis project Ga0129336, IMG submission 96878) | Freshwater to marine salinity gradient microbial communities from Chesapeake Bay, USA - CPBay_Sum_0.6_0.2_DNA | ecosystem: Environmental > Aquatic > Marine > Coastal | place: USA: Chesapeake Bay...
AGGCTGCAGAAGCTGCGACTGATGCTGCTCTTGAAGCAATCGATGCTGCAAATGCAGCAACTGATGCGGCCAACCTTGCCGCTGAAGCTGCCGATGCCGCAACAGTAGCTGCTGAAGAAGCGCGAGATGCTGCCGATGCCGCAACAGCGGCGGTTGAAGCTCTAGCTTCAGAAGTTGCAACCTTGATTGCAGGGTTGAAAGCTCAAATTACAACCTTGGCAAATACCGTTGCCAAGATTGCGAAGAAGATTAGAGCCTAAATTAACTTAAGTCTCAGAGGTATCTGAGATAGCTGAGAAGGGTGTCGACTCGCTAGAGTCGGCACCCTTCTACTTATTATCGAGAAACTTTTCTGGTTAAACTTAGATTACAAGTTCACTGGAGGCGCCTTTGGAGATTAGAAAAACGGAACCAAGTCGAACTTGGTTTTCTTGGTCAATTCCTGCAATCGGAGCTGTAGTCACGCTTTATCTTTCTCAAAGTAACTACGATGCCTTTAACTATCCCAAGCAAGCAATTTTGCTTACATTCTTATGCGGAAGTATTCCTTACATTTTTTCAAGAGTAGTTTTAGGTATTCGCGAGAAGGTAGTTGCGTCGGTTGTTGCTTTCTCAGTTCTCTTAATCCTGATTAGTACTTTGGAAAATGGATTCTTTAATCCTAAGTTTTGGTGGGGAATCCAGGGAAGAGCTAACGGTAACCTTACTGTTATACCTTTTTTATTGATTTTACTTATAACTTATTTGTTCTTTTCCAAACGTTTGATAAATAACTTAGCCATTTACATGACTTTTTTGCTTCTATTCTTAAGCATATACGGAGTCATTCAGTTAGCAGGTCTTGATCCATTTCCATGGAATAATCCTTACGCACCCTTGATCGGGACATTTGGAAATCCAAATTTTGCCTCCGCGGCATTGGCGGCTTTTGCATGGGCTCCTCTATACTTTGTGAAGAGATCAAGGGGATTTGTTTCATTGTTCTTCTTGCTTGTTTCGGCCACGGGTGTATTATTAAGTTTTCTTACGACGTCCATTCAAGGATTAGTGGGTTTGGCCTCTGGTATTTTACTTTTTTCGTTTCTCTATGCCCTGAAAGTGCGCAACTTACTTTTAAGAATTGGAACCAGTCTGCTAGTTTGGCTTTCTGCATTCACGGGAATTCTTGGAGTCTTCGGTAGGGGTCCGTTATCTGACTTTCTCTACCAACCAACGGTGGTTACTCGTCTTCACTATTGGCGAGTTGCAATTGAAATGATAAAAGATAAACCATTTTTGGGCTGGGGGCCAGACAGCTATCAGGATGGCTATTTGTCTTACAGGGAGCTGCCATTTCTTCGACTATTCAATACGCGTCTCGTATCAAATAATGCTCACAACATGTTTCTGCAATGGGGTGTAAATTACGGCGTGATTGTTGCAAGTATTTTACTTTTTATGGTCGTAGCAATTGTCGGTATCTACTGTAGAAGAGTTCTTAGAAGAGTTGAGTTACTTCAAAGAGAAGACTTTATCTTCTTGTCTTGGCTTAACCTTGCTGTTGTTCTTGCCATTTCGATTGAACAGATTGGCTTCTCGATTTGGTTTTGGATATTGTCAGGGGCGCTTCTGGCATTTTTGTTGTCTCCATCGGTAAACAAAGACGTAAAACTAAAGAGAGGCTCTAAGGAAACAGCGAAGAAGTCAGGGAATGAAGTATTTAGTATTAGGTCGCTCCTTTCTATCTTCTTATTGGTTACTTCAACGAATGTGACCTTTGCGCAAGTTAGGGCGGACGGCGAGTTCCGTCAAAGTATTCAAGTCCCTGGTGCACGAGCTGGTGTATCTGGACCAGACTTGAATAGCCGAGGAGAATTAATTGTCGCTAGTACGAGCAAGCTACTTTGGGACAATGATTATTTGATTGCAGCGTCACAATCCCTGTTTCTAGATGGTCCAGCTGTGCGTGCGAGAGACATAGCGCAGGCCTCCCTTGATTCGAAGTTTGGTAGACCTTACGTCGCAATGGGAATTCTCTCTACTATCGCCGAGAATTCTAATGATTTAAGGGAAGCATTGAGGTTGAAGGAGCGGATGATCGCACTTGATCCTAACAACTTCGACCTTCTTTACGAGAAAGGGAAATTAGAGACTTCTTTAGGCTTGAAGGATCAGGCAGTCTCGACTTTGATGGAGGCCAAGTCGCTAGCTGGCGACAATGAATCAAGTCTAGCAATACTCTCTCTAATCGAGGAGATTTTAAGCAGATGAAAGTTGATGTGCGGTTAAACATAAATCTTTTTTTCTTGAGAGGGACGTTGTGAAAGTTTTTGTTACTGGTGGTGGAGGATTTTTCGGTTCTCATCTAGTGGAGACTTTGTTAAGAGACGGAAATCAAGTTACTGCAATGTTGCGCTATTCGTCTCGACCCAACCTAGGAAATTTGGAGCACTTACTCAAAGAATATTCGGAAAGTAAATTAAAGTTGGTATTCGGTGATATTCGAGATACTTACTGGCTGAACAATGCAGTTTCTGACCATGAAGCTGTAGTTCATTTGGCTGCTCTAATTTCCATTCCCGAATCGTATTCTGCGCCTCTATCATATTTGGAGGTTAATGCCCAAGGTACGCTAAATGTTTTAGAAAGTGGACGAATTAACAAAGTAAATCGAATATTAATTACTTCCACAAGTGAAGTGTATGGCACTGCTCAGACGGAAAAAATCAGCGAATCGCATCCCCTCAACCCGCAGTCTCCTTATGCGGCATCAAAAGTTGCTGCAGATTCCCTGGCGCTTGCTTATTCTAAGTCATTTAACACTCCGGTCACCATACTTCGTCCATTTAATCTATTTGGGCCTCGCCAAAGCAGTAGAGCAGTAATTCCTACGATTATTCAACAGTTACTTTCGGATACGGAGTTTTTGAAATTAGGAGACATATCAACTTCAAGAGAATTTAATTTTGTAACTGATACAGCTGAAGCATACTTGAAGGCTTTGACATCAAATGTAGTTGATGGAAAAGTTCTGAATTTAGGCAACGAGTTTGAGTTAACTCTTAAGGAAGTGATTGAGATACTTTTCGAGATAACAGGCTTGACTAAAGAGATTAGAGTAGATCCTGGAAAAATTCGTCCCAAGGATAGTGAAGTGCTTAGACTTCGATCTAATTCGAGTGAAGCACAAAAAATACTGAATTGGAAGCCTAATTGTTGCTCAAAGGAGACATTCATCTCTAGTCTCCGTTCGACTGTTGAATGGTACAAGAGTTCACCCACGAAGAAAAGCAAACTGTGGAATCAAGTGGAGGGAACGCTAAAATGAATCACATAAAAGTAGGAAATCAGATCGCCGGAGAAGGATTTCCCCCCCTCGTCATCGCTGAGATTGGCATAAACCATGGTGGCTCGCTTAAAGAAGCTAAGAAGTTAGTTGATGCCGCAAAGCATGCTGGGGTCAAAGTACTGAAGCATCAAACTCATATTGTTGAGGATGAAATGAGTTTTCATGCAAAATCAATCAAACCTGGGAACTCAAACAAGCCAATTTATGAAATCATGAAAGAGTGTGCGCTATCTGAAAGAGACGAAGCACAGTTGAGAGATTATGTTATAGAGCAGAATATGGTTTTCATCAGCACTCCATTTTCTAGGGCGGCCGTTGATCGATTAGAGCGATTAGAAGTTCCTGCATACAAGATTGGGTCTGGGGAATGCAATAACTATCCATTAGTGGAACTGATAGCTTCGATAGGTAAACCCATAATATTGTCCACTGGTATGAACTCTCTGCAATCCATTCAGAAGTCAGTAGACATTCTTCGCAAGTATCGGGTCCCGTTCGCTCTACTGCATACTACTAACCTGTATCCCACGCCACACAATTTAGTTAGATTAGGAGCAATGGTCGAACTAGGCAAAGAGTTTCCTGATGCAGTTTTGGGATTATCAGATCATACAGTCGATAATTACGCTTGCTTTGCTGCCGTTGCCCTCGGAGCGAAAATCTTGGAAAGACACTTCACGGATACAAAGGATAGAGGTGGTCCCGATATTGCCAACTCAATGGATCCAGAACAGTGCCAGAATCTAATTGAAGGTTCCCGAATTATCTTCAAGGAACTAGGTGGATCTAAAGTGCCGGCTGAGGAGGAGAGAGTGACTATGAATTTTGCATTCGCTTCAGTTGTATCTGTCGATGAGATAAGAAAGGGAGAGGTATTTTCTACAAAGAATGTCTGGGTCAAGCGTCCGGGAACTGGAGAGCTGCTAGCGGACAGATATAGTGAGCTAATCGGTAAACTGGCGTCGGTGGACATACCAAGAGACCATCAGATTCAGAAAACTGACGTAGTTTGGTAAGTGAAATCTTAGTTTCGGGTTATACGGGCTTCATCGGAGAGTACCTATGTGAAGCCTTACAGAACTCAGACATAAATCTTGTAAGAATTGACTTGAGGAATCCGGATCTTGTTGAAAGTCTGAGCCGTGTTAAGAGCGAAGTGTATCTACACTTAGGAGAATCCGCTTACCCTGACCAGGAAGTTAACTCAGCAAGTGATGAAAATACTAGTTTACTTCTCACTGGCAAATTTGGCAGACCAATCTATTTTTCTAGCTCTTTAGTTTATGGAACTCATGGAAGCGTGCCTTTTACTCAGAGTACTAAGACGGTATCTTCAAGTTCATATGTGAAGCGCAAACTGTTACGAGAGAATTTAGTTCTGGAGAACCTTGGAGTCGTTCTTCGTGTATCAAATGTGTATGGAAGACGTAATAGGAATAAGGGCGTAGTAGGAAAATTGATTAGATCTGGAATGCAGAAGGATTTTTTTGATGCAGGTTTTAACAATGCCATTAGAGACTTCATACATCTTAGTGACTTAACTAAATTGGTACTTGAAATTGTCAAGGCTGAAATACCCTCAGGAGTCTTCCATGCAGGAACGGGTGTGGGCACTAGCGTTCGACAAATCTGTGAAATTGTTCAAGAGTTTGGTGTTCCCCTTAGGATTCGTGGTCGGTTTGTGGAGGAGTCTGACTCGGATTACAATGTACTTTCAATCAAAGAAAACAGATTTCCATTTCACTGGGAACCGTTCATGGATATCAAGCAAGGTGTGGAGAGATTGATCGAGGAATTCATTGAGTCAAAATAAGTCGAGAAGGATTGCAATATTTACAGGGAGCCGCGCAGAATACGGTCTCTTTAAGCCCATCATTAGCGAGATTAGTGAACACCCGCTTCTTCATCCCCTCTTGCTCGTAGCAGGTTCGCATTTGGATGAATCACTGGGTTCAACCATCAGAGAAATAGAAGCCGATGGTTTCGAAATTTCTTCTCGTTTACTAACTCCATCAATTGAAAAGAATAGATCTTTTACTTCGCGAGCTATTGGACTGACAATCAATGCGGTTACTGATTGGCTCGCGAAAAATGAGCCCGATTTGATGCTAATTTATGCGGACCGTTTTGAAAGTTTCGCGGCTTTGATAGCTTCTACCCAAATGAATATTCCTACAGCACATATTGAAGGTGGTGACAAAACCGAGGGTGGCGCTTTAGATGACTCAGTGAGACATGCAATGACCAAACTTGCGCATATACATTTTCCAACCAACCTTGATTCAGCGAATCGAATTAGAAGCATGGGTGAAGAAGAATTCCGAATACACAATGTGGGTTTCGGTGTCATTGATCTAATTATGGGAGGCGATTTTGCGACCTTAGAAGAGATTCAAATTGAATTCCCAATAGTCCAAGATAAGCCCATAGTTTTGTTTACCCTACACTCAATAACAACGAGTCCAGAATTAGCTGTCGTACAAATCCAAGAGTGCCTCAAAGCGATAAAAAATCTAATCGAGATGGAGTTTCAGGTGATTGCAACTTACGCAAACGCGGACCTCGGAGGGGAGATTATTAATGAAAACTTAGAGCAATTTGCTAAACAATCACTTCCAAATTTCCACTTGAGAAAATCTTTGGGGAGATACATGTATCATGGTATTTTAGCTCTGGGCCTTAACAAGAATTGGCGTGTTGTCTGTCTAGGAAATTCTTCCAGTGGAATAAAGGAAACTCCTGCGCTGAAATGCCCAACTGTCAATATAGGGTCTAGACAAAAGGGGAGACTCAGAGGGGGCAACGTTATCGACTCCGTGTGTGAGTCAGAAAGCATAATTGATGCAGTTGTGAATAGGGCACTAAGTGAGGAGTTTCGTGAGACTTGTGATTTAGTTTCCAACCCATACTTCTGCGGAGGTGCGGGAAAACAGATTGCAGAAATTATCTCTAGAATTCCATTAGATGAAAAACTCTTGGTCAAGAAGATGGAAATCTAGCGACTTAAAAGCACTTGACTCAGTGCAAAATCATTAGGATTTCCGATGTCAATCCATAGGCCATTGTGCAAGAAGCTCATGATTTTCTTGTTACTACCTAAACACTCTTCGAATAACTCAGTCATATCAAAGCGAGTATCCTTCTTGATTAGATTCAAAGCTTCTGGTGAAACTATTGTGATACCTGCACCAATCATGTATGAGTAAGAAGGTTTTTCTTCGAAAGAGCACACTCGGTTATTCGAGATACTGAGTACCCCGTAAGGAATTGCTACTTTATAGTTTTTCGTCACGATAGAAATATCACTCTTTTGTCTCAAGTGAAACTCGGCAAGAGCTAGAAAACTCAAATCATGTATTAAGTCTGAATTAGTAACTAGTATTGGCTTATTCCTAACTCTGCTCGGTAATAGAGAAAGGCTACCGGCAGTTCCGAGCGGGATTTCCTCCCTTATAAAAGTCAACTCCACTCCCAAATCTGTTCGCGAGTTAAGAAAATCCACTATTTCATCAGCCAAGTAGTTAATGGAAATGAATATCTCTTTAAAACCTTCTTGGGCTAAGTGACTTATGGATCGCTCTAGCAGACTCTTGCCCCCAACCTCCAAAAGAGGCTTTGGTGTTGTTTGGGTTAGTGCTCCCAATCTGGAACCTTTACCTCCAGCCATTATAACTGCACAGAAATTCTCATCCAGAAAATCTAAAGAGTCATCCTTATGAATCACACTATGGATACGACCGTTTTCAAACAAAACAGGGAGGGCAACCAACTTATGGTCCTTCAGCATCTTGAGTTTATCGGATATAAGTGATTCCACTTTAGCAGTGATGGGATTAGCAATCATTGCTTCGCGAATAGATGCCTTTAAATCTGAGTTTCTAAGCAATTGTCTTCTGATATCTCCGTCCGTTACACAACCTCTCAGACGCAATTCATCATCTATGACTAACAATATTTGTGCCCGACTTCTGTTTAGGGCATTTAGTCCCTCTTCTATTGTTGCAGAATCGGGTAGTGTTATCTTTCGCCAATCCATGAAGGGATTATCGCATGAATGTGGAGGATAAAGCTGTGAAGAAGAGAGGTGAAAATGCTTGTCTTATCCCTGCACGAAGTGGCTCGAAAGGAATTCCGAATAAGAATCTCACCCTCTTTAATGGAACTCCGTTGATACAAGTAACGATTGACCTTGCGAAGCGCAGTAAACTCTTTGATGAAATTTTTGTCTCAAGTGATGATACAAGGATTTTGAAGTTAGCAAAAGGCCATGGTGTTGTACCCCTGGAACGACCGAGTAGCCTCGCAACAGACACATCAACTGCAGCAGAGTACCTTGAGTATCATTTTAGCCGCCTATGCCAATTTACCACAATCATGTTGCTACAGCCAACATCTCCTTTAAGAACTGTTTCAGACTTAGAAGTCTCATTAAACAAGCTTTCGGAAAGGAATCCATCGGAAGACTTTGCAGTCATTTCCGTATCGAAGAGTCAGTCATCAATTGAGAATCTGGTTACTGTAAATAGCGGCGGAAATGGCGAGATGCTTGTCGCAAGCAAGAATAGTAATAGGCAAGATTTCCGTGAGATATTCGAATTAAATGGTGCAATCTTCTTGTCAACTTCGAGGTATCTAGAAATGGCAAACTTTAACTTTCGTAATATGAAATTTATCCCCTACATTATGCCCATGGAGAGATCTATCGATATTGACACCAAACTTGATTTCGAGATTGCTCAGTTTCTTGCTGGCCGAGAGGACTTAAATTGAATTTTGAGCAGAGCGTTTTTGTCATCGGCATGGGGTATGTTGGATTGCCAGTTTCAATCGAACTTGCAAAAGTTGGATACTCCGTAGTCGGGTTCGATTCATCTTCGGAGAAAATCCGCGATCTCGGAAATGGGTATTCTCATGTTGAGGGTGCCGCTTCCGCCGACATTAGGCAACTTCTAGCTTCTGGACAGTTAGAGTTTTCAGATAATCCGAGCCGAGTTAGCGAATGCTCTATCGTGATTATCGCAGTCCCTACCCCTCTTGATCGCTCAAATATTCCAGACTTATCCTCTGTTACCAGCGCCTGTCGATCAATTTCCTCATTTTTGAGGAAGGGAACTTTGATAATTAATGAATCAACCAGTTATCCAGGAACCCTACGAGAGATAATTCGCCCCATTTTAGATAATGGTTTAACAGATAGCGGCGTACAGTATGCGTGTTCACCAGAAAGAGTAGATCCGGGTTCGAAAAATTTCGGATTTCGGAATACTCCCCGACTGGTAGCAGGTTTAACACAGGAATCTGTTACTAGGGCTTATGAGTTGTATTCAAAATTTGTCGAAGAGGTCATTCAAGTGAGCTCACCAGAAGTAGCTGAATTAGCAAAGTTGCTAGAGAATTCTTTTCGACAGGTAAATATAGCTCTTGTCAATCAGTTAGTACCGTATTGCAAAGAATTGAACATTGATATCAGGGAAGTTATAGATGCAGCGAGCAGCAAACCATACGGATTTATGAGATTTTTGCCCGGGGCAGGGGTTGGAGGTCACTGTATCCCAATTGATCCGCTCTATTTATCGTGGAAGGCGAAGCAAGCCGGAATCCACTTATCTCTTATCCATGCAGCCGATCAGGTTAATAAGGAGATGCCAACTTACGTTGCCAAAAGACTGATCGAGTTGGCTGATTTGACTTATGGTACAAAGGCATTACTACTTGGCGTTACCTACAAGCCAGGGGTATCAGATTTACGGGAGACTCCTGCCAAGGAAATCGCTAACTACTTAACATCGGAAGGAATTGAGGTTTTTTGGAACGATCCGCTAGTTAATGAGTTTGAATCGGTGAAGAAGTGGAATCCTTCGATTCTGGTTCAAGGCGCGATTGTTGTTACTGCCCAGCCTGGTCTAGATATTCACTCAGTAGTTGGCTCTGGAGTCCCAGTCTTGGATTGTACGGGCACATTCAAGGGAATCAAGGGCGTATCTCAACTCTAGTTTTTAAGTTTTTTCACCTAGAGTGAGTCAGTGCTTCGCTTTCGAATCGCTTTAGCTTCATTCTTTTCGTTGGGGTTATTGGCTGCCTTAGCGCCGGCGGTGGTTGCGGCTGAGACGCGAATAATTGATGTTGCTTCTGTAACTTGGAGTGGGGCGAGTACGAAAGTTGGAGTTCTGGATTTGGAGAACTCGGTAAAGAATGAAGTTGGGCCGTGGTGGAAGCGCTATACCTCGGTTGAAGGTTCGAAGGAAGATAAATCGATTACTTTCCAGCATGGGGTGACGCTAGCTACGCCTATAAGCCTTACAAGACCCATGCAATGTGAGGGCGCCTCGGCATCATCTTCGATGAATTCCATCAGGCAAGAGTCTTATAAGAGATTAGGGATTGAGAAGTATTCCGAGAGGTATTTGGTAATTCTTACTCCGGATGCTGGATGTATTTGGACCGGAAGGGCGCTGATTGGAAATGTTAAAAATCCTGGGGGCGTGATGATGCTTCAAGATTCAGCATCAGCTTTTGTGATTGTTCACGAATTGGGTCACTCGCTCGGGCTTGGGCATAGCAATTTTCTTCGCTGTGATTCGGGAAAGAACGATGGACCGTGGGGAAGTGATTGCAAGGCGGTTGAGTACGGCGGTGCTATTGATGTAATGAGCAATGTCGATGTCGATATTCCGTTATCAACCTATAGCCAATGGCTATTGGGCTATCTCGACAAAAGCGAAGTAAAACAATCCTGGTTAAGCGAGAAGATCACACTTGGTGCATCGGATGTCTATGGGGGAACTCGAGCAGTTTTCCTACGAGACGGAAAGAGCACTTATTGGATCGAGTATCGACGATCTAATGGAAATGTGAGTTACAAGCCAGGGTTGGTAATTTATAGAACAGACCCACCTCCAATTTCAGCGGTAGTAAGCCCAAACCCGGAGGATGCGTTAAGTCCGGAGTTCGATGAGGATGTTACGGCAGATGTCTGGATGCTTAATTGGGATAACTACACCTACGCGCGCTCGCGGGCTAATGGTTCGATGACTTTGCCGGATGGAAAGACGGCCACGGTTTTTAGCGGGAATATCTCGATTACAGCTAGCGCGAGTTCTGATCCAAACAAGGTTGAGGTTTCAGTAGTTCGTAAGGCGGATGTAACGCCTCCGCCGGCGCCGGAACTTGTTGATTTGAACTTGTGGCGATATCCGGGGGTTTCAATCATCAAGAGCGGCTATGACGATGGCGAGAGTGCGATTGCAAGTTTTGAAGCTGAGGTTTCCGGCAAAGTGGTTCCACTAGCTGTTTCAGATAGCGATGGATTCTTACCGACCTATTTGAATCCTTTTACGCCGCCAAAGACTGTTTACCTTCGAGATTTACCTGAAGGTGATTACAGTTTAGCGATTAGGGCGATTGATGTTTGGGGAAATAAGAGCGCATGGTCAAGGAGCGTGAAGACATATGTCGATAGAGGGAGTCCGATAGTTGGGAAAGACCTTGCTTTAACTTCGATTGATTCTCGCGAGACGACTTTTACTTGGAGCGGGGTGCGCGATGAAGGTATTGGGCTATGTACCACTTTGATTCATAACGCTGAAGGATTTGTACTTGCGCGGTCGAGTGAAAAATCAAACCCTCGGATCACCGTTCCAACGGGCAAGAGGACTGTTGCTAGCGCTCAGGTATTTGACTGTCTTGGAAATGGTCTTGGTGGGGAGATTACGGTTTCAAGTAGCATGATTTCGGCCACGAGTTCGAAGCGAACTGGAAAGTGGAGTGCGGCGCCATCTGTTTATGGAGCGGGAGCTCTAAAGTGCGATGGAAAGTGCACTGCTTCCATCTCGGTATCAGGGCCGGTTCAAGCTTTGATTGGCGAGGGAAGCGCAACCGTTTCGGCTTCTGGAAAGCCGACAGTAAAGGTTGTGGCATCTTCAAGCAGAGTCCTTCGTTTCAGCGATGCCCTTGATGTCGGACCGAGAAATCGCGTGGTGCGAGTTTCTGGAAGTAATTTTGTCTTTGGTGGTCTTGCAAAATTCGAGAAGAGCATAAGTGAGTTCAAGCCGATAGTTCAGAGCCCAGAAATCTCAGATCCTTCACTCGTTGATCCGGTACAGCTTGAAATGGCGAAATTGGGCTTTAATACCGGTGATTTCATCGGAGTATGGACGGTTTTGCCGATGGCCCGTGGAACCACACTTCTAGATCCAACTTTGGATTTATGCGGCTCTAATTACCAATCTGAATCAGGGCGAGAAGTAAGGCGACAAATTTCGGCAACGAAGGTTGGAAGTCCTTATCTGTTTCTTTCAACGGAAGTGGTGAAATACAAGAGTGTGGCTGCTGCCGAAGCGGCGTTGAGTGAACTCAAAAAGAATTACGACCTCTGTGTAAAGAATAAAGGTGGCGTGGAAAATGGAATAGTCACGCCGTATTCATTCCAGGTTCTTCCAAAGTCAAGTGCGCAACTTGTTGATGAGGGAAGTCGAGTCCTTGTTCGAGCAACTATTGGCACGGGTAACGCCGCCCGTCAGCTCTTGGCTTTCTACCAATACCGTGGCGAGTTTTTTACGGGGCTTTATGTGGTCTTGGCGGGTGATAAGGCGATTGCTGAGGATGAAGTGCTTCGGTGGTATGAAGTAGCCGAAGTAATGGCTAAACGATTGAATTCGAAGTGAGTGAGCTAAAGGAAGTTTGGGTTGCCGGTGAGGCGCTTATCGATCTTGTTCCGAGGGGCAAAGCGCGGGTGCCGATCGTGGGCGGAGGACCGGCGAACACAGCAAAGGCGCTCTCTAATCTAGGTTTTAGTATTTCATTGATAGGTGGGATTTCATCCGACGAATATGGTGCGATGATCCGCAATGAGCTTGATGGTGTAAATCTCTCTTTAGCGCTCAAATCAGATTTACCAACAGCTTTAGCGAAAGTGTCCTTGAATGCTTCCGGTTTGGCGAGTTATAAATTTAGCTTGGAAGGAACTGCGACTTTTGATTTTCGGAGTGAATGGCTGCCAAAGGGCGAGCCTGGGATCTTGCATGTTGGAACTCTTGGGACAGTTGTGGAGCCGGGGGCAAGTAACTTGTTTGAGTGGGCGTCACAAATGAGCGCTCCGATAGTTTTTGATCCGAATATCCGACCAAGTGTTTTAAGCGATAAGGATCGGTATCGCGCGGTTTTTGAGCGTTGGGCGGGAATTTCGACTGTCGTAAAGATGTCGAGTGAGGACTTGGATTGGCTGGGATATTCCAATCCGGCAAAGCTTTTTGATCTGGGGTTTAAGTACTTGATTGTTACAAAAGGCAAAGATGGAATTGAAGGATTTACTAGAGAAGGTGCAGTTTCAACACCAGGCGTAGTGGTTGATGTAGTCGACACTGTAGGAGCTGGAGATACTGTTGGG
>Ga0129336_10001931_pt1 | contig 12713 bp, 15 predicted proteins | sample CPB6_02_DNA_FD_96878 | JGI IMG/M metagenome (GOLD analysis project Ga0129336, IMG submission 96878) | Freshwater to marine salinity gradient microbial communities from Chesapeake Bay, USA - CPBay_Sum_0.6_0.2_DNA | ecosystem: Environmental > Aquatic > Marine > Coastal | place: USA: Chesapeake...
AACATTACGGTAAGAGCACTGAGCAGATCTATGATGAGATCTATGAGGCTATGGACGAAGAATGCCTCGGCGCTCTTGGACAGTTATTGGACGAGCACATCGACTGGGAGAAAGAAGGTAAAGGCGGTCGTCCCCAATATACTAAGGAAGAACTCAAACAGATTCGAGACGAAATCAAAGAGCAGATGATGCAGGCTGCTCAAGCGGCGGGTGCGGGAAATACCCCTGCTGAAATCCAAAGAATGATTAAGGAACTCACTGAGCCCAAGATGAATTGGCGTGAAATACTGCGCCAACAAATCCAAAGCACCATAAAAAATGACTATACCTTTATGCGTCCAAATCGCAAGGCTTGGCATATGAGTGCCATCCTTCCTGGTACTAACTATGATGAAACTATTGACATTGTTATTGGTATTGATATGAGTGGTTCAATTGGTGATGATCAGGCCAAGGGCTTTATCTCAGAAGTTAAAGGTATTATGGACGAATACAAAGACTACAAGATTAAACTTTGGTGTTTTGACACCCAGGTTTATAATGAGCAGGACTTTGACGGCTACGGTCAGGACATTATGGAGTATAAAGTAATGGGTGGCGGTGGAACTGAGTTTATGGCCAATTGGGACTATATGAAGGAAAATGACATCCAACCCAAAAAGTTTATTATGTTCACCGATGGCTATCCTTTTGGTTCTTGGGGTGATGAGAATTACTGTGACACCTTCTTTGTAATCCACGGCAATAATACCGTTGTTCCTCCATTTGGAGCATATGCTTACTATGAGTTTAAGCAATGAGCCTAAGGGCAGGAAAGGTTAATCCTCTAAATGTGCTGGATCTGCGGCGAGTGCGGTTTCCAGCACATCATTTTATCTATTTCTCTATTCAAAAATTTAACCAATCTTTTGTGAAACAGTTAGATCGGTGGATATCATTTAATATGAATGGACGCTATTATATTGGGCAAGGGATTGAACTGTACGATAACCAACTAACTTTTGTAACAAAAATAGGCTTTGAACAAGAAAAAGAATTAAGTTACTTCAAACTTGCCTGCCCTCACATTCTTTAAATGATAATTAAAGTATCAGTTATTTTAAGGAGATATCATGACTGAAGAAATGAAAACAGAAACACCTATGCCTGGTCCAGAAGCTGCTGCTCCTCAGGAAGCTGCTGATCTTACTATAACAGATTTAAACAACATCAAACAAGTTATTGACCTTGCTAGCTCCAGAGGTGCATTTAGACCTAGTGAAATGGTGGCAGTAGGAACAGTCTATAGCAAATTGCAAAACTTTCTAAACAGCATTCCAAAAACACAAAACGGAGCATAATATGGCCAACTTAAAACATATTGGAAGGTTTAAAGCTACTGGCAGAAAATGCCTAGTTGCTTATCGAACTATCCCAAATGATGCCTATAATTGCCTAGTTATTCCTACAGAAATATTAGAACCACCACAACACGATTCTTTAATAAACCTTGTCGAATCTAACGCTGCTCAGTCAGCCTATGAGTTTGCCGAAGTTTTAGCTAGAAACTTATTTCCTGATGGTTCTAATATGCTAGTAGTTTTGCATAAAAAAGGACTTTTACAAAAAGTAGCCACTGATAAAATTGATATGATTCCTAACATGCAGACTACGATTAATCTAGCAGACTTAAATCAAGTTATTGCAGAGCAACGAGGAGTCAGTGTTCAAGACTTAGCACTACAAGATAATACAACAGATGTCGAAAAGCCAAATCTTCCCAGTGTGGAGGAGAATACGTCGGCACCTTCTGAAAGTATACCTGAGACAATAGAAGATGCTACCCCAGAGAGTCTTGCAAAGCAGTATAGAAGTGAAGCAGATAAATTAAGTAAACAAGCAGCTGAACTGAGACGAAAAGCTGAAGAACTTGTTCCTACAAAAAGGGTAACGAAATCGAAGTGAAGCATGGGAAAAAATTTCCCAAAGAAGTCGTCGATCACTGGCCGGAAGTTTTTGGAGAAATAACATTAAATGTTATTCCACTTAAATATTTAGATAAAATTTCTATAAGGTTTAAGAACAGAAAAATTTGGGAAATAAACATGAAGTCTAAGAGAGATGAATTAGACTGGTCTACTGTCGAAAAAAATCTCAAAGATATGATTGCATCCTACGAATCTGAGATAGATAATATCGACTTTAAACTAGATACCGAACAAATCAAAAAAGATATGATTAAAGCATCTAAACGATTTCTTAAAAAACGTAAACTATTATGAATGTCAAATTAATTTCTTCATCTGAACCTACAGAAGAACTAAAGAACTTGGGTATACAAGATGCTCAAGATCTAATTGCCTTTTGTGCTAGAGTCAGTAATCCTTCAAACCAACTTAATACAGAAACAAGTGAAAAACTTATCAAATATTTGATCAAGCACAAACATTGGTCTCCTTTAGAAATGGTTTCAGCTTGCATGGAAATTACAACTACAAGAGACATTGCACGGCAAATACTACGCCATCGTAGTTTTAGCTTTCAAGAATTTAGTCAGCGTTATGCAGATCCTACAAAAGATTTAAATTTTGTGGTAAGAGAAGCAAGACTGCAAGATATTAAAAATAGACAAAATAGCATTGAAACTGATGATGAGATGTTAAAAGCTAAATGGGAAAACATGCAGGCTTTAGTAATACATGCTAGTAGATCTGCCTACGAATGGGCAGTAAATAATGGTATAGCCAAAGAGCAGGCCCGTGCTGTGCTTCCGGAAGGCCTAATGGAGAGTAAGTTGTATATGAATGGTACTATCAGAAGCTGGGTTCATTACATTGAACTAAGAAGTGAAAATGGCACGCAGCTTGAACATCAGCTCATTGCAATAGAATGTGCTAAAGTTATAGCGAAAGTTTTTCCTCTGATAGCAAATTAAAAATTTGATTTATTGTATTGTCTACATCATAGTGAAGAATTGCTATGCCGCCAGCATTTTTCCAATCATTAATATTGGACTCTCTGTCATCAATTAAAATGTCCTTGCCTTTACAATGTCTAAACTTATCTATACTATAAGGCCCAAACCATACTGGTATATCAGGGTACATGCGTTTAGCCCAATTCACCTTATCTGAAAATGCCCAAGGCATGTCGTTTCTCCTAGGAACTGCTGTTAGGAAAAACAGCTCATAATTAATTTTTCTGGATACAGTTCTGCAAACTGCAATAATCTCGTCAGCTCGTTGACATAATTCTAAGTCTCTATATAACCTAGTATTTTCTAGAATAAGCAACCATTCGTCGTCATCATACTCTCTTTTCTCGCATGGGCGACCAAGAATAAAATTAGCTTTTTTAGTAAAGTCGGCTATTACATCATCCATATCTAAAAACATACGATTCATCTAAATTCCTTATATAAATCAAAAAGCTGAAATAGATGTTTTCTTAATTTATTATAAAACAAATCTCTATCAATTCTATTAATTAAATCCTCATATTCCGAAGACTTAAAAAAGTAATGACCGCTCGCTAGAACACAAGCTAATTTTCCTTGCTGAGAAGTCCACCTTTGATACCTGTTACCTGAATATACCAAGTTTGCAAAATTATTCCATTCAGAAGTATGGCTAGAATTTTCAAATAATAACTTTGTTTGAATAGTTCCTAATTGCGGTGCTACATTAATAGCGTCAACTCCTGCAGATTTCCTTAATTTAAGATCAACAGAATCTAAATAATCACCATTGTGTTCTTTAAATAAGAAACCATAGCTATGAATTCTTTTGCTCAAGTTAGAATTGAAATCAATGTCAAAATAACCAACTTGCCTATCTTTAATTGCACTCCCTGTCTGTGTTACAAAAAATTTAATATTTTTATACAATTTAGCAAAATTGAGCTGATCATCTAATCTTTGAACTGATTCTAATACTAGAATTCCAGTATTTTCTTCACTACCAAATTCTAAAAGTATATCTGGATTTTTTGACAAGGCATACTGAATAAGTTCGTCTGCTACTTCAAGCTGATTATCTTCTACCCTACTTACATCAACATGAATTAAATCAAACTGATTATAGATATCTGCATCTATTGTTTGTTTACATTTATCAATAGCATCCTTTAAATTTAATCCGTTATCACTGTCTTTAAAATATGGTCCGCAATGATCTCTGCATAATAAAAGGTTAGGATTACTCTTAACCAAGGACGATATGGTATTTGTACTAGTCACATATGAAGATTCAAAGTCGATCTGATTACGGCTACAAATAATCATTATTGGATAATCATTTAATAATGAATATTCGTTAAGCAAGGATATCACTTCCTTACTCATCGGACCATATCCTATTTTATATTTCTTCAAATCTGCATCTTGCTGCATCAAATTCTTCTTCTGATATTTCTAATCCTGTATATATTTTAAATTGTTCGATAAATTGAAATTTATAAAATTCTAGACCAGAAATATATTTAGTACAGCTATTTCGACATTGATTTAATAGTTTACCTGGTCTTAAAGATAAGTCTATTACCAATTTACAAGTAGGCAAATTGTCGAAAGGACTTTCTTCGCTTACAGTACCTATCCCAGTGCAATTAATTATGACATCAACATCAACATATCGTAAATGCCAGTTGTTCAATTTTCTAGAAAATTGAAAATAACTCTTGAGATTTCTAGCAAACATTGATGCCATCGCCCCATCACCTAAAATAGATATAGTATCATTAACTCCGATTAAAGGTATTAAATTATTGACACCATAAATATCAGTATTAGACCCGATGAGTTTTCCATCTTCTACTTTAACTGTATTGCAGGACCGATATTCTCTTACATCTAAATCTAAAACATCTAAAAATTGGATAACTTCTTTTTTAAACGGCATGCTTATGCTTATTCCACAAACCGAACTTCTATAATTACGAATAGATTCTAATATATTTTCAGATTTATAAGGAATATACACGCTATCAAGGTTATATTTTTGAAAAAAATAATTGTAAAAATACTGACCAGTTTTACTTGGAAATTTAGATAAGCTAATGTAAGTTTTAATCATATATTTTGGATAATAACTCTAATCCTAAATAGTAAAGTAATAAGTCAAACGGACTCGAGTGCAATGGGCTCATATTAAGATAGATTAAGGCAACTAAATTTTTTACCTTTTCTTTACTTAAATTATTACTCCTGATAAAATAAAATAATAATTGCTCGTATAATTCGAAATCTTGAATTTTAGGTATACTAAATTCAACAGCGTCATCAGTTTTAGTAAACGAAAAATTATTTTCTTTTATCTCTAAATAATTAATTAAAAATCCACCATACATTTTTGATAAATCATAATAGATATCTCCACATTCTATATTATTAGAAAAATCAGGTCGCCAATCTATGAGATAAAAATTATCTTCATGGTCAATTAATATGTTATCAAATTGTAAATCTCCATGAAAGTAAGTCGATACCGAGTTACTTATTAAATCTTGCCAATTTATTTTGTCTAAATAGTAATTTAAATTTTGAACATATCGTCCATTAACAAACTTAATATTATCCAACCAAGGATACTTAGTATCAATCAAATCTAAACGAGAAAATGTTTTTCTAATATAAAAATCTTCTACATTCTGCGATATATCTTTATCTTGCCTAATCCATAAATTTTCATTTAGCCATTTTAACATCTTAGTAAATCTATAAGGATTATATTTTTTATAAAAAACTTCTCCTTCAATTTTATTGTAATATATAAAATTACCTCTTTGATAACATACAGGAAAAACAGCTAATAAAGAAGCTCTATCTAATTTTTTTTGAATTAAATTTTTATCTTTATTCCACTTAACTACTTTATCATCTATTATATATGTGTACTCGTCTGTTTTTGTAAAATCAAATTTTTGATAATTTAATACTTGGTGTTTGTACATATTAAGATTTCCTAAATCAATCCATGAATCTAGTAACTTAATAGAAGATCCTATAGGTATCAAATCTACAAACTCAACAGACTTTAGATCATCTAATCCTTGAAAAAAAGAATTATAATCTTTTATATGCATTATACCAGTAAATGCATACCAACCATCATCTGTTTTTTTCTCTTTAAATGATTTAGAAATGATTCTATCATTTTCTATCTTAAACACTGTATAATGGTAGGACATCTCTGCTACAACAGATTTTACAAAAAAACAATCATCGTCTGCATTTAATGGCTCATTAAAAATTGCATCACATGGAACATACCAAAAATCTGAATTAATATAATTCCTACATTTCTTAAGAGTGTATGCGGTTCCTGACATGGCAGAAGTATAATCATCTACTTCAACAAATTCTATTATTTTACCAGGATATACTAATCGACAAAAATCAATTACATATTGGCTTAGATATCCTACAGGTATTATAAATCTAGTATTATCGTCAAACTGATCTATAATATGGCTTAGTATAGGTTTTGACTTAAATGGTAACAAAGATTTATTATAGTCTTTTGTAAGTTCCTCCATTCTAGAGCCAATACCAACTGTTGGTATAATAACAGTTTTACTCATGCTCGTAATTTATTCTGCCATGAGTTCTTCCTTGATCATCTTGTATCCGTATAACATCGTCTAGATGACAAGTACTGGCTTCCATAAAAACTAGGTCAACTTCTGCAACTACTCTATGCACATATCCTGGAGGAACATGAAACACCATACCTTCGTCTAAATCAAGAACATTGAAAGTAGATTCATATTCTTTTACTTCAGCACTAGTCATGCCGTGTTTTAAAAAATTATCTATATCAAATTTCTCTTTACTTATATAAAGTTTTCCTTTTCCTGATAAAACATAATTAGTTTCAAACTTATAATCGTGTACTTGCAAACTTGTTCTATTACCTGCTTTAAACAAAATCTTTTTTAACGCATACGGCGTTTGAACACCATCAGCAATCCACAATTCATATCCCCAATGTTTATTAACTTTTTTAATATTCATGTTAGTTCTAGAAAATTTTTCTAATTGTTGTTCTACATAATCTTTATCAAGAAACCCGTAATCCTCAGGATCTATTCTTAATGTTTGACAAGATAACAAGATATTTTTTACTTGATCTTCCCCTTTATAAAATTTACAACTACCTGGCTCATAATGCATTGGCCAATCCTCATGTCTGAAATTATCAAAGTTCTTTGTCAAAAAATCTAAGAATTGCCTGTTATAACATATGTGTGTAGGCCTAACTACCTCATTAAAATAATGCAAAGAACTTTGGTGCTTCCAACGATTATCTAACGATAACAAATGATCGCAACAAAATTTTTCAAAACCAGAATGAATATCAAGACCTTTTCTAAAAGAAAATCTGGCTTTTTTAAAATCATAGTCGATATTCCATAAACTATACAAGTCAAATGCAAAAGTCCCAGCAATCAAGGAATCAAAACTAGGAGATGGTCCGGCGAAACCATAAGAGGTTTCATTATAGTCACCTCTTAACTGAAATGCAAAATCTTTCATTTGTCCTACAAAAAAATCTTGTTCTTTTTTAGTCTCAGAATTATACAAATATAGCATGTCAGGGCGTAAAATCACAATACGATTATATATAACATTATTACGATATTCATAAAGACGTTTATCTAACCCTGCAAGATACATAAGATAAAAAAGAGGCTTAAAGTATGAATTAGAATGTTTTTCAGCATCACTTCGATTTTTATAATCAGGACAATCTGTAAGTCTAACAAATCGTTGACTTACAACATTTTGTCCTTTATCCTCCATAAACTTACGAAAATCATCTTCTTCTAATGTATTGCTTTTGTACATACTCACATACCAATCAGAATCTTCAAAGATATCATTTACATATTTTATGATATATTCCTTACAAAAATGCCAAGTCCTAGGAGCGCCAGCTAATATTATTGCAGTTTTAATTTTATTTTTTATCAAATCCATAAACAGTAAGTCCTATTCGTATCGCAAACCAAATTGCAATATTAAACCTGTCCCCTTCCATCATATACCCATCTCTATTTCCCGGAGAGTCAAACATCTCTTCACTTAATTTAAATAAACCCGATAGCCATTTTACAACAGCAGATATATTTCCAAAAACCCAACTTTGGCTATGCAATATGTTATTATGTGAAAATAAAATTAACTTTTTATTCCATGTATCGTGCAAAAAAGGTTTTATTTTTTCTATATTTTCTACTGAATAGTTTCCCCAAGAAATCAAAACATGCTCATAGTCCCGAATGTCGGAGTAAAAATTATTATGCAATAAAAAGTTTTCTAAACTAAACCCAGCATTAGAAAACTTTTTAAAAAGATAATTGTGTTCAATTTCAATCTCTGGGTTATCAACTTGTATAGTATGGACCGATAATTGTTCTGCAACGTTTCTGCAAAATTCTTCAAATTTATTATGATACCCGTCTATATCTAAAACTAAAATTTTTGTAGTATTCTCATTTGACATTATAAAGCTCTCTACTAAAACTTATTATTGAATGTCAGATCACCCGGCCACAACGGTAATTTAGTTCCAGGAGCTCGCTTAGGTATTTTGCTATCAGCACTACTAACGCAACTAGGACTACTGCACGGTTTTGGTCCATCAAATAATTTAAACCCAGTTTCTATATTTCCTAAAGGAGGATCATAACAACTATAACTTCGTTTAATACTTCCATCTGGCTCTCTTATTATAATACCTCTGTATCCGCTGCTACATTCCCATCCATTAAATTTATTAAAGTTAAAGGCATTAAAACGTTCAGCTTGATCCATATACCATATCTTTCCTTTTTTATCTACAAATTCAATTTGAAAGTGCTGTGGAATTTGACTGTTTTCTTCTTTGAAAATTGGATCTGGAGTCTTAAAGTACCTCGGCGCTGGCCGCTTAACCTTTTTTGATTTAATTGCCTTATCCTCGGTGAATGCTCGTTGAGGCATCCCATTATGTAAACGATCTAACATTTCTTTTGTATATCCATCTACAACCCTACTTGCAGTAGGATCACTTTGAGGTTTCAGCGTAACATTAATACCTTGGTTATGGAAGAATAATGCATTGTCAAAGTCACGCTCAAACCATTCTGGCACCATGACCATATTAATGGTAATTTGAACATCATGCTCTTGGCATAAAATTAGTTTATCTGCAAATTCTTGCATTTTTTCTTTAGTGTTTACATGCTCAGTATGTAAACTTGCTGTTATACTAGCACGATGAAATTTACTAACGGCAGGACAATATTTCTCTTCAAACCATTTCATTGGTCGACTCATATTACTGGTCATGTGAACACTTGTATAATTTGTGTTAGCAACATCATCATTTAGATAACTTAATATATCCGTATAACCTGGATGAAATGTCGGTTCACCACCACTTAAGCTAAAATGAAAACTATTAAAATTCCGTTCTCTGGCCTGTCTTTTTATTTCATCTATTGTTTTTAAACATAATTCTGTAGGCCTATGATCTTTAGTATCACTTCTGGCATACGGCCAACAATAACTACATCTATAATTACAATATCGACCTAACAGCCAACTTATAGAAAATAGGTCTTTATATATCATGGTTCGCTGACCTACTCTAACTAAATCATTGTAAGGTATGGCTTTAAAGTCGTATGCACTCCAGCTTAAATTACTCATGTATAATTAATAACCTTTTCAATAAATAAACTTACAATTTTGTGTAAAAACCAAACAAAATTAGCAAACTATTTATGGGCAAAAAATCGATGGGCTTAGTTTACTGAAAATAATTTTTCCTTTATAAAATTGGCCTGCCAAATACACCCATCTAAATTAAAATGGCAACCATCATCAATAACATAATCATTCCATTTTTCGTTTAATATTTGATCCTGAATAGTTTGAACATTATCAATGAAGCAACAATCTTTTTTATGGAAAAACAATAAATCAACCTGTGACTTTAGATATTCGATACTGACCTTATGCTCTATACAAAAATTAGAAGTTGATGTGAACCTTTCATACCACATCTTTGCTAAAGAAAATCTATCTTTATCTTCCTCTCTCATAAATACTTTCTGATTGAGAACTCCAAAATTTATATTCCAAACTTGATCCATTGTCAAATCAAGATAAAAATAATTTTTATTCTCTTGAACTACTCTATCCAGACTAACAAAATTATGCGGTAAATTTTTGTAATAAGTATATCTTCCTTCATTCGTAATCTGAAAAATTACTTTATCAAAATTTAACAATTTTTTAGATTGATGCAACACATTTATACTGTGCATTACGCTAGTTCCAGGAAAGGCAAAATTATAAAAGTTGTGCTCTGGCATTATTTTAGCAATCTGACGGACCCAGTTAATTTCTCCGGAATTCGCAAATCCTTTATGATCACCTATATGCAATCCTGAAGTCCAGCTACATCCTAAACATAAAATATTCATGCTATACTCCTAATATCTAATAATATTCTTGATCCATACCAAAGCATCTTATGTTTAAAGGTAGTATGTTTTCCAAATCGATTATTAGAAATATCAACATCTGCTAATCTAAACAAAGAAGAGGATAACTTTATCATAGATATTATATTGCCAAAGATCCAACTTATTTCTTTATCTAAATCATTTTCTTGAAAAATTACTAAATCTTTCATGAATGTGTTCATATAAGGATTTAAATTTTCAACATTTGTACAAGAGTACGGATGCATTGCATAAATCACATTTATAAACGGTTTATTTTGATTATAAATCCTATAATCGTCATGAAGTAATATAAACTCTTCTAAATTAATAGATGCTTGACTAAGCTTTTTATAGTAATCATCTCCTTGGTCAATATTTACAGGTACAATTACACCTTCCACATTTAAAATTTTTTCTATTTCAAATTTGAAAAGACTAAATTCTTCTATATTATTATCAATATCTATTAACAATAATTTACCATTTACCATAATCTTTTTCGTCTATATTAAACTTATTAAGATAAAATTTTTTAACAGACTTTAACCGTCTATCCCAAAGAACATCGCGATGTGGATTCTTAGGATCTAAATTTAAACTCGTATATTCTCTAAAAAGTTTATTAAAATCGGTAGTAGGTCTAATTACTCTAGATGTAATTATCTTGTTACCTCCAACCTGGCTATGAGGGTCAGGAATAAGATTATGTTTATCGAAAAAGCTCCTAGTCATTGCATGGGACTCTTCTTTGAAATAAACTATTGGCTTTATTTTATTAAATGCCGAATTATGGTGCCAATAAAAATGTCCTAACAAATCAGCAGCGCAGGAACCACATATAAAAAAAACATCTGCTGTAGTGTTTACAGGAAAATTCAAATCCGGTATTACAAAATCTCCCGAAACTGTAAAAGCAAAAACAAAAGGTTTATCATTATTTAATTTGCTAAGATGAGATTTATCATAGTATAATAAAACGTCTGGTCTAGTAAATATAACTTTATCATATAGTATATTATTTTTTAATTCATATTTTCGTTTAGCTCTAGCTGCTATCGAAATTAAATAAAATCTAGACATAGTGGCATTATCATTTTGCAGTTTACCGTTAAACATAAAAGTAGATCTTACATCAAGATAGTCTAAACTTATTAAATTGTAACTATTTTCATTAAAAAAATCTGAAAATCCTTCCTTAGTTTCAGTTTTGCTTCCCCAAACAGCTAAATACCAGTCGATTTCCCCAAATATATCTTTGTAGGCATTCATGGCATGATATTTTATTTGATTCCAAGTTCGTATGTGACCTGCTAGTATTCCGGCTGTTTTCATGAACAATTATTTCCGATTAAATGAAAAAGTTCGGTATTTAGATTTCTCCAATCTTCATTTCTCACTTTGTTAATCTTCGCATCCCTATCAAGAAATAAACGTATATCTCCTGATTTATCAAATTCAGATTTTATCATTCTTAAAGCATGAGGATTTACATTTAATTTAGATAAATTCGCAAAAATTTCATCCTTGGCGTTTTTTGGTAGATTACAAGGCTGCATCCAATTAGGCCCATCAACCATTTGCCATTCTACAATCAAATTTCCTTTGTACGTATTTTTAACAAATTCTTCTAATAAATGAAAATTATTAACATTATAAATACTAATAATACCATGTATTTTCGACTTCTTTGGAAAATTTTCTGCAAACCATGACATTGTTTTAACCACGTTTTCCCATTTACTTCCCTTACGTAGAAAACTGTTTAGATCTCCATAAGCATCGACACTTAGATTAACCCACACAACGTTACATTTTTTTAACAAATTATGAAGATCAGGCCTAGGAATTATCGTTGTGTTTGTAGTCAATAATATCCTTAATTGATCTAAGTTACACCTATTTAATAAATCGATAAATTTATCTTGCTCCATTAATGGCTCTCCGCCAATTAATTTCAAATATCTTAAATTTGTCAAATCATAATTATCTAAAATAGGCTTACTGTTAATAATACCAGATAATTTTACAGGAGGAAAAAAATCATCTCCTAATTTTTTAGCATCATTGTACCAATTGGTACTTAATTCTGGGTTACACATTCTGCATCTATTGTTACACACATTACTTAATGCTAGATCTACATGCGTAAGAATCGGTTTCTCAGGAACAACTGTACCTAAATCTCTAACAAAATCAAGACGCATACTATGTTTACCATTACTGATCTTTTCTTGATC
>Ga0129336_10001933_pt1 | contig 12706 bp, 14 predicted proteins | sample CPB6_02_DNA_FD_96878 | JGI IMG/M metagenome (GOLD analysis project Ga0129336, IMG submission 96878) | Freshwater to marine salinity gradient microbial communities from Chesapeake Bay, USA - CPBay_Sum_0.6_0.2_DNA | ecosystem: Environmental > Aquatic > Marine > Coastal | place: USA: Chesapeake...
CAAGGGTCTTCTGTTCCAAATCGAAAGAGATGCTAACAGAATCGCTCAGAGAACTCGTCGCGGCAAGGGTAACATCATCATGTGTTCTGCTGACGTTGCTTCAGCACTGACCATGGCTGGTGTTCTGGATTACACCCCTGCACTCAACGCTAACCTGAACGTTGATGACACCGGCAACACCTTTGCTGGCACAATCCAAGGTAAGTATCGCGTATATATCGATCCTTATTCGGCAAACCTGGCTGCTGATAACAGCGGTCTGGCACAAGGCAGCAACCAATACTACGTTGTTGGTTATAAGGGTTCTTCCCCTTATGATGCTGGTCTGTTCTATTGCCCATATGTTCCTCTCCAAATGGTTCGTGCCGTTGGTGAGAACACCTTCCAGCCTAAGATCGGCTTTAAGACCCGCTACGGTATCGTTGCAAACCCATTTGCAGAAGGTACTGATCAAGGTCTGGGTCGTCTTCGCGTCAACAGCAACCGCTACTATCGTCGCGTTGCCGTTAAGAATCTCATGTGATCCATACTCACAAGAGTTCACTGGAGGGTCCTTCGGGACCCTCTTTTTTTGTATCCGTTACGCTATCGATAGTCCGATCCTTGAAGATCTATTAGATAAATAATTAGAAAAAGATGGCAGTCGGTAACGCATTTAGTAATCAGGTACAGAATCGAAATTTTCTGTCTCCGATTGGTTTTAAATTTATGTTGAACAGGGCACCGAAAGTTGCTTTCCTGAGTAATACGGCCAACATTCCAGGAATGACTCTAGGTGTAGCAGTTCAACCATCTTATCTTAAGGATATTGATACTCCTGGCGATAAAATTGTTTTCGACGATTTTACTCTTCGATTTCTTGTAGATGAAAATCTTGAAAATTACATGGAAATCCAAAACTGGATGAGGGGTCTTGGATACCCAGAAGATTTGCAAGAAATTTATGATCTACAGAACCAACAATCAAACGTAAATACATCTCAATCAAAGTTAATGAACATCTATTCAGATGGAACTTTGCAAGTTTTGACAAGTGCTCAAAATGCAAATTTTAAAATTAAATTCAAAGATTTGTGGCCATACTCTTTATCCACACTTGAATTTAATGCAACAGATACGGATGTTCAATACTTTACAGCAGATGTATCTTTCAAGTATACTATCTACAATATAGTTGATTTAAATGGCGATCCCTTATGAATATTGACCTTGATATGATTCAAAGTATGTGGGAAAAAGATTCCAAAATTGATATTGATAATCTTCACACAGAGTCTTTAAATATTCCCGCATTACATGCAAAATACTTTGATCTTTATAATAACTTAGTTCTTTTAAAGAAAAAGGCAGAGCAACAGAAAAGGAATATTCGCCACGAGAGGTATGAATATTATGCCGGAAAAGCAGATCCTGATGTTTATGTAGAAAATCCCTTTCCCAAAAAAATTAGGGATAAAGATACGATGCAAAAATATTTGGATGCGGATGAAAAATTGTCCAATGTCAATCTCAAAATTGACTATTATGAAACTATGCTAAATTACTTAGAGAGCATTCTTAAAGTAATTCAAAATAGAACTTACCAAATTAAAAATGCGATTGAATTTGTAAAATTCCAGGCAGGTTATGGTTAATAATACGAACTTAGTTATCAGTAAGTCAAACGAAGTTTTTCTGAAAATACGGACAGAACCTCATATTGAGTATGAACTGAGAGATCATTTCAAGTTCGAAGTTCCAAATATGAAGTTTATGCCTCAGTACAGAAACAAACATTGGAATGGGGAAATACATTTATTTGACACAAGAAGCAAACAAATCTATGTTGGTCTTTTAGATAAGATTGTTAGTTTTTGCGATCAATATGGATATACTTATAAGTTCGAAGATAATAAATTTTACGGCCTTCCATTTGAAATCAATGAAAATATTTCATATGAAGGTGTAAAGGATTATATGGCCTCTATTTGTTCCCATTCTCCACGTCAGTATCAAATAGAGGGAGTATATGATGCCCTAAGGCATAATCGAAAGTTACTGATAAGTCCCACTGCGTCAGGTAAAAGTCTGATGATTTACGCCCTCGTGCGATATTATGTGGATAAAGGGCAAAAAATTCTTTTAGTTGTCCCAACGACATCTCTTGTAGAGCAGATGTACAAAGATTTCCAGGATTATGGATGGGATGCTGAGTCATATTGCCACCGTATCTATTCAGGAAAAGAAAAAACAAATGAACATCCTGTAACAATTACAACTTGGCAGTCTGTTTATAAATTGGAACGTTCTTTCTTTGAAGATTATAGCGTCATCATAGGCGATGAGGCACATCTTTTCAAAAGTAAGTCTCTTATATCTATCATGACTAAATTGCATCATGCAAAATATCGTTTTGGATTTACTGGAACTCTTGACGGAACACAAACACACAAGTGGGTTCTTGAAGGATTATTTGGCCCATCATATAAAGTCACTAAGACTGCAGAACTGATGGAACAAGGTCATCTGTCAACGTTAGATATCAATTGCATTGTTCTCAAACATCCACCACAAAAATTTGAAACCTATGAAGATGAGATTCAATATCTTATCTCTCACGAAAAAAGAAATAAATTTATCACAAATTTAACGTTAGATCTCAAAGGAAATACATTAGTTCTTTATAGTCGGGTTGCCACACATGGAGAGCCTTTATTTAATCTCATAAATACACATAAGCGAGATGATCGTAAAGTATTTTTTGTTCATGGTGGAGTGGATGCGGAAGAAAGAGAACTTGTAAGAGAAATTACTGAAAAAGAAAATAATGCAGTAATCGTTGCATCTTACGGAACTTTTAGTACTGGCATCAATATTAAAAATTTACACAATGTTATTTTTGCTTCACCAAGCAAATCAAGAATTCGAAATCTTCAATCAATTGGAAGAGTTTTAAGAAAAGGAAAAAATAAAACCAAAGCAATACTTTATGATATCTCCGATGATTGTACATACAAGTCAAGAAAAAACTATACGCTCAATCACCTTATTGAAAGAATTAAAATCTATAACGAAGAAAATTTTAATTATGAAATAATTACAATTCAGTTAAAGAAATGATGGAAGAAGATTTTTATGCAACACTTAAATTAAAAACGGGAGAGGAAATCTTCGCTAAAGTATCTGCCGAAGAACTTGAGGATAAAACAATTCTTTTGCTATCTTATCCTGCTACAATAAGTGAAGTTAAAACAAGAACGGGAATTTATGGTTATAAATTAGAACCATGGCTTAAAACAACTTCAGAAGACATGTTCATTCTGAACATGGATGATATCCTTACTATGTCCGAATCTTCTGATATTGAAATGATTTCAATGTATCAATCTTATGTTCGTCAATATCAAAAAATTAAAAATAGTCAATCGCAGATCAGTCGAAAGATGGGTTACATTGCGAATGTCAATGATGCTAAAGAAATTTTAGAAAAGATCTTTAAAAGTAGCTAAGCCTGATCTTCAAACCGGACAAAGGTATTCTACTGATAATTTAAATACTTGTCAAGGCTTTTTAAAGATGTTATAATACCTACATATTAAATTAGAATGACTTATGATAACTACAGCAGTAATGGCTAAAAGGAAAAGGTCAGAACATTACGTCAATAACAAAGAGTTTCTTGCAGCACTTATTAGATATAAAGAAGATAGAGAGATTGCAAAGATTCAAGGAAAACCACAACCACAGATTCCACGATACATTGGTGAGTGTTTTTTAAAGATTGCAACTCATCTATCCTTTAAACCAAACTTTGTCAATTATATGTTTAAGGATGACATGATTTGTGATGGTATTGAAAATTGTGTTCAATATATTCATAACTTCAATCCAGAAAAGTCTCAAAATCCTTTTGCTTACTTTACTCAAATCATTCACTACGCATTTCTGAGACGCATTCAAAAAGAAAAGAAGCAACTGGAAATCAAAAATAAAATTCTTGAAAGAACTGGATATGATCAAGTCTTTGAAGATGGGTCAGTTGACGGATCTAACTATTCCGATTATAATAGCATCAAAGATGCTGTCCATTCTAAACTTCGCTATTGAATGAAAGTCGCTATTATTACGGATCAACATTTTGGGGCAAGAAAGAACTCTAAACTCTTTCATGACTATTTTCTAAAGTTTTATAATGAAGTATTTTTTCCGACGCTAAAAGCGGAGGGAATCACTACTATCATTGATATGGGAGATACGTTTGATAGTCGTAAAGGTATTGATTTTTCGGCCTTGGCTTGGGCAAAAAACAATTATTACGATCCTCTTAAAGAGTTGGGATGTGCAGTTCATACTATTGTTGGAAATCATACTGCATATTATAAAAATACTAATGAAGTAAATGCCGTAGATCTTCTTCTTCGAGAGTATGATAATGTGACAGTTTATTCAAAACCAACCGAAACTAAAGTAGGAAATCTTAAAGTCCTTTTTATACCGTGGATCAATCAAGAAAATGAAGAAATTACTTTCAAAACTATTCAAAAGACAACTTGCACAGTGTCGATGGGGCACCTTGAACTCCAAGGATTTAGAGTTAATCGACAACTCGTCATGGAGCATGGTGTGGAAAGCAAGTTATTTGAGAAGTTCAGTCATGTCTTCTCGGGACACTATCACACTCGATCGACTGATGGGAGGATTTTTTACCTAGGAAATCCTTATGAAATGTTTTGGACTGATGTTGGAGATCAAAGAGGATTTCATATTTTTGATACCGAAACATTAGAACTCACACCAGTCAACAATCCTCACAGACTTTTTTATAATATCTACTACGAAGATACGCCACATCAAACATTCGATCCTACAGAATATCAAAACAAAATAGTAAAAGTCATTGTTCGCAAAAAAACTGATCCCAAAAAGTTTGAACAATTTATTGATAAACTTTATTCATCCAATGTTGCAGAACTCAAAATTGTTGAAAACTTCCAGATTCAAGAGTCTGAAGAGTTTGAAGCTTTTGAAAATGAAGATACTCTATCTATTTTGAATCGATATATAGAAGAAGCAGAAGTTGAAATGGATAAATCAATGATCCAAAAAATTATTCAAGATGTTTATCAGGAAGCGTGTGAGATGGTGTAAATGTATATTTTAACAATTGATGGCCGAGAAAGTGAAGGTGCATATGCCGTCCAAAATGAAGATGGAGAACAAATTCTTTATCTCTTTGAAGAAGAAGATGATGCCACTCGATTTGCTATCATGTTGGAAGAAGATGGATTTCCTGAAATGCATGTGATTGAAATTGAAGATGAGTTGATGATTGGAACATGTGAAATGCACAATTATCAGTATACTATAATTACTAAAGATGATCTTGTGATTCCCCCCGACGACAATGATTTTATTTGAAAAAATTTCTTGGAAAAATTTTCTATCAACTGGTAATCAACCAATTGAAGTAGATTTTCAAAAAAATACAACAACATTGATTGTTGGGACAAATGGTGCCGGAAAATCAACCATTTTGGATGCCCTTACATTTTCATTATTTGGTAAACCATTTCGCAAAATTAACAAACCACAACTTGTCAATAGCGTTAATGAGAAAGACTGTAGAGTCGAAGTTCAGTTTTCAATTGGCAATACAAATTGGAAAGTAGTTCGTGGTATCAAACCAGCAGTGTTTGAAATTTATCGAAACGATTCTCTTTTGGACCAATCATCAGCTGCTTTGGATCAGCAGAAATGGTTGGAACAAACAATTCTCAAAATGAACTATAAGTCTTTCACTCAGATTGTCATTCTGGGTTCAAGCACTTTTGTTCCGTTCATGCAACTTCCTGCTGCTCATCGCCGCGAAGTCATTGAAGATCTTTTGGACATTAAAATCTTTTCTTCAATGAATGTGATTATCAAGGATAAGATTAGGCAGGTTAAAGATGAAATTAAAACTTTAGAACTAAAGAAAGAAACGCTCAAAGATAAAGTTGAGATGCAAAAAAACTTTATTGAGGAACTTGAGAGTCGCGGTAATGCCAATATTAATGCCAATAAAGAAAAAATTGCCAAGTTGGATAATGAAGTTGTTGATTACATGGAGAAGAACTCATCTTTAGAAGAACCTCTTCGTGAACATATTCGAGAGCAAGATGAGTTGATGGGATATGCGGAGAAACTTCGTAAGTTAGGAAATCTTAAAGGAAAGATTTCTCAAAAAGTATCAACGATTACGCAGGAGCACAAGTTCTTTACAGAGAATACGGTTTGTCCTACCTGCACACAAACAATTGAAGATGAGTTTAGGTTAAATAGAATTAGAGAAGCTCAAAATAAAGCAAAAGAGTTGCAATCTGGTTATAAGGAACTAGAGGAGGCAATTAAAGAAGAAGAACTTAGAGAGCTTCAATTCAATAGTCTTTCAAAGGAGATTACAAACCTAACAAATGAAATTTCTAAAAACAATATTCGAATCTCTGGAAACCAAAAACAAATCAGAGATCTTGAAGCGGAAATTCAAAGAATTGCCGATCAATTACAAAATCGAAATATTGAACATGAAAAGTTAGAATCCTTTAAAGAAAATTTAAAAAACATATATTCTGATCTAGGAGAGAAAAAGAACTCCGTTAATTATTATGATTTTTCGTACAGTTTGCTTAAGGACGGTGGAGTTAAAACCAAAATCATCAAGAAGTATCTTCCGCTTATTAATCAGCAAGTAAACCGTTATCTTCAGATGATGGATTTTTACATTAACTTTACTCTTGATGAAGAATTTAACGAAACCGTTCAATCCCCAATTCATGAAGATTTTTCTTATGCATCGTTTAGTGAAGGTGAAAAGCAACGTATCGATCTAGCACTTCTGTTTACGTGGAGAGAAGTGGCAAAGTATAAAAATTCTGTTTCCACAAATCTTATGATTTTGGATGAAGTCTTTGACAGTTCACTGGATAGTCAAGGCACTGATGAATTTTTAAAAATTATCCGTTATGTAATTAAGGATGCCAACATTTTCATTATCTCCCATAAGACTGGGATGGAAGACAAATTTGAAAGTGTCATAAGGTTTGATAAAGTCAAAGGTTTCTCGCGTATGATGGCCTGATAAAACAAAGGACAATGAACACTCCAAACTGGCAACATCACTCTAAAAAGGAACAAAAACGAAAACTTAAACCGCAAGCACTTCGACAAGCAAAAGCACGTCGCCAAGCACTCAAGAAGCGCCTCTCAGGGGGCGCTTCTTCTATAGGTATATACTCGTAGGCATAAATTTTTGTTAAGAAATCGTCATAAATGCCTAGATAGTAGTAGAATAATGGAGTGAGAATACAATGACAGAAAATCAATCTTTATTATGATGTTCCCTGTGCGTGGAGGTAATTATGCACAATCTTATTTCTTTTAATCAACTTGCTTATTGGAATAATATGAAAAATCGTGATAAAGATGGTGAAGATGAATTGATGAATGAATACTTTGAGTGTTTGACTGAATGTGATGAGGATACGCAGACGTGTAGGAAATTATGTAGAAGGATCCTTGCGGCATAGTCAGTTCAAAAACCGTCATACTGGTCGTCCAAAGGGCGACCTTTCTTTTTATAATGGCTACATACGCAACAGACCTATGGCAGTCAATCACGAAATCAAGTCCCAACTTGCTAAACTTCTTGCTACAGAAGACCTTGTAGTAGAACACAAGAAGGTAGAGACTGCCTGCTTTAATGTCCACACTCGTGTGCTAACTCTGCCTATGTGGGAGCGAGCAAACAGCACCGTGTATGACCTTCTGGTGGGTCATGAGGTGGGCCACGCTCTTTATACTCCTGATGAGAATTGGTTGAAAGAGTACAAGATTCCCCCACAGTTCGTGAATGTGGTTGAGGATGCTCGTATTGAGAAATTGATGAAGCGTCGTTATGCTGGTCTTGCCAAGACCTTCTATAACGGTTATAAGGAATTGTCCGATGAAGATTTTTTCCAACTGGGTGATGATGATATTACAACTTACAATCTTGCCGATAAGGTCAATCTGTATTACAAGATTGGAAATTTTGTAGAAATTCCTTTTGATGATTTTGATGAGATGCCCATCGTTCGTATGATCGGTGAGTGTGAGACTTTTTCTGATGTTCTGATTGCCGCAGAAGAACTCTATAAGTTCTGTAAGCAAAAGCAGCAGGAAGAAACTAAAACTCCCATGGATAATCTGGAGTCTCAATCTGAAGGTTCTAACCAACCCGCTTCTGACTTCTCCGATCAACCAGAAGATGAAAATAATTCTGAAGAATCTCAAGAAAAAGAATCATCTGGCGGAACTGCTAAAAATGATCAACCATCAACTGTTGGTGGACAATCTGCTGAAGAACCAGAAGTAAAAACGGCAGATGCACTTCAAGATAAGATTCGTGATCTTGTAAACATGGATGGTTATGAAAATAATTATGTTGAAGTTACCAAAGTAAATCTTGAGACAATTATTGCAAAGAATAAAGATATTCATTTTGATATTGATTCGTGTTTTAACCAACAACAGAAATCTCATAATGAGATGGCTGAAGAAAAAGGATTTGCTCCGATAAATCTTTTTGAAAAAACAGATGTAGAATTCTTCAATTTCAAAAACTCTGCACAGAAGGAAGTCAACTATCTGGTGAAGGAGTTTGAGTGTAAGAAAGCGGCAGACTCCTATGCCCGTGCTACCACTGCTCGCACTGGTGTTCTGGACTGCTCCAAACTTCATACTTACAAATATAATGAAGACCTATTCAAAAAAGTCACCACTCTTGCCGATGGTAAAAATCACGGCCTTGTGTTTGTTCTAGATTGGTCTGGATCAATGAGTCATGTTCTTACAGATACCTGTAAGCAATTGTTTAATTTGGTGTGGTTCTGTAAGAAAGTTGCGATTCCGTTTGAAGTGTATGCTTTTACAAATGAATGGCGTCGTGGAGAGTATGATTATGAAACTGGTAAGCATCTTGCTGTTGATCGCACTCCTCATTATGAAAAAAAAGAAGGAGTGTTTGCAATTGATGAAACATTCTCTATGATGAATATTCTCACTAGTAAAGTTTCGGGTAAAGAATTCGAGCATCAAATGCTCAATATCTGGCGTCTTGCTTCTTGTTTCTCTGACATTTATCACACTTCATTTACATATCCAAGTCGTCTTTCTCTTTCTGGAACTCCTTTGAATGAGGCATTGATTTCTCTTCATCAGATTCTTCCCAAGTTCCAGAAAGAGAATAAACTTCAGAAGGTTCACTGTGTTGTTCTAACTGATGGTGAATCAAATAGTCTTCCTTTTCATGTTGAAGTAAAGCGCGGTTGGGAATCTGAACCTTATATTGGTTGTCGCGGTGTTAATCCTTCAACAACTTTTCTTCGTGATCGCAAACTCGGAACTACTTATAACTTTGGATATGGGTATCATGAGTTTACTGACACTCTTGTCAAGAACTTGAAAGAGAATTTTCCGTCAATTAATTTTATTGGAATTCGTGTCCTTGAAGGCCGTAATGTAGGTCGTTTCATTCATTTGTATCATCCACAATGCGACAAAAATTATATTGCAATTCAAAACGATTGGAAGAAACTGAAAAGTTTTACCATTACTAACTCTGGTTATGATGCATACTTCGGATTATCTGCAACTGCACTTTCTCAAGATACGGAGTTTGAAGTTGCTGAAGATGCCACTAAGTCTCAAATCAAATCTGCGTTTGTCAAGTCTCTGAAGACCAAGAAACTAAATAAAAAAGTATTGGGTGAATTTATCTCTTTGGTAGTGTGATGAAAGATTGGAAAAAATTGGCTTTATCAGATCCATCACTAAAGGATAAACAAATTCAAATTTTACTTTATGGACCAAAGTCTTTGACTGATGCGTGGTTTCTTCAAGCAATGAAATTTAAGTATGGACGGTTTTCTAACTGACCACTAGGGAGGTTTTAAGACCTCCTTTTTCTGTATAATAGCCTTGTTGAAACGAAACAAACATGGCACTTTCCACCGACTACATTCGTACTTCTCTTCAAAATCTTTATGGTAATAATATTACCAGTGGAGATATTCGTGCATGGTGTAGTATGAATGATGCAAACTACCAAACCGTAACAAAGCGTCTCGATCAATTCAAAACTGGTCGTGGCAAGTGGAATTTGGAAGTTACTCCTACTATAGTTGGAAAGATGGAACAAGCATATCAAGCTCCTGCAGTAGTTCCTCCTGTAGAACAGAACCTTATCCCAGAAAAAGATGATACCTTCGTCAAGTTTGGTAACTTTGCTGATGTTAAAAAAATTATTGAGTCCCGTCTATTCTATCCAACGTTCATTACGGGTCTTTCGGGCAACGGTAAAACGTTCTCGGTTGAGCAAGCGTGTGCTCAACTTAAACGCGAATTGATTCGTGTAAATATTACGATTGAAACGGATGAAGATGATCTTATCGGCGGTTTCCGTCTTGTTGATGGAAATACTGCTTGGCACAACGGTCCTGTGATTGAGGCCCTGGAGCGCGGTGCTATTCTTCTCCTTGACGAGATCGACCTCGCTTCTAACAAAATCCTCTGCCTTCAGTCCATTCTAGAAGGAAAGGGCGTTTTTCTTAAGAAGATTGGTAAGTGGGTGAAACCTGCTATTGGATTCAACGTTATCGCCACTGCCAACACCAAAGGTAAGGGTTCTGATGATGGCCGCTTCATCGGCACCAATGTTCTCAACGAAGCATTCCTTGAGCGTTTCCCTGTGACCTTTGAGCAGTCCTATCCTGCTCCCGCAACAGAGCAGAAGATCCTGGAAGGTATCGCTTTGGACTTGAGTGTGGAAGACCGCGACTTCTGTAAGCGCCTGGTGGACTGGGCAGATGTGATCCGTAAAACTTTCTATGATGGTGGTATTGAGGAAATCATCAGCACTCGCCGCCTGGTTCACATTATTCGTGCTTACAGCATTTTCGGCAACAAAGCAAAAGCAATTGATGTTTGCACTGCACGATTTGATGATGAGACCAAACAGTCGTTCTTGGAACTCTATGACAAAATTGATGTCGATTTCCAGATGCCTTCTCAAGAAGTTGCGCCTGAGGCACCTTTCTGATATAATTGGGGGAGGTAAAAAAGTGCCTTCCCCTTTATGAGTGATTCAACCTTTACTATTACTATGCCTGAAAACACAAATCATCTCTGGAAATATAACGAAGATAAAATTCTGAAGGACATTCAGGACTATGTGACCAGCACCTATAAGAGCCACTACTGCGGTCACAATACTGAATATCAAGATGTCCAAACTATTGACCTGATGGCAGCAAAGGACCTTGCCGCCCACTTCTGTCAGGCAAATATCCTTAAGTATGGCAGCCGCTATGGTGATAAAGACGGACGCAATAAGCGTGACTTGCTAAAAGTTATTCACTATGCTATGCTTCTGCTCCACTTCGACGGACACTATACCCGTCAAGATAATGGTCTCACCGAATTTCGCTGATAATGAAAACTCAAGAAAAGAACATGAAACTCTCTGACAACACTCTGACCATTCTCAAGAACTTTGCTGGAATCAATAACTCGATTCTTGTGAAGGAAGGTAGTAAACTCCGTACCATTTCTGTTGCTAAAAATATTCTTGCCGAAGCAGAAATTACTGAAGAGTTCCCACGCGATTTTGCAATCTACGATCTCAATCAGTTTCTCAATGGTCTAAGTCTTCATCAGGACCCTGACCTTGACTTCAAAGAAGATTCCTATCTGAGCATCAAAGAAGGTAAGCGTCGTGTGAAGTATTTCTTCGCTGACCCTAACGTGATCATTTCTCCTCCTGAAAAAGATATTCAACTTCCTTCGCAAGATGTTTGCTTCCAACTGGATAGTACTTCTTTGGAGAAACTAGTCAAGGCAGCAGCAGTATATCAACTTCCTGACCTTTCTGCTATTGGTGAAGCAGGTGTGATTAAACTTGTTGTTCGTGATAAGAAGAATGATACTTCTAACGAGTATGCCATTGTAGTTGGAGAAACTGACCAAGAGTTTACCTTCAACTTCAAGGTAGAAAACATCAAGATTATTCCTGGTGCTTATGACGTTGTGGTGTCCTCTAAACTTTTGTCACAGTTTACTAATACCAAATACAATTTGACTTATTATATTGCTCTGGAACCCGATTCTACATTTGGTTGATGGAATTTCTTTTATATTTAAATTCTCATGGGAAACAATTAATTCATGATTTAATTTCTGCAAAATTTCACATTCATGAGAATATTGGTTTCTGCCAAAATAATGTTTCATTTGGATATACTGTTCTTCCTAATAAATTTGTAATCTGTACAAAAAACATTAAAAGACAGGGATATGATCCATATTTTTATATTAATGAAACAGTCTACCATGAAGCAGTTCATGCAGCACAAATTTGTAAAGGGTCTGCTTTAGGTTTGAGTGTAAAACAAACACCACTCACTCCAGATAAACTTCAAAATGTTAGGGATTCTATTAATGCAACAAAAAACTATTCTTCAGAACATGAAGAAAGAGAATCTTATTATCTTGAAGATAAACCAAAACAAGTACGATATTATGTGAGAAAATTCTGTTTCTAATGAACATCTTCGTAACTTCCCCTTGGCCAGCAGAGAGTGCTATTTGTCTCCCCGATAAACACGTTGTTAAGATGCCTCTGGAATGCTGCCAAATGCTTTCCATCGTGGCA
>Ga0129336_10001934_pt1 | contig 12706 bp, 15 predicted proteins | sample CPB6_02_DNA_FD_96878 | JGI IMG/M metagenome (GOLD analysis project Ga0129336, IMG submission 96878) | Freshwater to marine salinity gradient microbial communities from Chesapeake Bay, USA - CPBay_Sum_0.6_0.2_DNA | ecosystem: Environmental > Aquatic > Marine > Coastal | place: USA: Chesapeake...
ACACAATCAGGATCATCGTCCGGTGCGGCGCGCGCTGCCGAGGCGCGTCGACGCGTTGATCTTGAAGAGGTTACGCCGATCTATCGTGCAGGGATTGCGCTGCTCGACTGTGTGAAAGAGACATTGCCGCACGCGATCATTGCAGGTGATTCAACGCAGGCAACCTATGCGGGATCGGTTGGCTATGCTCCCGATGCACCGCGACGCTTTTTCGGATCGATGACGGGCTTTGGCACGCTGGGCTATGCGTTGCCTGCCGCGATTGGCGCACGCGTAGGTGTTGATCATCCGGTTGTCGCGGTGATTGGTGACGGCGGTTTGCAGTTCACGATTGCCGAGTTGGGATCAGCGGTTGAAGAACGCGTGCCGGTGATCATTCTCGTGTGGAACAATCAGGGTTATGGTGAAATCAAAAGTTTCATGATCGCGCGCGAAATTCAGCCGCAAGGTGTTGATATCGGTGCACCCGATCTCTGCGCGATTGCGCGCGGTTATGGAATGCATGCGGAGCGACTTGAGGCGTTTAAAGATTTGCCGCGCCTGTTGCGCGAGGCTTCTGCGCGCCAAGGACCAACGCTAATCGATATCGATGAAGCGCGATTGATGGCGAATTTGTAAACTCCTAGCCCCACCACCTCAGTGACATGCAGGATAGTCCCGCGTCGACTTTGGCAATCTCGCTCGTGGCGAGCGGAATGACGTGATAGCCAGACTGCTCAAGACGCGCGCGCGTTTTCGGAAATGCCGCGCCCAAGAAAACACGATCATTAATGCGCAATGCATTCGCCGCACCCTCTTCGCCTTCAGGGGTGAGGATCACAGTGAGGCCGTCAAACACACCGGATGCTGCAAGACGTGACGTGGAGAGAATGGTTGTCTCGTCAAGAAGCGAACAATCAGATTTGAAATGCAACACATTCGCGGGCGTCTGAACAATAACCGGATTTTTTCCAAGCGCCCGCAGCGCCTCTGACAGCGCTTGCGCGCCGGTTTGATTGGTGCGGTCTGAAAGGCCGATCATCACACTGTCTTGCAACACAAGAATATCACCGCCATCGGCAAAGCCCGGACCTTGCAAGTCGATCACGCGCGGAAAGCGACGCTTTAACACGGGAGCCATTTCGGCAGCTTCACCAAATCGACTCTGTGCACCAGGCCGCATCACAATCGCGCCTTCGGTGAACACGAGTGCGGGGTCTTCGACAAACATCGAATCCGGATAGGCATCGAGAGCGGATAAGACCTCAACCGTTACACCAGCAGCCTCAAGAGCTCCGACATAGGCCGCATGCTCAGCAAGAACCGTTTGATAAGAGGGTGCGCCCACATCAACCGCACGCAATCCGTTGACGATGGCGTGACAGGGCGTGCGGACCAGTGCATTGTTGAAAGTGAAAACGGCGGGGGCAGACATGATAGGGCTCTCGAAACTTAAATTGAGGTAGAAGATGCGGACCGAAGACCAGATGATCGTGATGAAAGACGAGATGATTGCCTTGCGGCGTCACCTCCACGAAAATCCCGAACTCGGGCTTGAGGAATACAAGACCTCGGCCTTCGTGGCCAGCCGTCTTGCCGAATGGGGCTGGTCTGTGACCACCGGCATTGGTCAAACCGGCGTGGTCGGGACGCTTTCAAATGGTACTGGTCGCCGCGCCATCGGCATCCGCGCCGATTTCGACGCTTTGCCGATCGATGAAGAAACCAATCTTTCCTACGCGTCAAAAACACCTGGCCTCATGCATGCCTGCGGCCATGACGGGCATACCGCCATGCTATTGGCGACCGCCAAACATCTTGCCGAGACGCGCGATTTCGATGGCACTGTGCATCTCTTTTTCCAGCCCGCCGAAGAGAATTATGGCGGCGCGAAATTGATGGTCGAAGACGGACTATTTGAACGCTTTCCCTGCGACGCTGTTTTCGGCATGCATAATATGCCTGATCTCGAAGAAGGTGTGTTTGGATTTAAACACGGAACCTTGTTCGCCAATGCCGACGGCTTCAATGTTACACTCACGGGCCTAGGCGGTCATGCCTCGACGCCCGAAGTGACACGCGATCCGATTGTCGCCGGCGCCAGTATCGTTCTCGCTTTGCAAACACTTGTCTCGCGCAATCTCGACCCGATGGAAGCGGGTGTTGTGACGGTCGGCGTCTTCCAAGCCGGGCGCGCGTCAAATGCCATTCCGCAAACGGCCTCGCTGACTGTTGATGCCCGCGCGTTCACGCGTGAGGTCGCAGCGCTTTTAAAGAAACGCATTCCGGAGGTTATTCGCCTGCAAGCACAAAGCTTCGGTATTGAAGCTACGATCACCGAAATGACGGGCTATCCCGTTTTGGTGAATGACGCGGCGATGACTGATTTTGCGAAAAAAGTTGCGCTCGACACAGTGGGGAGCGCTCGTGTTATTGATCTGCAACGATCTTATACAGGGTCAGAAGATTTTTCTTATATGCTCGAAAAGAAGCCCGGATCTTATCTTGTTTTAGGCGCAAAAAACGCGCGGTCGCAGCCGTTGCATCACCCCGGCTACGACTTCAATGACTCAATACTTCTCACTGGCGCGGCCTACTGGGTTGACCTCGCTCGTGCCTTTCTCAAGGCGGGCTGAAGCCGACCAGCGGCGCGCCGCAATTATTTCTTTCCACCACCGAGGATGTCGGAGTCGATCATCGATTGCGCAAGTTTGTTATAGTCGACTTTGTATTCGCCATTGGCGATCGACTGCTTGAGCGCGATGACTTTCGCATAATCAAACGGTGGTTCGGAAAGACCATTGCCCTTGGCGATCGTCACTTCCACTTGCGGTGAGTCAGCTTTCGCCGCCACCGAAGCGTCTGCAAGTTTCACAGGAGCCGCAGCCGACGCCTTAGCGTCCGCCTTCGGTGCCTTTCGGACCGACGGATCAGCAAGAACAGCTTTGCTTCCAATTGGGTCTATCATCTCTCTCACCTCCAACGCGTACGTCGAAGAACATGGTTACACGTCTACAAACCATAAGACGGTTATCGGTTTGAGGATTTTAGCCCGGAGACCAAAAAAAATTCAATTTTCGAAATTTTTTACCAAGTTATTGAAATAACTTAGTAAATTGCCTTCTGCGAGAGCGCCTCGGAGCCGCGAGCCATGCCAATTTCGCGGCGGAGCGCGTTGGTGAGACGTTTCCGGAGACGGGCCCAGCGCAATAAATCCGCTGCGCGACGTTCCGCTTGATGCAATTTGAGATCAGCATCGCGATCAAATGTCGGTTCTTTCATGACGGCTTTACCCCCCACTTTTTGAGCCAATGCCCCCGTGGCACGGATCACAACTTAAGGAAGCAAACTACGTGCCACTCTACTATCCGTAAGTTGACGTACAGACCGAATTAGAGCCGAACTTGGTTATCTTAGGCGCGGCCCGAAGGGAGAGAAGGCAATTAATCGCCTTCATGAAGTGCCTTAGGGCCAAATCGAGGATCAAGGACTAGGGAGCCAAACCATCATGGCGATGCTTGACGCTCTTCTCGGACACACAATTCGTCAGGGAAATCTCCGTGTCATCGACCCCTGGGGCCGGTCGGCAACCTATGGTGACGGGACGGGACCTGGCATAACTATTCGCATTCACGACCTGAAAACGGTCATAAAACTGCTCTTTGATCCCCAAATGACCGTTGGCGAGTCCTATATGGACGGGAAACTCACGGTCGAGACTGGCACAATCTATGACGTACTCGATATCGCTTTACGCAATCTCGGTATGACGCCGCTGAAATATCCCCTCAGCGGCCTAACCGAAGGAATGCGCACGGCTTTTCGGCGCCTCGCTCAATTCAACCCGGCCGGACGATCCCGCTCGAATGTCGCGCATCATTATGATCTGTCCGACCGACTTTATGACCTCTTCCTCGATCCGGACCGTCAATATTCCTGCGCCTATGTCATGGATCCGTCAGATACGATCGAGACTGCGCAGGCCCAGAAGAAGCGCCATCTGGCGGCCAAGCTTCTCTTAAAACCGGAACAGAAAATCCTCGACATTGGCTCGGGCTGGGGCGGGCTCGGGCTTTATCTTGCCGCGATTGCGGCGGGCGATGTGACGGGTCTTACGCTGTCGAGCGAACAATATCGCGTGTCAAACCAGCGCGCGTCTGACGCCGGAATGACGGATCGTGTCAGGTTCAAAATGCAGGATTACCGGGCCGAGCATGGCCTTTATGATCGCATTATTTCAGTCGGCATGTTCGAGCATGTCGGCGTCAATCATTATGATGACTACTTCAAAATGGTTGCGCGTTGTCTCAAAGAGGATGGTGTGGCCCTAATTCATTCCATCGGCCGCGCCGATGGTCCGGGACATACCAATCCGTGGATTTCAAAGTATATATTTCCCGGTGGCTATAGTCCGGCTTTGTCGGAAGTCATTCCGGCGATTGAACGCGCGGGATTAATCATTACCGATATCGAAATCCTGCGCTTGCATTATGCAGAGACTCTCCGCCTGTGGCGCGAGCGGTTCGAGCAAAACCGGGCCGCCATTCGCGCACTTTATGATGAACGCTTCTGTCGCATGTGGGAGTTTTATCTGATCACAAGCGAATTATGTTTCCGCCATAATGGGCAGATGGTATTTCAAATTCAATTGGCGAAACGCTCGGATAGTGTGCCGATTACGCGCGATTACATTACTGAATTTGAAAAGGCGCATCCACCGGCACGCGCCCTAGCGCCCCTCGCGGATTATTCACGCGCGGCGTGAGGATCTGAAGAAAGAGGTGTGCGGCCGTCGATCACGATAGCGGCAAAGCCGAGACCCGCGAGCAAGAGGCTCGCGGTCAGATAAAACCAAATCAGCATCGCGACAATCGCTGCACCCGCACCATAGAATTTTTGTTGAAGCGTGAAATACGTATCAAGTTGCAAAAAAATTAATGACGCAAAAACCCAGCCCCCAACCGTAACCAGCGCACCGCTCCAAATGGCTTTACGGCTCAATGAGCCATGGGAAACAAGACGTATTAGACCGGCGACACTCACGATCAGAAGGCTAAATGAAATCAACGCACTGATGATTTCAATCATCAGTCCATAATCACGCAAAATATGCGGTTGATATGAAAAGACTGTACCATTCAACGCTAAAAAAAGCATGATCGCCACACTGACGAATGATACAGCGGCGATACCGCCAATAAGTCTTTCGCGAAACAATCGGCGGTCACGCTCAAAAAGTTTCAACGAGGCTTTGTAATATTCCGCAAAAAGACGGCTTAATCCAAGAATGACAAGTGCCACCAGAAATGCTGTGGCAACCGATTTGTCAAAACCACTTAATCCCTTAGCACTTTTCAGAAAGCCTTTGACCAAGGTTACAATTGATCCCGGCATATCAATTTCAGCATAGACAGGCTGATAGCGCGCGACATTCGGTATGCCAAAAATATCTTTGAGCGCTTTCACGAGCAGAATGCCGGGGAAGAACACGATCATCAGCTGATAAGAAATAGCTGCCGCAAAAGTTGAAAACTCGGCAATGTGAAAACGGAACCATGCGCCAAGACGAAAAGATAAGTGAGAGAACCCACGCGCATCATTCATGCGGCAGTCTCATCCGAAACAAAAGGTCCAAGATGGCTGCGCCCTTTTTTGTGAGCGAGCAAAGTCTGTCTATGGCGCTCACGGAGTGACGCGCGTTTTTCAACGGTCAAAAGCGGCGCGCAATGCGGACAGGCAACACCTTCTTCATAATCGGGCGATGAAAAGTCTGCTTCATCAAGCGGCGCAAGACACCCATAGCAAAGACGCATCGGTAGAGGCTTCAATCCATGGCCAAGTGCCACACGGCGATCAAATACAAAACAACCGCCACGCCAAAGACTTTGATCCTCCGGAATGGTTTCAAGATAATTCAAGATGCCGCCTTCGAGATGATAAACATTCTTGAACCCTTCGGCGACGAGATAGCTCGTGGCTTTCTCGCAGCGAATGCCGCCGGTACAAAACATCGCGATGGGGCGATCTTTGTCGGCCGCAAGATTTTTTTCGACATAGTCGGGAAAATCGCGAAAGGTCGGCGTTGCCGGATCAAGTGCATGATCGAACGTGCCCAGCCGATATTCGTAATCATTTCGCGTATCGACGACGATGGTATTGGGATCACTAATCAACGCGTTCCATGCAGAAGGCGGAACATAAGTGCCCACTTGTTTCAACGGATCGGCTTCCGCACGCCCGAGCGTGACGATCTCTTTCTTGAGCCGCACCTTCAATCGCAAAAACGGCATCACCACATCTTCTGAAAGACGGGGCTTCAGATCGTGAAATCCGGTCTCTTGGCGGATCGCGTCAAGCAGAGCTGCCATGCGTTCCGCGTCGGTCGCGATTGTCCCATTGATGCCTTCGGGCGCCACAAGCAGAATGCCACGCGCTGAAAAGTCACGACAAATTGCAAAAAGGCGCGCCCGAAGTGCTTCTGGGTCGGCGATCGGGGCAAAGCGATAAAAGGCGGCGACGGAAATAGACGACATAGTGCCGTTCTTTACCCTTCGCGCCCGCGCTGACAAGTATAATCGTCAAGAAAAGTGAGCGAATCGGAGTGAGCGCCCGCCATGACTGCGTCTCCCGCTGCTGAGATAAACCCGTCTAATCGCCGCCTGGGCATGGCGCTTGTTTTGGGGTCCGCCGTCACATGGAGTTTTGGCGGCGCATTGGCGCGTTTCATCACGGTACCCGACGCCTGGACTATGGTGATGTGGCGCTCGGGATTTGCCGCAATATTTCTAATCAGCGTGATGTTGTGGCGTGACGGGCCGGTCGGCGCCCTTCGCCATGTCATCCGCATGGGTTTACCGGGCTTGGGCGTCGCTCTTTGTTTTGCAACAGCTTCAACGAGCTTCGTTGTCGGACTTCAATATACGAGTGTCGCAAATATTTTGCTCGTTCAAGCGGGAGGTCCACTCATTGCCGCTTCGCTCGCCTATCTTCTCTTTCGTGAACGCGTGTCGCTAGGAACATGGATTGCCATTGCCAGTGTGATTTTCGGCATTGCGGTTATGGAATCGGAATCACTTGATGGCGCGATGTCGCCAATCGGGGGCGTACTCGCTGTTGTGATCTCGCTTTCATTCGCCCTCGCTACCGTGATCACGCGTCATTATTCGCATGTCGAAATGATTCCGGCCGTAACCTTGGGTGTAATTATCGCAGGCGTGAATGCTTTTTTTCACGCAGGCGATATGAGCATCACGCCGATAGATGGGTTTGTTCTGTTTCTTTTCGGAGCCGTCAATCTCGGCGGAGGCCTTGCGATATTTATTGCAGGCGCGCGCTTGATACCGGCGTCAATCGCTTCGCTTATCGGTACTGCCGAACCGGTTCTCGGCGCGGTATGGGTATGGCTCATTCATGGCGAAGTACCGAGTCTGCGCACCATCATCGGGGGCGTCATTGTCATGGGCGCGCTGATCGCCCATTCGCTCGGGCAATTAATGACGCGCGAACGATAATCTAACGCGCCTTCGAAAAAAATATACTCAAATAACTTATTCAAAAAGATCGGCGTGCGTTCCCACCCGGACGAACATGATCTGATTTACTGAGATCTGATAGATCAAAAGAAAATCACCCCCAATATGGCATTCGCGGTACTCGGCCCACTCGCCTTTTAAAGGATGATCGAGCCATTCGGCTCCAAGAGGCGCGTCATTAGCGATGAGCAAAAGCATCGCTACTTTCAGGCGCTTCATATCGTAACGACCGGAACGAGAAAGACGCTCCCAGTCTTTAGCAAATTGCTTTGTAAAGTCGCATGAGCGCGGTGGTGACGCTCGTTTTTTGTCAGCGGGTTTTGGTGTCGAGGGCATTCATCAAAGCCTTCGCATCACGAAAACGGGCCTGCCGCGCGGCGAGCATCTTGCGCGATTGAGCCATGGCGGCTTGCGTCTCGGCATTCGGGATTTTTAATTCAAGGGGCAAAGCTTTATCGCGCGCAATACGTGTAAGCGTCATGCGCACCGCATCTGAAACGGTCAGACCAAAATAGTTCAAGACCTCTTCGGCCTCTTCCTTCACTTGTCCATCAATGCGGGCGCGTACAAACGCATTCGTTGTCATGGCAGGGCTTCCCTTAAACAGGCATCATGTAGCTCAAATGAGCAACAATTTCAAGTCGAGAAACGCTCAACTGAGGCGCCCTCAGAATATCTCCCCGAGGCTTTTTAAAATCGCGTCCGGCGGGCAATCGCTATATTCGTCAACGCGTCCGGTTCGGTTGATCCAGAGCGGATGAAACCCTGCAAGCCGCGCACCCGCCACATCCCAGCGGTTCGATGAGATGAACAAAGTTCGGTTCGCTTCAATGCCAAAGGCGCCTTTGACGAGCTGATAGGCCTCGGGTGCCGTTTTGTAGAGGCCGATTTCTTCAACCGAAATGAGACCATCGAAAAGCGCATCAAGGCCTGCGGCCTTCACCGCGTCCTCAAGCATCGTCCCGTCACCATTGGATAGTATCGCCGTCTTGATTTTGTTCTGACGCAAGCGCTCGAGTACCGGCCGTGCGTCAGAATAAGCATCAAGATGCCGATAGGCTTCGAGAAGGGCTGTGCGTAAACCGCTATGTTCGGGCGCCAAAGTCGCAAGCGCATAATCGAGCGATTGCTCGGTCAGCGCCCAGAATGAGTCGTAACGACCCATCAGTGTTCTCACCCATGTATATTCGAGCTGCTTTTGCCGCCAAAGATCGGAAAGAGCTTGCGCGCGAGGGCCGAGAGCCTGCCCTGCCCGCATAACAGCGGAATGGACGTCGAAGACCGTGCCGTAAGCATCAAATACGACAACATGAGCCTCAATATCTCTCACAAAACGCATCTCTGACGCTCCCCGATTTTACCTTTTCGGGCACCTAAAAATGCGCCCCATGCAAGGCCTGGTTTGCTCCTGTGCAAATGCCTTTTCTAGCCCAAAGGCGTATGAGTCGGGTCCGCACTCATCCCGCCTTGCGGGGCATCCCTTACCCTGGATTAAACCATGACCGATACGCTCTCCACCATCAAGGCTCGTACCTCTGCGAATAATTTCGACACAACCCATGTGATGTCGAATGCGGAAATCGAAGAATTGGTCTCCTATGCGCAACATGCGCCGACCGCTTTCAATCTTCAGAACTGGCGCGTTGTGGCCTTTTCTTCAAAGGCACAAAAGGAAGCGCTGAAAGCCGCCGCTTACGGTCAGCAAAAAGTTGCCGATGCGGCTGTGACCTTTGTCGTTGCCGGTATCAAGGACGGCTATAAGGAAATCGGCCGTCTCGCCAAGCCATTGCTCGACGCCGGCGCAATCGACCAGGCCGCTTATGATGGCTGGGTTGGTATGACGGTAGGTTCGCATGAGAACAACCCGCAGGTTCAGCATGACGAAGCCTTCCGTTCGGCGTCGCTCGCCTCAATGACATTGATGCTCGCAGCGCAAGCCAAGGGCTATGTCTCGGGCCCGATGAGCGGCTTTGTGCCGGATCAGGTTTCGGCAGTTGCAGGTCTTGGCCCGAATGAAGTGCCGGTGATGTTGATTGCTGTTGGTCGTGCTGCTGAAGGCAACTGGCCCCGCAAGCCACGCCGTGCGCTCGCAGAGCAAGTGAAGATCGTCTGATCTTACGCGCTTTATCCTTTTAGGATTTCACCAATCATCCGGCGGGGCAACCCGCCGGATTTTTTATATCATCATTAAAAGATAATCAGCCGTTCACGCCGATGAACCGCAATATCGTTTTGAAGATGATTGATTGCGGATCGGCAATACCCTCAATCACATTGAAGTGATTGCGTCCTTCAACGCCAATGGCGGGTTCTGATCCCGGCCAGAGTTTAGCGAGATCAAGACTATGCCGGCAAAACTCGGATGATTCTTCCGCGCCATAAATTGGCAGCATCGGAACAGGATCATGCGGCGTCTGCGCAAAAAGGTTAAGCGCCGCGGCACTTTCTTTGGTCAACCGCAATTGCTCATTGATCGACGTATGAAGCAGAGGCCTAACATCAAAAACGCCTGACACGGGAACAGAACCCCGAAACGGATTTTTTTCGAGACCGTGAAGAGACCAATTCGTCGCACTCATTGCTGCCGCTAGATAGCCGCCTGCGGAATGGCCGGCAACAACCCAATTTTTCTTTTCGTCGTTTGTCAGGTGCTGATCATGCAATGCGACAACGGCTTTCCGAAGAGACGCAACAATATCGGCAATCGTCACTTGTGGACAAAGCGGATAATTGACAACCGCAACCGTGATACCGGCATCGACCAGTGCATCAACAACCCATGAAAACTCGTTCTTTGTAAAGCTGCGCCAATAACCGCCATGAATGAAGAGGCACGCGCCCTTAGGTTGGTTCGCGCGGAATATATCCATGATCTCGCGCGGGTCGGTTCCATAACTGATATCAGCAATCGAAGCACGCCGCCCCCGCGTCGCTGCCGCCCACTCACCCCATTTGGGTTGATAGGTCGCCGCATCGCTGACCCGCAAACGCGGATTATATTCATTCTCGCACCATTGCGGATCATCAAAGCGTGTTTCGATTCTCATTCTATGGCTCCTGCCCTTATTGAACTCTTACCATTTTGGGCTCTTGCGCCGGACAACCGCGCGTGAATACGATAGCGCGCTCTTATCCAATCGCAAAGCCGGAGTGACACCGCCCATGACCTCAGACCCTTTTGCACTCCTTGAAGGAACGCGCGTCATCGTCACCGCCGGTGCCTCAGGCATTGGGCGCGCGATTGCTGATCTTTTGATTGCGCAAAAGGCGCGCGTGCATATTTGCGACGTTGATGATGCCCACCTTGCCGATTTCAAACGCGCCCATCCCACGCAAGGCGTGACAAAGGCAGACGTATCAAAGGAGAGCGATGTTGCGCGTTTATTCGATGATGCGAAGCATAATCTTGGTGGACTTGATGCACTCGTCAATAATGCAGGCATCGCCGGACCAACGGGCAGAGTTGAAGATTTGTCGCCTGAAGACTGGTCACGCACCATCGAGATTTGTCTCACCGGACAATTTCTTTGCACGCGCCTTGCTGTGCCTTTGATCAAAGCGGCCGGTGGTGGCTCCATCGTCAATTTGTCTTCCGCAGCCGGACGCTTGGGTTATGCCTTTCGTACGCCCTATGCGGCAGCCAAATGGGGCGTGGTTGGATTTACACAATCGCTCGCTAAAGAACTCGGACCTGACAATATTCGCGTGAATGCGATTTTACCGGGTATCGTTGAAGGGCCGCGCATAACCAATGTCATCAAAGCACGCGCTGAACAAACGGGCGTCTCTTATGAAGAGATGGAAAAGACCTATCTCGATCGTGTGTCGATGCGGCGCATGGTGACCGCAGGCGATGTGGCGGGAACCATTCTCTTTTTGCTATCACATGCCGGACGGCACATCTCAGGCCAATCGCTCGGCGTCGATGGCAATGTCGAAACATTATAAGTAAAATCAAAAAGGTTCATCATGTCTGCGAAACGTAAGACGATCATAACTTGCGCGATCACAGGGGCTATTCATACGCCGTCGATGTCACCGCATCTGCCCGTGACACCTGAGGAGATTGCACAGTCGGCGATTGAAGCGGCGGAAGCGGGGGCCGCCATCGTGCATCTTCATGCGCGCAATCCCGAGACCGGACGTCCTGATCAATCCCCCGAAGCGTTTGGAAAATTTTTATCAACCATACGTGCTGCATCCAATGTTGTGATCAATCTGACCACCGGCGGCGCGCCATCAATGACGGTCGCTGAACGCGTGCAACCGGCGGCGCATTTCAAACCGGAACTTGCTTCGCTCAACATGGGCTCGATGAATTTTGGTTTGTTCCCAATGCTCGGACGCTTTCAAGAGTTTAAACATGAATGGGAACCGATTGTTCTTGAAAATTCGCGTGATCTTGTGTTTCGCAACACATTCAAAGACATCGAATTTGTGCTGTCGACATTGAAGGATGCGGGCACGCGTTTCGAATATGAATGTTATGATACCGCGCATCTTTATAATCTTGCGCATTTTCTTGATCGTAAACTCGTGACCCCGCCCCTCTTCGTACAAACCGTGTTCGGAATTTTAGGCGGCATTGGTCCGCATCCGGATGATGTGATGCATATGAAGCGCACAGCGGATCGTTTATTTGGCGATGATTATGTCTGGTCAGTATTAGGCGCAGGTCGCAATCAAATGCCGATTGCCGCAACGGCTGCCGCAATTGGCGGCAATGTGCGCGTGGGATTGGAAGACTCGATCTGGGCTGGCCCAGGAAAACTCGCGACATCGAACGCAGAACAAGTGCGCATTTCGCGTACGTTGATTGAAGGGCTTGGCCTTGCTGTCGCCACGCCTGACGAAGCGCGCGCACTTCTCGGCTTGAAGGGCAGCGCATCTGTTGGTTTTTAATTTCAACACCATTAGAAGAGGCAGAAAACAATAAAGGCGCCTTGTGGGCGCCTTTAAGGATGGAAAAACGACAGTCGATAGACCTGTTAGAGGTCGCCGAACACCGCTTCCGCGATGCGTAGTCGCATCAAGCCAGCTTGAGATTACCCGCGCTGGTTTTATTCTTGCGGGGATCCATGATCAACTCGTAGCTGATCTTCTGCTTTTCTTGCAGATCGGAAAGCCCTGCTTGTTGGACCGCAGAAATGTGAACGAACACATCTGGACCACCGCCATCCGGCTGAATGAATCCA
>Ga0129336_10001936_pt1 | contig 12704 bp, 12 predicted proteins | sample CPB6_02_DNA_FD_96878 | JGI IMG/M metagenome (GOLD analysis project Ga0129336, IMG submission 96878) | Freshwater to marine salinity gradient microbial communities from Chesapeake Bay, USA - CPBay_Sum_0.6_0.2_DNA | ecosystem: Environmental > Aquatic > Marine > Coastal | place: USA: Chesapeake...
AATAATATATCAGTATGTCATCAAATACAACAGATTATCTATCAAAAATAAAATCTTTAGATGAAGATTTTCAAGTGTATATGATTTTAGCATTCATTTTTATTATTTTAATAATTTTTATTGGTTATATGATTTATTTAAGTAGACTACAAAATAGCGAATGTGATTACATGAATACACTTTATCCTAGTGTGAATGGTAATATAAGATCAATTAATACAACTGATCCTGATTGTTCAGGTAATTTATTTGATTATTACATTAAGACTGCTTATAATGCTTGTAGTGGAGGTAGTTATAAAAATGATTTTGTAGATATTTGTAATTTAAAAGCTGTTATTAAACAAGGTGTTAGATGTCTTGATTTTGAAATTTATTCAGTAAACGATCAACCTGTAGTATCAACATCAACAATTGATAATTATCATGTTAAAGAGACATTTAATTCTGTAAATTTTGGCTCAGTAATGGATACGATAAGAAATTACGCTTTTTCTGGTGGAACAGCACCAAATCCGACAGATCCAATAATAATTCACTTGAGATGTAAATCAAATAATCAGAAAATGTACTCAAAATTAGCAAAAATATTTAAATCGAACACTGATATTATGCTCGGTATGAATTATAGTTATGAAATTAAGGGTAAGAATTTAGGGAATGTACCGTTATTGTCATTACAAAATAAAGTTGTTTTAATAATTGATCGTTCAAACACAGCATTTTTAGAAAATAAACAATTGTTAGAATTTGTTAATTTAACAAGTAATTCGATGTTTATGAGAGAATATGATTTTTATGGTGTAAAAAATAATCCAGATATGAATGAGTTGATAGATTTTAATAGAAGAGGGTTAACAATTGTATTGCCAAATAGCGGAAGTAGTCCTGAAAATCCGAGTGGAATAATATCGAGAGCAAATGGTTGTCAAATGGTTGCGATTAGATATCAATTAGTCGATAATAATTTAATGGAAAACACAGGATTTTTTGATAGAGCTGGTTATGCTTTTGCTTTAAAACCAGCAGAATTAAGATATCAACCTGTAACTGTAGCAGCACCTACACCTCAATTACCAGAATATTCTTATGCTACGCGAAATGTTTCAACAGATTATTATAATTTTGATTTCTAAACATATAACCAACTGAATATATCAATATCATCAATTAAATATTTTCTTTTAATGACATTTACAATTACCATATGTGCTATCTCTCTACATTCATTATGAAAATGAATTGTTTCTTCTATTATATCTACAAATGTAATAGATGGAGACCAATTATTAACACAAGTTTTTGTTATACAACAAAAACATGGAATTCCTTTATGTTTAAAATATAAATGTTTAAATTGTATTGAATAAAAATCTAAATAATAGCTATATGGTTTACATTGTATCTCAAGTTTAGGGGGTATAAATGGAAAACTATTTAAAATAATAAATTTATAATTTTTGTTATTAACTTTACAAAATACATTAATAATACAATAATTATGTAAATATTTATCTGGAATAGTATCTTCAAAATAAATACATTGAGGATCACAATATTGAGAGTTAATTAATTTAAGCAATTCATTTTTTATTCTGTTTTGTATTGGAGGATTAGCGATAATTGAACAACTTCTTTTTAAATGATCAGGTAATTCGTTCATTATTTAATATCTAATATTTATTATTTATTATTTATTATAAATAAATTATTATAATAAATAATTTTACATATATATTAGTCAATTTTATTTTAATATTATAATTTATTTTAATATCATAATATAAAGATGTCAAAAGAAAAAAATGTATGTAAAGAACTATCGTTTGCGGATTGTGAATTAGCTATATTACGTATGGCAGTTGACCAAGCAGAAGAAAAAATGGGTAAGCGTATCGTAAATTCTGAAGATGTACAAAAAATAATAGATATAGTAGAAGAATTTATAAGAAAGAAAAAACTAGTTTGTTATGGAGGAACTGCTATAAACAATATATTACCTGAAGAAGATCAATTTTACGATAAAGATATTGAAGTACCTGATTATGATTTTTTTTCTATGAATGCGTTAGATGACGCTAAAGAGTTAGCAGATATTTACTATAAAAAAGGTTTTTTAGACGTTGAGGCAAAATCGGGAGTACATCACGGAACTTATAAGGTATTTGTAAATTATATGGCAGTAGCAGATATAACATTTATTCCAAAAGAAATATATAATGTAATAAAAAAAGATGCTATTAGTGTAGGCAGTATATTATATGCTCCACCCAATTTTTTACGTATGTCAATGTATTTAGAATTGTCAAGGCCAGCAGGAGACATTAGTAGATGGGAAAAAGTGTTAAAAAGATTAGCGTTATTAAATAAAAATTATCCGATTACAAACTTAAATTGTAATGATATTGATTTTCAACGCCAAATGGAAGATAGAGAGATACAAGATAAAGTATTTGAAACATTAAAAAATACTTTAATAAATCAAGGAGTTGTATTTTTTGGCGGATTTGCGAATACATTATATTCTCAATATATGCCAAAAAATTTAAGAAAAAAATTAGAAAATGTAGCTGATTTTGATGTTTTATCGAATAAACCAGAAGTAACAGCTGAAGTTGTGAAAGAAAGATTAGACGATATTGGTGTTAAAAACGTAAAAATTATTAAACATAATGCTGTTGGTGAAATTGTACCTGAACATTATGAAATCAAAATAGGAAAAGATTCAATATTATTTATATATAAACCAGTTGGTTGTCATAGCTATAATGTATTAATCTTAAAAGGTAAAAAAATAAAAGTAGCATCAATCGATACTATGTTAAGCTTATATTTAGCATTTTTATATGCCGATAGACCATATTTTAATCAATTTATAGAGAGAATATTATGTATGTCAAAATTTTTATTTGATGTTCAACAAAAAAATAGATTAGCTCAAAAAGGATTGTTAAAACGTTTTAGTATTGTATGTTATGGTCATCAAGAATCGGTCGAAGAAATAAAGGCTGAAAAAGCAGCAAAATATAAAGAATTAAAAGACTCTAAAAATAAAAAATTATTTGATGAATGGTTTTTGTCATATAAACCAGATCAAAAACAAAGTAAACCAATTAAAAATAAAAAAACTATAAAAAAAAATAAAAAAAATGGAAGAACAAAAAAGAATTGGAATTTTTAATTATAATTTTTAAGTTTTATCATTCATATTACAAAAACCACCAAGACAATCTAATTGATTTTCATTATCTTCTTTTTTACTCTGATAAAATCTGTAAAGGATCAATCCAGAAAATACTACAAAGACAAAAACCCCTACCCATAACCATAAATGTTCGTTATAATCTGAAAGCATATTATCATTACCTAAATCAATATTATTACTTAATGAAAAATTAGGGTCAATTATATCAATATTTTCCATTTTACTATATTGATATAAATCATTTATAAATTAAACTCATCAAATTTAAAAACATTTAAAATATTTAAAAACAATAAGTTTCTAAAAATATACAAAAAATATCATATAATATTTTAGATGTTATTTTAACAAATACATTTTCATTAATGTCATCTGACATATACTTTTTATAATAATTAATGAAATAAATTATATACACTATGAATTTTTCAAAAATATATTTAATTTTATTGTTTAAATAATATATAATATTCCAGTCATTAACATAACTACACATAGAGGTATTTGAACCTTTTATAAAAAAACAATGTATATCTAATAGTCCAGATAAAATACGATGAAAATTCGTTTTTTCATTTTTGATATTCAATGTGTATGTAAATTTATCGTAACCCAATAAATCCATATACAAAATTTTCTTTGATGGTACTTTTTCAAAAATATATGCGTTGATACCGTCAATATATTTATTTTTATATAACATGTTATTATCTATTACAAATGGAATAAAACACGATTTTATTATAGTATCAATAATTTCATCTTGATTTTTATAATTAGATTTAATAATTTTTTCTCTCTTTTTTATGTCATTATAGCATATAAATAATTTATTGTTAACTTTAAAACAAATGTCATCAGGTATTCTTTTTTTTAAATAACGTTTTAGCTTTTTTATTGTTGTTAAAGTAAAATTATTTTTGAATTCAAGATTTACTCGTTCATATAGTTTTGGCATTAAGTCAAGAGCATCAATATAATACAAAAACCCAATAATAGAACCTACACTACAACCAGATATTCTATCAATTTTAACATAATTTCTTTTTTCCATTTCTTTTAAAAAATACAAAGCACCAACTAGATAACTTCCATTAAATATTCCTCCATCTAATACTAAATCTATTTTTCCTAAGTTTTTAGATGATTCAGGTAAGTTTTCAATTAAATTATTAACATAATCTTCAATCAAAGGTATTTTAGAATCAACCATAAATATTATAATTATAGCAGTAATTAGTAATTTTCATTATAACGAAATTTCATTATAATGAAATTTAAAATGCACTAAAATATCCGGTTATTTTCATTAAAAAGTGAAACAACAAACCAAATAATACACTTACGAATAAAAATCCATTAAGATTATAATTTCCGTCATTTGAAAATAAAAATGGTAAATATTTAAATAAAAAGTTTCTAAAGAATGGAAGTTGGAATAGAAAATATAATACGGCTAACAATAAAGGTGTTTGTATTTCATTATACATATCGTCTAATGAATTATTTATATTATTTGTTTTATTGTAATGAAGTATAATGTCATTAGCATCTTCATCATTTTTAATATAATCGTTATTATTTTGGAGTTGTGGTATATAATTGGGTATAATTTGTGGATCATTACTTAAATTTGTAGTTGTCATAGGTATATCTCTAGATGAAAGTTGTGTAGCGCCTGTAACTGAAGCTTGTTGTAATCCATTTACAATTTGATTAATAGTGTTTTGATCTAATGTCATACCTGAATTATTAGTTTGTTTTTGATCATCTATTTCGGAAGACATCATTTCTTGTGCTGTAATTTGTATATTATTTGATATGCTACCGCCGCTGACAGGATCAGTAGGTAAATCTAAAATATTAGTAGTATCGTTCATAATTATTATAAAGATTGATAGATTATAATAATTACGCAATTATTATTCAAAAGTTAATGTTTTTGCGTTTAATGAACATTTTGTAGGAATTGGTGAATATTTAATGCATTTATTGTCATATTTATATATTTTATCCTTAAACTCATCTAAAGGTGGAGCATGAAACATTAAACAATTTCGATCTTTACAAACTTTTCTAAATAATGACGCAAGACCAAATCCTAAAAGTATAGACATTATAATTTTGCCTGTTTGTGTATGAACAAATTTTTCAAAATGAATAGACATATTATATAATGTAATGTTATTAAATTCTTAAGGATTTTAAGGATATGATATGATTTGTTATGATTGTATTGGTATAGTTGAAATTAGAGATTCATCATCAGGACATTTAATACTTGTTTCTTTAAAATAAAAGCAATTATCAGCTTTATCTTTAAATAATACTTTATCTACATTTTCCGGACTTGGGTAAATATAAATAGTTTTCATCTCTGGACCTAAAACATAAATAAAAAATAGACCAATAGCAAAACTTACTAAAAATATTGGAATTGAAATATAGTTTAATATCATTTAATATATGTATATAAAATTAAATTTTTATATAAACTTTATCCATATCAACTTCTTTTTCAACTAAATTATTCATTGCGTTTTCAAGTTGACTATAATCTTTAGCTTTTGATGCTGGATCTAGTTTATATAACGTTAAATATGTATCTTGACCAAACTTAGGTAATTTATTAAATGCGGTATTATAAATTGTTACACCAAAATCATATTGTTTAGTAGCTTCATTAAATTTAGGAGGGATAATTATATTAGGTGGTGTAGTTAATCTACAAGGTTCATTTTGATAAAATTTATTGTATGGTTTATTTAAACATTTATACATAAAGTCTTTCATCCAATCTATATTAAGCTTAAATTCATTTTTAAGTTTTTCAGGTAATTTATCCCATAATTTTTTGTATTCTGGAATATTCCAATCAACTCCATCTCTACCGACACCTATAATCGGTTCATCTTGAGGTATTTCTTTAATCTTTTGATCATCTGGTTTTTTAATTTCATTTACACTTTCTTCATCTGATTCTTCTATAATAGGTAACTTTTTTTTACTGGATTTAGTTTTAAAACCAATATCAAATTTTTTAACTTTATGGTCAAAAATCGCAATATTAATATCTGTTATATTATATTTATTTTGAATTAGTTTACAATAATTATCATCATTATAAACATAATTTTCACTATATTTTAGATTACGGATTTTTTTAAGTAAAGGTTCTAGTATTGTATTGTATATATTTACAGCATCTATAGCGTATTGATTATCATTATTTTCTTGCATTTTTTTAATACTATTTTTAATTTGTCTTATATATTCATAAGATTGAATCTGTGCTTCTTCTAATTCTCTTTTTTTCTCTGGATTATCAGTTTTTTCATTCCAAATATCCAAATAATTTTCATATAGAGATGTAGTAGTAGTAATATTATCTTTATTAGCGTCGAATTTACTAATAGCAGTTGCGGTAGTTATTAAACCAAATAATAATTTATTTTTATCATTAATAATATCATTTTTATACTCTTTAATGTCTTTACTTAATTCATCGAGAATTTGCTCAACTGAATTAACGCTTCCCATATCAATTTCTATATCTAAGTTACATGGATTTGCAATATCTCCACATAAAGCTTTAAACGTTCTATATGAGTCATTTTTATCATCTGGTTTATTGTATACGGTTGAAAATATAGTCCCTTTTTTTGAAGGACGTTTACAGTTTATACATTTAGGTTTTAATTTTAAAAATTCAATGCGTTTTTCACGTTTACTTAATGTTGGATTGTTTATTATTTTTTTTTTATGTACCATTAATTCATTATCAAAATTGTTTTTTAATCTAAAATATTCATTCAATGCATCTTTAATATCCATATCAAATACTTCGGTAGTCATTATATATAATAACGAATAAATTAATTTTAGAAAGTAGGACGTGATAAATATTCATTTTCCCAATGAGGTAGACCAGTAATTAATTGCTCATGTGCTCTCAATTTAGATTGTTGAAAGTTTTTAATTTTTTCTAATATATATTGTTGTTTTTCTGTAGTTTTTCTTGCTTGCTCTACTGGTGTCAAACGTCCTTTGTATTTATAAACGAGAATAAACCCTAAAATAAGAAGAAAAAGAATTAACATTCCTATATTAAAAATAGTATTATGAAATTTTTCTCTAATAATATGAGATTGTTTAAGTGCTTGATTTAAAAAATATTTGACTCCTGGTTCTGTGAGTTTCGGTTTAGGAGAACTCCAGTCTTGATTTAAATCTCCAAAATTCATAATATTTATAGTTAAAATTTTAAATTAAATTATGCATATTATCTATATGGCAAATTCATATTTAAATATTGTAACTTTTTTATTGACAACATTATTTTATTATATGGTCTTAAAACCATCACTACCTTATGATTTATATAAAAATAAAGATGAATATACTAAATATATAAGTAATAGTTATATGTATTTAGCTATTTATGTTTTACTCGTAATTATGATACAATTTATAGTAAATTCTTCGATAATTGCGTCGAATTGTGGAGGAAACATAACAGAAAATATGGGTGCTGCAGGTGTTATTACATTTTTACCGTGGATACTAATATTTGGTGTATTAGTTCTAATATTGACTATTTACCCTAGTTTTAAAACTGCTTTTTCAGATGTTGTTGGTTATTATTATGTATCAAGTTCCGCAAATAAATTATTAACAGAATTATTAGTAAATAAAGATATTGAAAAAAAAATACTTGAGCAACAGGATATGACCCCTGAAAAAAGGGAAGCACTAGAATCCGCCGCAGATGCCATTATTAAAATATGTGGAAATACATCAATATTAATTAATCAAATTGTCCCAAGTAATTTCGATCAATATTGGTCAATACTTAAACCATTAATGAAAGATAAATATCAAACAGAAGGTCCTGAAGCTACAAAAATGCAAAATGATTTATTTGAGTTAGTTTTAACAAGGGATAATGTAGGAGAAGCGATGTGGTATATTTATACAGGACTTCTTTTAACTTCAATTGTCCAACTTAAAATAACGACACGTGGATGTGTTAGTAATCCAAAAACGATGGAAGCAAATTATCAAAAATTTTTAGAACAAGAACAAAAGGCTAAAGAAGAGAAAGAAAAAGCACAAACTTCATACACCTTAACAGGTTAAATTAACAGGTTAAAAAATAAATTTAAAATAATCTTGGGTTAAAATAATCTTGGGATATTTATAAAATATAGAACAGCTAAATAACACAATATGCCTAATGTAATGGAAAAAAGCCAAATAGGAAAAATAGTTTTATTTTTATAACCTATACCAAAGTCACGGACACTACCATCTTTATTATAAAAACAAGCTGGTTTTATCATTTGTATAGTACCAAAAATAACAATAAACAAAATAATAGATACAAGTATTATATTTTCTCTAATAATAAACATCTTTTTATATAATTATAAAGTATTTTTTATAATTATATTTTTATATAACTAATTTGTCTAAATATTCTCTAATAATAACTAGTATAATCATCATATTCTTCTTCAGGAGCATCTACCCCATCAGTATTACCGTTAAAGAAATCTTCATTCATATATGACATATCATAAGCATCAGTATCGATCGCTATTTCGTCATTTTTTTGTTCCATATATTCATCAACTAATATATCAATATTTTCATCAATAGCATCTTTATTTTTTTTTCTAATTTTTCTCTCTGCCTTTAACATTTCATCTCTAAGATTTTGTTCGTCTTCATAAAAATCTTTGTCGTACATTGTTAATCCTTTTTGAAGTCCTTTACTATATAGTCCTTGTTTAGTTATTTTCAATAAAGTATCGGCGTCTCTTTGTTCATCTGTCATTGATTTTAATCTATCTGTAACCATGTCTTTTTCACGTTCCCTCAATTTAAAAACTTTATCTTGAATTTCTTCATATGTAATATCTATTGTTTGTTTTTCATTTCTAAATATATCCATAAAAGAAATTAATAATTCTGAAACCTTTTGTCGAAGTTCTTTTTTGTTACCAGTTAAAATTCTAGTATTTTCTTGAGTTCGTGAAGTCATACCTAAATCAACTCTCGTTTCAGATTCTTCAATATAATCAACCGCAAATATATCTGTAATTTCGATAGTTTTTTTAACTTCAGTTACAACCATATCATCTTCATCCGATAAATTTATATATGTAATTAATATACGTAGTATATAATATTGAAATAAATATCTACTAGTTCTTTCGTCTATTACACCTCTAAGCGTCTTATCTCCGACAATAATACTTGAAAAACAAGGAGTAGCTTCTGATAATTTTATTAAATTTTTTGAGATATTTTGAATAGTAACTAATATATTTGATAATGTTGGTATACCATAAAATACTTTTAATTTTTCAAAATATTCAGATATATATTTTTTTATTTTATTTTGATGATTAGATGAAAATCCGTAATAGCTTGGTATATGAGTATCATTATAATTTACTTTATTTAAAATAACATTTGGAAAAACGTTAATAAAATTTTGTATGTATGTTTTATAAAAATTTGTTATATTATACATAGCGTCATTAGAAATTTTTATCTCTTCGTTTCTATTCGATTCATCATAAGACCAATTATTTAAATTATTAATAGTATTTGTAAATTTTTTAATAGAATTTCGCATAATATTAGGTCCACTATTCTTTTGAATAAAATCTATAATATCTTTTGTCATCTCATCGTTATTTCTAATTAAAAAATTATTCAATTCTTTAACTTCCTTAGTTGTTTCTTCAGTTGCGACATCAAACGTATCAATCGCATTATGTATTAAATCTCTTAAAGATTGTTCAACCACTTCATTTTCTTTATTTTCATCATATATCGATTCTAATAAATACGTTAATTTAGAAACACTAGATATAATAGGGTTATCTAAGTCTATTTTTATGATATTCTCTCTACTAATTAATTGAATGAGTCTTAAAAATTGTTCATTAGTGTAGTTTCTACCGTCATCTTTTAATTTTAAAATAATACGATCAATTGGTTCAGATAGATTTATTAATGTTGAATCTGGTTTATTTGTGCATATAGGTAATAAGTCGTCTGGTATTGGTAATAATGATTTAAATTTACAATAAAATATGAACGCAAGATAAATAGTTTTTTCGTCAAATTTATTTGATAATGAAGGATACAAATTCTTTGTATTTATTGTACTTAAAAATAATCCTGATTTTGTATTACTTTGTATATCCTCAATAATATTAGTTAATCTTTTAACAATATTATTATACTCAATTATATCTGAGTTACGATTTGTAAAATATTTAATCGTAGATTCATTTTCATTACTGTCACAACAAGAATTTTCTAAATAAGGTTCATTATTAGAAGTGTGGAGTAAAACTTTATGTTGTTTAACAATTTCTTGAATTTTCTCTTGTATAGCTAGAGAGAATTGGATAATTTTTGATTCGATCACTAAAATTTTTTCTCTCTGAGCCAAAGAACCGTTTTTTAAATCACTGACTAAAGTACGTTTAAATTCTTCTGAAATATTTACTAAATGTTTTATTCTAAAAGGAATTAAAGGTGGTAAAAAATCTGACCATCTCGCAATATCGTGTTCTTCGGCAATTTCAGTTGACGGATTTGTTAATAAATATTCAGTTTTCATTTCAAATTTTCTTTTGACTTCAGGTAGAGCAATAAGATAATCGTCAATTGACGTTTTGATACGCAATTTGATTTTTTCTATATTGATTTTTTTCATAACGTTCCATGGTTCTCCAGATTCTCTTATGTCATAAGATACACAAGCTAAATAAGTTAAGCTAGTTAAATCTCCGTTACCTTCGAAAGGATAGCCTGAAAATGAACGAACACAACCAGGGTGAGTTTTTCTTGTTTTGATTGATGGAATTGATGTTTGACAAGCGATTAAAAACATTCCTAACGTAAAATAAAGTAATGCTGTATTAAAAAAGTCTCTATATGATGGTAAAATTTTTCCTTTTTGAGCTGCGATTTTAATTTTTTCTTTATAATCACTTTCACTTTCTACTGTATTACGAATGCTTTCTGTAACAGCATTTATTATAAATTCTTTTTGGTTTTCGATGTTTATTCCCATTGCTACTGAAATGGTGTTAATTATATTATTAATCATAATGGTTTCTGGTGTAATATATTTAATCGTTTTTTCTGTAGTAGCTGCCATTATTTTATTACCTGCGTCATCTTCCATTAAACTTCGTGTTGAAACTTTAAAACCCTCATCGTAACCTTCTTCAATGTCGAAATCGCCAGGACAAATAGGCCAACCAGTAAATTTATCAGTCCACCAATCACCATCGTCACTCAATTCGCCAATTTTAGATTTAATAATTTCAAGAGTGTATTGATAATCGTAAGGAGACTTTATAAATGCTGCTGCCAATTCTTTTTTAAATGCGGGTAATAACGGTTCATTTGTTTTAATGCAATATAGCCAATGTTCATTTTCATATTTACCGCTTGGTGTAAATCCGCCTACTATAAATGGTCTCGTAAATTTTTCTGTAAATATAATTATATCTTGTTGTTTTTTAACAAAATCTTTTTGGCTTAAAATTATATTGAGTATTTTTGTAAAGGGCGACTCAATATTGTTATCAGAATCTTTATCGACTTCAATACCAAGTTTATATTTTTGATTATTGTATTTTAATAAATTATTTATTTCTATTTTTGAAACAATAGGCATAATTGACATAAAATAATCCCATTTATTCTTAATTGTTTTTTCAAATTCTTCTTTAGAAACTTTATATTTATTGTCGAATTCACTGAGTATATCTGTTAAAAGTGAATTTTGTAAATTTAATTCATTTAATTTCATACTTTCACATTTATCACTCGTGTTTGTTGATATGTTAACACATTTTTCTTCTAAATCGCATAATATAGAAGATTCATTTGTTAGAACATTTTCTTTTCTAATACTTTTATCTAAATTCCATCTATTATTTTTTCTCACATAATAATCATTCTCATCAGCAATATTTTCCTGAAATCCCTTATATAACAAAGCATATTGACCATCTATTACTTTTTTATTTCCATCAATTAGAGTATCAGCTAAGTAAGAAGCTTCTAGTTCAGAAAGATTATTTTTCTTGATTTGATCGTTAATAATATGTTGTTTTAATTGCTCAGGTGTTAAATTAAACACTTCTTTTGCGTATCCTTTTGTATCCTCCATTACACCGTAATTAGTTTTATCATATTTTTTATCAAAATAAATAATCTTATCATTATCATTTTCTAATTGTTCGAGAGAATTATATAGTTTGGCTATTGTTATTGTTTTACATTTATCTTTATTTTCTTCATTTTTAATTTTTTGATTATTGTTTTTATTTTCACTTTCAATTACGTCGCTTATATCTGAAGGAAACATTAATGGAATATTTTGTAAAGAAATTGTTGTTGTGTATAATTTAGAATAATCTTTTAAAATTAATTTACGTAATATTTCTGAATTTGTAAA
>Ga0129336_10001937_pt1 | contig 12703 bp, 12 predicted proteins | sample CPB6_02_DNA_FD_96878 | JGI IMG/M metagenome (GOLD analysis project Ga0129336, IMG submission 96878) | Freshwater to marine salinity gradient microbial communities from Chesapeake Bay, USA - CPBay_Sum_0.6_0.2_DNA | ecosystem: Environmental > Aquatic > Marine > Coastal | place: USA: Chesapeake...
CGCTCGACGTCCTCGCGCTTCGTCCCACGCAGCAGCACGCCCACGTTGTCGCCCGCCTGCCCCTCATCGAGCAGCTTGCGGAACATCTCAACGCCCGTGCACGTCGTCTTCACCGTGTCCTTCAGACCGATGATCTCCACTTCCTCGTTCACCTTCACGATGCCGCGCTCAATGCGACCCGTCACCACCGTGCCGCGACCGGAAATCGAAAACACGTCTTCCACAGGCATCAGGAACGGCTTCTCGATGTCCCGCTTCGGCACCGGAATGTACTTGTCCATCTCCTCAACGAGCTTCACCACCGCAGGCACCCCGATCGGGCTCGTGTCCCCCTCGAGCGCCTTCAGCGCAGAGCCCACCACGATCGGTGTCGCATCGCCGGGAAACTTGTACGTCGAGAGCAGCTCGCGCACTTCCATCTCGACGAGCTCCAAAAGCTCCTTGTCGTCCACCATGTCCGCCTTGTTCATGAACACCACGATGTACGGCACACCCACCTGACGGGCGAGCAGAATGTGCTCGCGCGTCTGCGGCATCGGCCCATCGGCCGCCGACACCACCAAAATCGCTCCGTCCATCTGCGCCGCGCCCGTGATCATGTTCTTCACGTAGTCCGCGTGCCCGGGGCAGTCCACGTGCGCGTAGTGACGCTCCTTCGACTGGTACTCCACGTGCGCCGTCGAAATCGTGATGCCGCGCGCCTTCTCCTCAGGCGCCTTGTCAATCTGATCGTACGCCTTGAACTCCCCGCCGTACGTCTCGGCCATCACCTTCGTCAACGCCGCCGTCAACGTCGTCTTGCCGTGGTCAACGTGACCAATCGTCCCAACGTTCACGTGCGGCTTGCTGCGTTCGAATTTTTCCTTGGACACGTCTCTATCTCCTCAAAAAGCGAAACAGTTAGCGATTGATGATGGTCTCGGCGATGTTCGGCGGCACTTCCGTGTATTTCTCGAACTCCATGGTGAAGGTCGCGCGACCTTGGCTCATGGAACGAACGGACGTTGCATAACCGAACATCTCGGAGAGGGGAACCTGGGCGAGGATCGCCTTGCCGGAGGGCGAGTCCTCCATGCCGGTGATCTGGCCACGGCGACGATTCAGATCGCCGATGACATCGCCCGAATAGTCTTCCGGCGTCACGACTTCGACTTTCATGATCGGCTCGAGGATCACGGGCTTCGCATTTTTGAAGCCGTCCTTGAAGCCCATGGAGCCAGCGATCTTGAACGCCATTTCATTGGAGTCGACGTCGTGGTACGAACCGTCGAACGCGGTGACCTTGACGTCGACGATGGGATAACCCGCGATCACACCGGTTTCGACGGCTTCCTTGACGCCTTTGTCGATCGCCGGGATGAACTCGCGCGGTACGGCACCACCGACGATGCCGTTGATGAATTCGTAACCTTTCCCGGCCTCGTTGGGCTCGAGCTTGAGCCACACGTGCCCGTACTGACCGCGACCGCCGGACTGACGCACGAACTTGCCTTCGGACTCGACCTTGCCGCGGATGGTTTCGCGATACGCGACCTGCGGCTTGCCGACGTTGGCTTCGACCTTGAACTCGCGCTTCATGCGATCGACGATGATCTCGAGGTGCAGTTCGCCCATCCCCGAGATGATGGTCTGCCCCGACTCCTGGTCGGTGTGCACGCGAAACGACGGATCTTCCTTGGCGAGCCGCTGCAGCGCGAGACCCATTTTTTCCTGGTCGGCTTTGGTCTTGGGCTCGACCGCGACCGAGATGACGGGGTTCGGGAACACCATCTTCTCGAGCGTGATGATCTTGTTCTCGGCGCACAGCGTATCGCCGGTGGTGACATCTTTGAGTCCGACCGCTGCGGCAATGTCGCCGGCGCGAACTTCCTTGATCTCGCTGCGCTCGGAGGCATGCATCTGCAGCAATCGACCGATGCGTTCGTTGCGGTTCTTGGTCGGCACGTGCACCGAGTCCCCGGAGCTCAGCACGCCCGAGTAGACACGGAAGAAGGTGAGGTTGCCAACGAAGGGGTCGTTGAGAATCTTGAACGCGAGCGCCGCGAACGGCGCCTCGTCGGCGGCGTTGCGCGTGGCGAGCTCGCCGCGATCGTCGGTGCCCTTGACGGGTGGCATGTGCACGGGCGAGGGCATGTACTCGACGACGGCGTCGAGCAGCGCCTGTACACCCTTGTTCTTGAAGGCCGTACCGCACATGCAGAGCACGATCTCGTTCTTCCAGGCTCGCTCGCGCAGGCCCGCCTTGATTTCGTCCTGCGAGAGCTCGGTGCCCTCGAGGTATTTGTTCATCAAAGATTCGTTGGCTTCGGCTGCCGCTTCGATCATCTGCGTACGCGCCGTCTCTGCGGCACCGACGAGTTCCGCAGGCAGGTCGCGGTATTCGAAGTTCATGCCCTGCGTTTCGGCGTCCCAGTAGATCGCCTTCATCTTGACGAGGTCGATCACGCCTTCGAAGTTGTCCTCGGCGCCGATCGGCAACTGGATCGGCACGGGGTTGCCGCGCAGCCGCGTCTTGATCTGCTCGATGCAGCGCGCGAAATTGGCGCCGGAGCGATCCATTTTGTTGACGAAGGCGATACGCGGTACGCCGTAGCGATTCATCTGCCGCCACACCGTCTCCGATTGCGGCTGCACACCCGAAACGGCACAGAACAGCGCCACCGCCGAGTCGAGCACGCGCAGCGAGCGCTCGACCTCGATGGTGAAATCGACGTGTCCCGGGGTGTCGATGATGTTGATGCGGTGCTCGGGGAATTGTTTGTCCATCCCCTTCCAGAAGCAGGTGGTCGCGGCGGAGGTGATGGTGATGCCACGCTCCTGCTCCTGCTCCATGTAATCCATGATGGCCGCGCCATCGTGGACCTCACCGATCTTGTGCGAGACGCCGGTGTAGAAAAGGATGCGCTCGGTCGTGGTGGTCTTGCCCGCATCGATGTGCGCGGAAATACCGATATTCCGGTAGCGCTCGATGGATGTAGTGCGGGCCATGACCGACGATGCCTTCTCTGGAGAAAAGTCCGACGATTACCAGCGGTAGTGCGCGAAAGCCTTGTTGGCCTCGGCCATGCGATGCGTGTCCTCGCGCTTGCGCACGGCGGCACCGCGGTTCTCGGCGGCTTCCATGAGCTCGTGGGCGAGGCGGAACGCCATCGACTTTTCGCTGCGACCGCGTGCGGCTTCGATGACCCAACGCATGGCGAGCGTCTGACGACGCGCAGCGCGGACTTCGACTGGCACCTGATATGTGGCGCCACCGACACGACGCGACTTCACTTCGACGACCGGCTTGACGTTGTCGAGCGCGAGCGAGAGCAACTCGATCGCGTCGCCGCCTTGTTTGCCGGTCTTTTCGGTGATGCGGTCGATCGCACCGTAAATGATGCGTTCGGCAGCCGACTTCTTGCCGCTCTTCATGACCACGTTCATGAACTTGGCAAGCATGTCGTTGTTGAACTTCGGGTCCGGCAGGATGTGACGGACCGGGGCTTGTGCGCGACGTGACATCGTTCGCTCTCCCTGAGAATTATTTCTTGGCGCGCTTCGCGCCGTACTTGGAACGACCCTGCTTGCGGTCGTTGACGCCTGCGCAGTCGAGCGTTCCGCGTACCGTGTGGTAGCGCACGCCGGGCAGGTCCTTGACGCGGCCACCGCGAATGAGCACCACCGAGTGCTCCTGCAGGTTGTGGCCTTCGCCGCCGATGTACGAGGTGACCTCGTAACCGTTGACGAGTCGCACGCGGCATACCTTGCGGAGTGCCGAGTTGGGCTTCTTGGGGGTGGTGGTGTACACGCGAGTGCACACGCCGCGCTTCTGCGGGGCAGCGCCGAGAGCGGGCACCTTGGTCTTTTCGGACGGGGTACGGCGCGGGGCGCGAATCAGCTGACCTGTCGTGGCCATGCAGTCTCCAGATCTACAGCGTTTGAGAACCAAAACGACCGGACAGGAGACATCGCTCGCAGGGCCCGCAAAAACATCTCGCGTCGCCGCGAGAGAACCCGGACCTACGACCGACAGCTCGACGACCGGCTGCGGCGGGCGACCCCCGAGACAACCCGGGCCGCCTCCTTGCGGGAGCGGCCCGGTGCTTGAAAGTCGCTGTTTTTCGGAAACCCGACCACGGGCCCCCGAGAAAGGCCGCGGATTCTAGGTAGCGCCCCGAGGACTGTCAACCGCCCGGGCGGCGAAGCGCTCGACGAAATCGCGGGTGTCGGACCAGACGGCACGCCAGTCGGCGAGCACCGCGCGCCCGGTCTCGGTGATCCGGTAATAGCGACGCGGCGGCCCGGAATAGGAAGGCACGATTCGGCTCGCGAGCCAACCCTTGGCGGCGAGCGCACGCAACACGGGGTAGAGGCTGCCCTCCTTGAAGACCGGCTCCGCGTCCCGCCCCTGCTGCAGGCGCTTGGCGATGTCGTAGCCATAGAGGTCGCCCTCGCTGGACTCGAGAACGCCTAGCAGTACGAAACCGACCAAGCCCGCGTTCAAATCCCTTTGGAATTTCCGTGAGACGTCGTTCATGCCGACTACTCTATCACGCTCTATACTATTTGCCATTCGGTATCGAATGACAATCTTGACTGGTCGGCGGGGTTCAGAACCAGCTGTAGTTGAACGACACGCTGACCCGTGGCGCCTGCGAAGGGTTCGGTGGTACTTCGTGCCGCAACCAACTCTCGAACAACACCACCTCACCCGCGCGGGCCGGGACGGTGTGCCAAGGGCGCAGCTCCGGCGCCGCGTCCGCCCGCCGCGGCGGCGCGGCCATGTAGCGATCGAGCCGCGGGTCTTCGAACTTGAGCCCCGAGGAACCCGCCGGGGTGCGTACGTAGTAGGTGCCGCTGATCGTCGACAGCGGGTGCAAGTGCAGGCTATGCACCACGGCCATCGGCATGATGTTGACCCAACAGTCGGTCATCACCAGCTCCCGCCCGCGCAGATCCAGCGCGAGCTCGGTCGCGAAACGCCGCAGGTGCGGTCGCAGCCAGCGCTCGAGCGTGGCAAAGGTCGGCGAGATCTGCTGCAGCCGGCACTGCGAACCGTAGGACGTGTAGCCACCCGGATAATTGCGCCGGGACCACCGCCGACCCGCGACGTCATCCTCGCGCAGCTGCAAAGCCTCCTGCAGCAAGCGTCGATTGAGCGCCGCGACGCCCGCGCGCCGCAGCGGCGCCACATGGATCAGCGTCGGAAAAAGTCTTCGGCTGCGACTCACGACTTTGCGACCTTGGGTTCGGGACGACCGCGGTAGACGAGACGGCCGAGCGTGCGCAGCAAACCCGGAAAGTGCCGGGCAAAGAAAACGATGAACTTGCCGTGTCCGGTGACCACGATTTCGGCACGGCCGCGGGCGACGCCGCGGACGATCTCGCGGGCAGCGCGCGGCGTGCCCACGCGCAGCCACTGCGGAATGGGATCACGGGCCTCGGGCTGGACGACGCCATGATTATTGGTCTTGCGGATGTCGGAATCGACGAATCCCGGTGAAACCAGCGTCACGCGGATGCCTTCGGGCGCAAGATCGCCATGCAGCGTCTCGGCGAGTGCGCGCACCGCGAACTTGCTCATCGAATAGGCCGACATTGCGGCCGAAGCAGCATAGCCCGCCACGCTGCCCACCAATACGAGTTGTCCGCGACTGGCGCGCAACGCAGGCAAAGATTCTTTGACGGTACGCAGCAGCCCGAAAACGTTGGTCTCGAATTGCCGTCGATAATCTTCGATCGACAGTTTTTGCACGGTACCGGCCACGCCGAAACCCGCATTGGCATAAACGATGTCGACGCCGATACCGCGCGCGGCGAGCTCATCCAGCGCTCGGGAAACATCACCCTCGCGGGTCACGTCGCCTTGATGGATGCTGACCTCGGCCCCGAGCGCGCGCAGCTCCGCGGCCAGGGACTCGAGCCGTTCGGTCCGGCGGGCAAGCAGAGCGAGGCGGGCGCCGCGGCGGGCGTACTCCCGAGCGAGCCCGGCACCGATACCGGCCGAAGCGCCGGTGATGAAGACGGTTTGGCTTTTGGGCATGGGGACGGCTCCTCGCGGGGTTCGGTTCCGCGCTTTGGCCGGCATTATCGAACAACACGTTGACAGCAGCGCGGCGAAGCGCAATATAGGTCCAGATCCGGCTTGCGATGGGCAAATGTCGCAAGCGGGTCAACGGGGGAAACAACATGACGAGCCATCGGCCTGCAAGGGACCGAAGCGCCTCATCGTGCATCGGCGCGATGTTGTGTGTGCTTTGGAGCGTCTCCACGATCCTGCCTGCCCGCGCCACCGAGAGCGAGCCGTTGCCAAGCGCCGAAGCGCGCAAGCTTTACACGCTCGGACAACTGATCTCGCGCACGCTCGATGGCTTCAGCCTGAACGCGCAGGAACTCGAGTGGGTGAAATCGGGCATCGACGACGGCGTGCTCGGCCGCTCCTCAAAAGTGGATCTCGCTGCCGAGGCCGAAGGCCTGACCACGCTGCAAGCCGACCGACGTGCCGCTACGCTGCAACGGGAAAGATCTGCCGGGACCGCCTATCTCGCGGCGGTGGCGCGCACGCCAGGCGTCGAGCGACTCGAGAGCGGGCTCATCATCGAATCTTTGCAAGCGGGCACCGGCGAGCGACCCTCTGCCCTCGATCACGTGAGCGTTCATTACGAAGGTCGGCTGATCGATGGCACCTTGTTCGAAAGCTCGCGTAGCAGTGGTACGCCGGCCACGCTGCCAGTACGCGGCGTCATCCCCTGTTGGAGCGAAGCGCTGCAAAAAATGCGCGTCGGCAGTCGCAGTCGAATCGTTTGTCCGGCCGAACTCGCCTACGGCGAGCGCGGCTCACCGCCGGCCGTCAAACCTGGTGCGACACTGGTGTTCGACATCGAACTGCTCGCCGTCGTGCGCTGAGCGCGCGTCGGTCCGTAGTTGCGCTGCAAATAATCGACCAGCTGTCGCGCTTCGTCGTCGGTGATGGGCGCCTTGAAAGCGTTGCGCATCTTGGTGACCGAGGCCTCCCAAAGCGTGCGGGTACCGAAGCGCGCATGCATCTCGATGTAGTCGATGCTGTGACAGACGCTGCACCGCGCCACGAAAAGTTCGCGGCCCTCGCCCGCGGCTGCTTCGGGCTCGGCTACGACGCGGGGCGCAGCGACGCCCAACGCGAGTACCATCAAAAACGACAACAAAGAAATAGTCGCTGTGGGGCGTCTCATGACTGCGCCTCCACCCGCACGCGGTGATAGGCATTGTGTTGATAGCCCGAAGGATTGGCAATGGGCGTTTCGACCTGGGATTGTCCCGCTTTGTTGGCAGCGCGTGCCCACACTTCATGGAGATCGCCTGCGAGCGTCGGCCAATTACTGCGCCAGATGCGGAAAGAATAAGGTCCGAGATCCTCGCCAAGTTCGCAGCGCCGCCACGAGGCGCCGCGATCGAAAGACAGTTCGACCCGATCGATGCCTCGACCGGCATCCCAGGCGATGCCCGATAGCGCCGACCGCCCCGCGCGCAGCGTGCCGTCGCGCTCCATCGAGGTGATCAAAGAATTGACGGCGATCTCGGTGACCGGGGCGCGCTCGGCGGTTTCCTGTCCGGGAAAACGCTCGACCAAGGGAAACAACTGACGCGGCATACGATAGGCCGAGGTCATCCAGAAGTTTTTTTCGCTGGCGTCGAGCGCACTGATGCGATTGACGTGCTTCAACCAGTAGGTCGCCGTCCAGCCCGGGACGACCACCCGCAGCGGAAAACCATTGGGCACCGGCAGCGGTGCGCCGTTCATTTCATAGGCGATCAGCGTGTCGGGGTGCAGCGCCTTGACGAGCGGCAGCGACTTGATGAAGTCGGGGGTACCCTCCAGCGGCGGCGCATCGGCGGCATCGAAGGAGATCTCGACCGCGGAAGATTTGAGCCCGGCACGCTTCAACAAGTCGGCGAGTCTGACCCCTCGCCACCGCGCGTTGCCCATCGCGCCATGGCCCCACTGCAGACCCGCCACCGGGGGCTCGAAGAGGCCGCGACGATTGCCCGAGCACTGACAGACCGCGACGATTTCGGTCGCCGGGAAATCGCGGCGCAGGTCTGCGAGCGATAGGCTGAGCGAACGCTCGGCCGCAGGGCCGCCAATCTCCAGTCGAAAATCTTCGGCGGCGATTTCCGGAATCACGGCGTGGTGATAACGAACAAAGAATGCCTCGTTGGGCGTGAGGACGCTGCGGAAATACTCGAGTGGAGTTTCGAAGTTGGGCGGGCGCTCGGTGAGTCGCCGCAGCGCCACTTTGCCGGGCAGCGCGACCAGCACCTCGCGACCTGCCGCAAGCCCCTGCTGAGTGGCAGCCAGCAACTTGCGCGGCAAACCCGCCGCCGCTCCGGCGAATCCCGTCCAGGCCATCCCGGCCAAGAGTCTCGTCGTGACATCGCGCCTATTGAGGGTCATCACTTTCCGTCGCAGCAAGTTCTTTGGACGGCCCAAGCATGCCAGAATCGATGCCATACCTGCACACCACCCGTGGAGTGAATCGTGAACTTCTCGAAATCTGCGTTCGTATCCCTCGTCGTCACCGTCCCGATGCTGTTCGGCATGGTCGCCGAAGCACAAATGGGTGCGCCGGCCGCCAAAAGCGACACCGCCATCGCCATCGAAAAGGCGCTCGCAAGCCCGATCCGCACTGCCGAGGAACGCGCACGCGACAACCCGGAGCGCAAGCCCGTGCAGACCCTCGAATTCTTTGGTCTGAAACCCGACATGACCGTCATCGAAGTCATGCCCGGTGCGGGTTGGTACACCAAGGTGCTCGGTCAAGTGCTCGCCGACAAAGGCACGCTGCACGTGTCGGTGGGCGCCTCACGCCTCGAGCCACGCCTGAAGGAGTGGGGTCTCGACAAGGTCAAAGTGTCGGACGGTAAATTCGTCACCAAGCCCTCGGGGCAGCGCGGCGTTTTCGATGCCGAGACGATCGAGATCCCGGTGAAGAATGCCGACCTCGTACTCACGTTCCGCAACGTGCACAACATGACGCCCAACGCGCGCGCACTCTTGAACAAAGCCGTGTTCGATGCCCTGAAACCGGGTGGTGTTTACGGTATCGTCGATCACACTCGTCGTCACAACGAACCGACCTCCCCCGAAAACTGGCGGCGTATCGACCCGGTGGTCGTGATCAAAGAAGCGCTGGACGCCGGTTTCCTCTTCGAAGCCTTCAGCGACCTGCACTACCGACCCGACGATGAGCTCAAGTACGACAGCCAGCGCCCATCGATCGCCGGCTACAGCGATCGCTTCACGCTCAAGTTCCGCAAGCCGACTCGCTGATCGAAGCCGTGTACACGCTCGTCATCGTCAACAAGAACTACTCCTCGTGGTCGCTGCGACCCTGGGTCCTGATGCGCACCCTGCGCATCGACTTCGAGGAGATGCTGATCCCGCTCGCCGAACCCGGTAGCGCGGAATTGCTCCGTCTGCACTCGCCGACCGGAAGGGTACCGTGTCTGCACGACGGCGAACTGCGGATCTGGGACTCGATCGCCATCGTCGAATATCTGGCAGAACGACACGAGGGCATATGGCCCGCCGAGCGGGCCGCCCGCGCTTGGGCACGCTCGGCCGCCGCCGAGATGCACTCGAGCTTTCAAACCTTGCGCAACACCTGCAGCATGACTTGTGGTCAACGCGTAGTGCTGCGCGAAAAGCCGGCCGCACTCGAGCGCGATCTCGCGCGCCTGCAGACTCTTTGGCTGGAGGGACTATCGCGCTTCGGCGGTCCCTTTTTGAGTGGTCAGGTCTTCACCGGCGTCGATGCGTTCTTTGCACCGGTGGCGTTCAGACTGCAAACCTACCACTTGTCGCTCGGCACGGAGTGCGATGCCTACGCCGCACGATTGCTCGCCCTGCCCCCGATGCGCGAGTGGTACGCGGCGGCCCTACGCGAGCCGTGGCGCGAGGCGGCACACGAGCGCGAAATCATCGACGTCGCCGCCGAGATCGTCGATCTGCGCCAAACGGAACTGCGCCAAAATAAAACCTGAGATGCCCGCCGAAAATCCGCGGCAGCCGAATACTTGGGCTGAATACTTGGGCTGACGACCCGGCTCACATCTCGGGCTTCGCGTCCTTGCGGGCCGTCACGGCACAGTTCACCAAAATCCACTTCATGTTCATCGCGATACGCTCGGCGTCGGGGTCGGTGAACGCGTAGCCGTGCTCCTTGGTCGAGCCGTCTGGCAAGCGCTCGAGCACCGATAGCACCAGCGAATTGCGATTGAAATAGTCGTTGGCTTCGTTGAGCACTTGCCAGGTCACTGCCCGCAGGTTCAGCGCAAGCTCGCGCTGCGGCAGATTGCGGGCGGGGTCGGCCTTGGCGGTGAACCAGTGCGTGTCGCCTTTATCATGCAGCAGCATGTCGTCGTAGCGAGTGAACGGAATGTCCACGCCGCCACCCACGCCGGGTACGTCGGCGTAGCAATGGAAGTAGCGAGCGCGCTCAAGCCAGAACGGCTCGCCCGAGGCTACGCCACTGATCCGCTGCCCGCTCTTCACGACCCACTTGTGATCGTGAAACCAAAGACTGCTGCGCGACAGCGAGATTTCGTTGTCGGTGTAAACCTGCTGCCCTTCCCACTCGAATCGACAGGCTTTGCTGCCCTGCAACCCGCGAAAATGATCGGCGCGGCGCTTGAAGAGGTAGTCGCAGCCCTCGGTACGTCGTAAATCTTTGGGCTGCAGAGTCTGCAACTCGGTGTTCGTGATCTCGCCTTGCATGCGCAGATAGTGGCGCATGGTCACCTCATCGGCCCCTGGGCCTGCATCGAGTGTGGCGAGCCGGTACGAACTGACCGGCCCTGCAGCCGTCTCACTGCGATTGACCCAGAGATAGACGTGGCGACCGAAAGCTGGTGCATCGACTCGCGTGATGGTGGTCGACATGCGCGGATGACGGTCGACAGCCGGTAACTTCCGGCGAACGTCGAAATAGCTTTGATTCGAATTGTCGTAATGGCCCGGCAGCAACTCCGCCATGATGCGCAAATTGCGCTCGCCGGGCGTCGAGTCTTGACCTTGCGCGCGCACCTGCGGCCCGGTGATCGCGAAGCCGACCAAGACGACGCCGATCGAAAGCCGGCTGATCGCGGCGAGTTGGCTAGTGCACCAATTTCTTCTCATGGGACCCCCGAGCTGCAATGCGCAGCGCATCATGCCGCAGCTCGCGAGCTTGTGAGAATATCCATGTATGACAACCACCATTTCTTCGCGACCTAGCACGACCCGCCGTCATGCCGCGCTGGGTGCAGTGCTCGCCCTGCTGTTTACGCAACTATTCGCCGCCGCGGCCCAAACCGCCGCGGCCCAAACCGCCGTTCAGCGAGCGGCGGTCGCCGCTCCCGACCGCTACGGCGCCGAGGTCGCCGAGTCCGTAATGCGAAGCGGCGGCAACGCCGTCGATGCCGCCGTCGCGACCGCTTTCGTGCTCGCCGTGACTTTTCCGGAAGCGGGTAATCTCGGCGGCGGTGGCTTCATCACGCTCAAGATGGGAACGGCGACCGCCTTTCTCGACTTCCGCGAAGTCGCCCCACAGGCGGCGAGCCGCGACATGTATCTCGATGCGGCTGGCAAACCCATCCCGGGTGCGTCGCTGATCGGACATCGCGCTGCGGGCGTGCCGGGAACGGTCGCCGGACTCTGGGAAGCGCATCGCAAATACGGCAGTCGACCCTGGCCGGAACTGCTGCAGCCCGCCATTCGACTGGCGCGCGACGGCTTCGTCCCCCCTCAACCCCTGATCGACAGCGTGGCCGAGTCGCTTGCCGATTACGCCGGCAAAACGAATTTCGCCGAGTACTTCGGCAAAGTCGGTAATCGTCGATTCAAACAGCCGGAGCTCGCACGTACGCTGCAAAGGATCGCGGAGCGCGGCTCTGCGGGTTTTTATTCCGGTCGCACCGCAGATCTCATCGTCGCCGAAATGCAGCGTGGCAGCGGGCTCATCACGCACGCCGATCTGGCGGCCTATCGCGCCATTTGGCGCGAACCCTTGAGCGTACGCTGGCGCAACTACACGCTGGTGTCGGCACCGCCACCGAGCTCGGGAGGCATAGCCCTCGTGCAACTGCTGCGCATGAAAGATGCGCTTGCCAAAGATTTCGCAGGGGTGCCGCACAACTCCGCCACCTACGTGCACCTGATCGCCGAAATCTCCAAGCGGGTGTTCGCCGATCGCGCGGAATATCTCGGCGACCCCGACTTCGTGCGAGTTCCGGTCGCCGCCTTGACCGACGAGGGCTACCTGCAAAGACGAGCTGCCGAGGTGAGGCGCGATGCCATCTCACCGCTGGGTGTCGTCAAGCCGGGTCTCGCCGAGAGCGCCGAGACCACGCACTTTTCGATACTCGACGGGGAGGGCAATGCCGTCGCACTGACCTACACGCTGAATGGCGGCTTCGGCAATGGGGTCGTGGTCAAGGGTGCGGGCTTCCTGCTCAACAACGAAATGGACGACTTCAGCACCAAACCCGGTGTGCCCAATCTTTTCGGCGTGGTCGGCGGTGTCGCCAATGAAATCCATCCGGGTAAACGCATGCTGTCGTCGATGACTCCGACGCTCCTGCTCGAGAACGATCGGGTGCGAATGGTGCTCGGTACACCGGGTGGCTCGACGATTTTCACCAGCGTTTTTCAGACCATGGTGAATCGCCTCGACTTCGGGATGAGCGCAGTCGGTGCAGTCGC
>Ga0129336_10001939_pt1 | contig 12702 bp, 21 predicted proteins | sample CPB6_02_DNA_FD_96878 | JGI IMG/M metagenome (GOLD analysis project Ga0129336, IMG submission 96878) | Freshwater to marine salinity gradient microbial communities from Chesapeake Bay, USA - CPBay_Sum_0.6_0.2_DNA | ecosystem: Environmental > Aquatic > Marine > Coastal | place: USA: Chesapeake...
GATCTACTGTTAAAGCTACAGCACAGGATGTGGCTGATTTAGCTGGTAACGGCACACTTCCAGTTCTTAATACATATCCTTTCACTACACCAGCTTCTGCTGGAACTCGTTTCTGGTATAAAGGGAATGAGTGGCATTATATGACAGCAGATGAAATTGCTTCAGCTGGATGGACAGGACTAGTTAGTGTTGGATTCCCAGCTCCTGTTGATAAAAACTACAATGTAAATATTCTTACAGATTTTACAGGACTTACAAGTGTCAGTCCCACATCTCAGGGGTTAAGTCCAAGGACTTCCCCGACTAGTTCAGCTTACACAACTATTGATACCCTTGGTTGTGGGAATCCGCAAAGAATTAGATTTTTTAATATTGGAGATCCTACACAAGTTAATTTAATAAGAAATGCACAATTACTTGATAATGTACAGGACCAAGGTACTCAACCCGGTATTTATATAGCAAATGCACAGCTTTCAACTATTGCTTTAAATAATTTTTTCACAGAACTCCCTTCCACGTCAGTTGTTTGTACTATAACCGCAAGTGGTAACCCCGGTTCCGCAACATGTAATCCTACTATTGCAACAGCTAAAGGATACATTGTAACAGTATAATATGAATTTATTTTCTGTAGCAATAGGAACTAAATATGAAAAGGAGGCAGAACGTTTAAAGCGTTCTGTCCCTTTATCTATTGAGGTGTTTACAACTTCTAATGATAAATATAAAAAAGTTAGTGAAGATTCGTTAATTGACGGACTGTGGCATAAAGCAAATTTTGCTAATTACATAGATGAAGCAAATGGACCTGTTGTATTTATGGATGCTGACATGTTTACATTAAAAAGTAACCCTTTTGAAGAATTTCAAGTTCCTAATGATGTTGATGTGGCGTATGTTCCTTATTCTGGTAAATGGTATTTACCAGATATTGCTAGACAGGAAGCTGTTGATTTTCACGGGCATAAAATTAACAGTGGGTTTCTTTGGTTTAAAGATTTAGAAACAGCTAAGAAAATATGTAATCAGTGGCAATGGGAATATCTTGAAAGGGAAAAGTTGTACGATGTAGAAAAGGGAACATGTAAATATGAATATGATGAGTGGGCATTGATGATAGCTCTTATGAAGCTAATTGTCAAAAAACATTTGTTAGATAGAAAATGGAACGACTGGGAGCTTAATACAGAAGAGGAAATAAGAGTATCAGATTCAGTATTTTTTCAATCACATAATTTTTTAAACATAATATAAAATCAAAATAAATGGCAATTAAATCCCTGTTCCCTGAAGAGATGCTCAAGTCTTCGGGAGGAGAAATGAGCCTGGAAAGCATTGCTGCCAAGCTTACATTTTTTGAAGAGCAATTACATCTAACTCATTGGCAGACAACCAGTTATGCAGAACACCAGGCTCTGGGAGGATTGTATGATTATGTACATGATTTCAAAGATGGTGTTATTGAGAAGCTAATGGGCTACACAGGAAAGAGACCCAATGCGTATAAGATAGAACCTCTCATCAACTGTACAGGCAATCAGTGTGTATCAGAGCTTTTGGCTTTTGCATCATCTCTGAAGAGCTTTGCTGAGAGCAATGGTTACCATGACATTGCTAATCTGGCTGATTCTCTGAGTGGAGAGGCAGCTAAAGTACGCTACTTGCTAACTCTTTCCTAATGCCTGTAATTTATAAAATTACATCACCCACTGGTAAAATCTATGTGGGGCAGTCTTGGGATTGGGTCAAGAGAAAAAGTGTATACAAGAGAAAAGCCTGTAAAAGTCAGGTTAAGTTGTATAACTCACTTGTTAAACATGGATATGATAATCATGTAATTGAAATTGTACATGAATTACCAGAAGACACAGATCAATTGACCCTGAATTTATATGAGGATTTTTATCTTCAGCAACATAAAGATTGCGGGTTTTTAACAATGAATGTAAGAAGTGCTGGTAGTAATGGTAAACTTTCTCCAGAGACTATTGAAAAAATGAGAAAATCGTTGACAGGAAGAAAGATAGATATAGAGTCAGTACAAAAGATGTTAGAAACTAGAATAAGAAATAACTACAAACTAAGCGAAGAAACTAAAAGAAAGATAGGAGAGAAGCATAAAGGAAAGACTATTTCTTTAGAAACAAGAGAGAAACTTAGAGAAGCTAATCTTGGAAAAAAATTATCTACCGATACTATAGAAAAGATAAAAAAAGCTTCTTCTGGTAGAGTATTTTCTGAAGAAACTAAAGAAAAAATAAGAGGTAGTAAGGTTGGTAAGAAAAATGCAATGTTTGGAAAATCTTCTCATAACTCATTGAAAGTCATTAACTTAGAAACTAATAGGATATTCAATTCTGTGAGAGAAGCAGAAGTTGAAAGTGGTATAAACAAGGGTGTTTTGGTAAACAAACTTAACGGAAGAACAAGAAATAATACATCTTTCAGATATTACAATGCTTATCAATAAAAAATTCTTTCCTGAAGTAATGCAGGACAATGAGTCTGCCTACTTTAATCACCTTTGTGCAATATTAGAGGCAGTGGATGAGCTAGCCACGCTGGAGATAACTAAGAATCCCCACTCCTACCATTTCAGGCTAGCCCCCAGCCTCCCAATGTACACAGAAATGCTTCTTGAAGAGCTGCTCAAATTCCATAACATGTTGCAAATCAAGCTCATCCTTTCCAAGAGCATTAAAACCTCTGGAGCTTTGGTGTTCTCAATAGAGCTGTAAATAAATTTGGAAAATTAAATTATTTTCCCTTATCTTTGTTTTCAAATTAAAATCAATTACAACATGGCAAACAAAATCACCTATGATCCCAACAAAAAATACACTTGGGCTCAAGAAGATTCTTTTATTCTCTCTGGATCTGAGTTTGGACTCATCCTCAACACCTTAAGAGCAGTGGTAAGCACCCCTGAAGCTGCTAGAATTCTGTTGGCTGCACAAGCTACAGAAATTATTGAAGGTACGCTCGCTAGAGCTGTAGAGAATGGAATTGTAAAAGAAGCTGAAGAAGCACAAACCCCTGAATAATGAGACACATTAAAAAGTATCAAAACTCTGGTCCAGCCATTACTAAAAAAACAGGTGTAATGGGTCAATCTGGAGACACTCTTAAAGGTAGAGCTGCTGCTGCTGAATTAAAACGCAGAAAAGAGTCTACCAAAAATCTGATGGAGTATGTTCCACCCATGAATCCCAAAGCTAGAGCTGAGTGGGAAGCTTCTAAGAAAACATCAGCTCCAAAGAAGAAAATGAAGACTGGTGGTAAGCAGATGATGAAAAGAGCTGATGGATCTGTTTCACCACGCGGACTTTGGGATAATATTCGTGCTGCTGCAAAACGTAACAAAGCTGCTGGTAAGCCTGGTAAAAAGCCCACAGCTGCCATGCTTAAACAAGAACGTAGAATAAAAGCTAAAGGTAAATAAACATGAAAAAGATTATTGTTAAAAAAGCACAGGCTGGTCTGAAAGCTCCTAACAAACGTGTAGGACCTGTTGATCCCAAGGGTGCTTGGACTAAGGTGCAAGAAATGAACTTGCCTCCTCGTGATGTTAAAACAAAGGTGAGTCTCACTCCTAATAAGCAACTTGGTGCTACTAAGATGGCTAAGAAAGGTTCCACTGTAGCTAAAGCCAAGGGTGGTAAATGGATTCAAAAGGCTATCAAAAAACCTGGAGCTCTGCGTGCTCAACTTGGTGCTAAACCTGGTAAACCCATTCCTGCTGCTAAGCTAGCTAAGGCTGCTAAAGCTCCTGGTAAGCTTGGTCAAAGAGCTCGTCTTGCTCAGACGCTCAAGAAGATGAAGAAAAAATAATGCCCAGAATTAAGAAAGCTGGTCCATGGAATCCACAGAAAGCAGAAGCTTATGTGGGGAAAGGTGTTCTCAAATATGGGGACACCATTCCTGCTATAAGGGGGTCTTTCACCCCTGTTCCAAATGGTCCTCTTATTAAGAAGAAGGGAGAGTTTAAGGGCTCTACCCTCAAGAAGGGTGGAACAGTTGTGAAGGTTGGAGGGCAGACACACAAGGTGTTTAAGAATAAGAAAGGTGATATTGTTGTAGACCACACAGCTGGTATTCCTGCTGGTAAGTGGGATAAGATCAATCTCACCAAGAAAGCCAAGGCTAAGACAGTTAAACAGGGCGTAGCTTCTGTTAGAAAATGGCACAAAGACAATCCTGATTATTATAAAAAGAAGAAAAATGGCAAGGATTCCAAAAGCACAACCAGGAAAAAACGTTAAGCTTAAGAAAGTTAAGCTTGGAGAAGATAGCGGAGACTACCTTACCAAGATTAAGACAGATCCCAAAGGACCTGAAGGAAATGTTGCTTCTATAAGGGTAAGAAGAACCTTGAAAGGTTTTCTCACTGGTGCTCCTCGTGCTAAAAAGATTATGAAGAATGGTGGTAAGACACCAGCTTGGCAAAGAGCTGAGGGTAAAGATCCTAAGGGTGGCTTGAATAAGAAGGGTGTAGCAAGTTACAGACGTGCTAATCCTGGAAGCAAGCTTCAGACAGCTGTCACCACTAAGCCTTCTAAACTGAAGCCTGGTAGCAAGGATGCTAAACGTAGAAAGTCATTCTGTGCCCGAATGTCAGGTATGAAGAGAAGTCGTACATCAGCAAAAACTGCTAATGATCCAAATAGCAGAATCAATAAGTCATTGAGAAAATGGAATTGTTAACATTTAAAATTTAAATAAAAATGGCAAAGATGAAAAAAGTTTCAGATAGTTACACAGCATACGCTAAAGGTGGAACTAAATTGAAAAAAGCAGAAGATGGATACAGTCTTGTTAAGAAAAAAACAACTTCTTCTGGTACTAAATATAAATATAAATCTGGTGATGGTGATTACACTATGAAATTTAAATATAAACCTGGTCAATCTAGTCAAAAACCCACAGTGACAGAGAGAAGAACTCTGAAAGGACTTTTGTCTGGCACATCAAAAGCTGAAGGTAGAATGATGAAAAAAGGTGGAAGTTTCCCTGATTTGAACAAAGATGGTAAGGTGACACAAAAGGATATCTTGATTGGCAAAGGTGTTCTTCCTAAGACAGCCAAGAAAGGAACTGTTGCTATGAAGAAACAAGCTGCTGTAGCTATTGCTATGAAGAAAGCTGGTAAGGCTCCAAAGAAGAAAATGATGGGTGGAGGAATGGCAAAGCCTGTTATGAAGAATGGAGGAAAGAAGGCTCCCAAGAAGATGATGGGTGGTGGTAGATGTAAATATGGTTGCTAAATAATACAACATGAAAGCAGGCAAACCAAAGAAAGCACCAAAGGTGCACAACCCTCGTCCGAACGCTAATTATATGAAAGAGGCTGACACAAAGCTCAGATTAAAGAGCAAGATGTGGCCTCTAAAACAAAAGAGGCTATCCAAATGACGGGAAAGAAGAGAATTATTAACTTCACTCCCACAGGAACCCAGCCTACAAGACTAAATTCAAATGCACCTCTTTCCCCATCAGAAATTGTGGAGGAGGTGCATTTTGCTTTTGAGCTGGGCATATCTGTGACCCATCTTCATGCTAGAGATGAGGATTTCCAAAACACTTGGAGACCTGACATCTATCAGAAGATCATTGAGGGTGTGCGTAAGCACTGCCCAGGGCTCTCTATTTGTGTGTCTCTAACAGGCAGACACTTCCCTGAGTTTGAGAAACGCTCAGCTGTTCTTGAGCTCATGCCTGATATGGGAAGTCTCACTATGTCATCAATCAACTTCCCAAAAGCTGCTTCTGTCAATGAGCCTGACATGATCATTAAGCTCATAGAGAAGATGGATGAATATGGGGTTATTCCAGAGATTGAGTGCTTTGATAGTGGTATGCTAAACTACACTAACTACTTGATTAATAAGGGCATTCTCAAGGGTCCACATTACATCAATGTCATTCTTGGGAACCTGTATAATGCACAGGCTGATGTAGCCAGTGTAGCTAGTGTACTTGTTAACAAGCCAAAAAATAGCGTGATGTGCATAGGTGGTATAGGAAAAGACCAGCTAAAAGCTAACATGCTAGGGTTGTTGTATGCAGATGGTGTACGTGTAGGATTGGAAGATAACCTATATTACAAGGACAAGATGCTGGCTACAAACGGTAAACTCTTGCAGAGGATGCACAGAATGCTGTTTGATCTAGACCTGGAAGTGATGACTCCTGAAGAATTTAAAACCCTCGGATATGCTAACAAAATTAACCATTCTGGGAAAGAGTGATGCTGCTATCACCATGATAATAGACAATCTGGAGAGCTGTAACATGTTCCCAGAGCTAATTATTGTAAACAACCTAGAACTACCTATAGAGCATACATTTGACAACCCTAAGTTCAAATACACTATTGTAAAAGAACTTACAGACAGAACAACACCTGTTGCACTGGGAGTGGCTAATGCTTATACAAAGCTGAAGGTGCTTAATGGGTTTGATGTTTCTGATTTAGAATTTGTCAATATCATCAACAAGAACACCTTTATATCTTCTACAGCAAACCTTGGTAAAGGCTTGTTAATCAACAACTTCGCCACTATTGGAGCTCATGCACAAATAGGAAATTTTGCGAATATAAGCAATCGAGCCTCTGTAAACCATCACACTGTTCTAGAAGATTTTGTTAGCATCAATCCAGGGGCTAACTTAGCAGGACATGTGCATGTTGGAAGAGGAACATTGATAGGAATAGGAGCTACAGTTAGTAACGGTATAACCATTGGAAAAAACTCAATTGTGGGAGCTGGGTCTGTTGTTGTAAGAGATATTCCTGATAATGTAGTGGCATATGGTAACCCTTGTAAACCAATGAGAGAAAATGGCTGAAGGTATATACAAAATAACAGAACAGTTTGAACAGGCTCTTTGTGACTATACAGGGGCTAAATATGCTGTTTCTGTAGATAATCAGAGCAATGCTCTGTTTCTAGCTCTTATGTATGAGAATGTTAAGGGGATGGAAATATCCATTCCTTGTCGTACATATCCCTCTGTTCCATGTGAAATCATACATGCTGGAGCTATTGTTAAGTGGCTTCCTGTAGAAGGAACAACAATCAAAGGAGCTTACCAACTAGCTCCTACAAGGGTGTGGGACTCAGCCCTAAGATTTACAGCCAATATGTACATCCCTGGAACGCACATGTGTGTAAGCTTTACAGGTCCTTACAAACATCTGAAGCTGTCAAAGGGAGGGGCTATTCTTACAGATGATGAGCAGGCTTATAGATGGTTCAAGCGTGCCAGGTTCTCTGGAAGAAATGAATGCTCCTATCACGAAGATGAGTTTGATATGCTGGGATGGAACTTTTATATGATGCCTGAGATAGCTACAAGAGGACTCTTGTTGATTAAGCAGTTCTACAACATGGATGGTACGCCTAAACACAACGAAGATCTAGAACTTCCCTATCCAAACCTATCCAAGTTTAAAATTTATGGAGGACAGGAAGTTTAGACTCATTACAGCCATAGATAGAATAAACTATTTCTCAGACAACTTTATAACTTATTACAAGAAATGGTTTCTGGATGAGGAGTTTTATTTCATGGTGCATGAAAAGAACCATGATGAGATAAAAAACTATCTGTTCTCAAAAGGATTTGGACCATCCAACATTGAGAAATATAACATCATGACCTTTGGAGAAGGACACAATGTTGGTAATCAAAACAGAATAAAGACTAACTTTCTAAACCAGGGATATATTGTAGTGTATGCAGATATGGATGAGCGTATATATCACCCAGATCTGAGAAATTATATATTGAATAAAGACTTTGAATACATTATTCCTCAGGGAGTGCAAATAATACAAACCAAAGATGAGCCGTCTTTAGATTTTACAAAAAATGTTATAGAACAAAGAAACACATGCGTGTTTGATACATTCTGGTATTCCAAGGTGTGCATTCTCAAGAAAGATTTTAAATGGGATCACGGCAGACACAACAAACCTCACAGACATACAATAGATGGAAATATTTATTTAGTAGATATAGGAAAGGTTTGTAAAGATTTTATGATAGAGAACAATAGAAGAAGCTCAGAGATATATGAGAAAGTGATGTGGAGATATAAAGAAACAAACAAGATAAACATTGATAGGGAGGTGTATGGTAAATTAATGATACAAACACATCCTCTTTATGAAAGCTTAAAGAATGCAAATCCTTTCTAATGTTACACTTAGTTACACCACTATATAGATTTCAGAACGTTGAAAAGATTTATGAGTCCATCACCAACTATCCAGACATAGTGTGGCATATGGGTAAGAGTGCACATAGACCATATAAACCACCTTTTGAGGATGGTAGAGTGAAGGTGTATGATGTAAATTGTGCAGACAGCGATCCTGTTGCAAAGAGAAACTTTGCCCTATCTAAGGTGAATGATGGGTATTTTCATCTTCTTGATGATGACACACTTTTCCATCCCAACATGTACAAATTGTACAAACAGATGGAAGAGCTTGATTACAAAGGAATGGTGATAGGTAAACAGGTGGAAAAAGATAAGAAACTAAGGCTCAAGGAGCTACCACATCCTGTCTACTGCTATATAGATGCTGGTAATGTGCTCTGTCATCACTCGGCAATAGAATATATTTTAACTAATCCAGATAAGAAAGCTCATCTAGCTCCAGACTATAATCTCTGGGAGAAGGCGTATTCTTTCTTTAATGAGGCTAAGATGACTGAGGATGTTATATCCACTTACAACGCGCTCAAATAGTCTTTGAGCTTTACATTATAATCATGTTTCCAATGAGGCTGTAGATAAATATCTCCCGTTGGAATTTTTCCAAGCATTCTTAGATTTTCCACATGTGCACTATGTCTTTGTATGACATTTGGTGAGCCAGGTTTGTCATGCCCCTGACCAGACATGTGATAGCCACGTCCTCCCCACATGTAAAACCAGCTAGCTTCTTCTTTAGGAAGCTCAGCAAATAGTCTTCCTCCGTGTTTATGTAAACGTTCTATGAATGTCATATCATATCCAGCGTTTTCAATGGGGTGACCACCAATAGCTTTCCAGGCTGACTTTCTAAATACAATACCAGAGTTACCTATCCATGTAACATCTGTAATGCTAGGCTCATTATAATATACACCTGTTTTCCAATGTAGAATGTTTACATCATCTGTAAACAGTTTGGCTACATTTTGTAGATGGTTAGGCAGAGCTACATCATCATCATCCCACTGGCATATAATATCACCATCACACAGCTCTGTAGCAAAGTTTTCCTTTGCTCCAATAGTTGTAAATGTTTGATTTAAGTTGTAAATCTTCACTTGTGGGTGATCAAACTTTAATGTTTGCAGGGGATAGTCATTCACGATTATCAGCTCACACTTGTCAGAGGGATAATCTTGTTGGAGGAAGCTATGAAGTGATTCCTCCAACATATTCACCCTCCCATAAGTGATCATCTTACAGGATATGAAAGGTAGATTATCACCAGACATGAATGACATCAAATGGAGAGATTAACAATACATCCTTCTCATCACTGAGAGGAATTACATGTGACTTAGACAGAGATGTTGGGTCTACTAGAATCACATCCCCTACAGCAACATTGGTTACCATGTCCCCTACAGCATACACCGTAAGTTTGGACATCTTTTTGAGCATCTCTCTTTGGAGAGCCTCTTTGGTGTTCTCATCAACCACCAGTTTGCTTTCTTCTTTCTTAGGAAGCTCTACATAGATGCGGTTTCCCAAAAGCTTTTTGAATTCCATTATTTCTCAGCATTTAATAGGTTAAAGAATCTGTTTCCATCTTCTTCAGACAGGATGATTTCGCTTTGAAACACATCTCTCTGACGCTTAATTCCTTTGAATTTGTTAGTTTTTACATCAATCTGTTGAACATCATGAGAACGCTCATGTATGTCATCTAACAACACAAGCACTGTACCATCCTCCTGTGTAAGGGATCTTATCACCTTGTTGATGTTGAAACTAGCCTTGGCTTGTTTACCAGCTTCATCTGTTCTGGTGTAGATAAATTGGGTCATAAATTGTATTTGATTTTTAAATATTTACGTCTGTCGTTTACCTCTTCATATCTGTACATATCCATCTCCACTTGGTCATGCTCTTCGAGGGTCAAAAGTATGATATTTTCCTCATCCTCAGCTGCTTGTGGGTATTTTTCTTTAGGAAGGACGTGATGAAAGAACACTGACAGAGGCTCTTTTCCTAAGTATTTTCCACTAACCATAGAATAATGTGGGAATTTCTTCCATAATTTCAGGAAAAATTCATGCAAATCGGAGCTTTTCCGATCATTTTGCTGCTTTTTTACAGAAATTCTACTGGTTGGTAGAGGTTTTTTAGGTTTATGAGCAAAACAATAGTCTCCTTCACATTGCCTTCCACAAGACTTACATTGCTTAGGCATAATCTAGTTTTGCAAAATGATAGAGCAGAGTTCTGTCTCTGTTGATGAGCTTTGCAGCATACCCTCTTTTAATTCTATTTTTGACAATAATTCTAGAAAACTCAATCAGAGCATTTCTTTCTCTTTCCTTCATCTCAGCGTTCACTCTCCTAGATCTGTCTCTAATAGCTTCCACGGTTGTACCATGTTTCATCACTATCTCATCAAGAATCTCTTCTGGTGTCACCTCATTTATGGTTTCAGGTTCTTCATACATCTCAGCGATGGCTATTCTAGGAAGAACACCTTTCATTTCAGCCCAGCTAATGTACAACTTTTTACCAAATTTTTCTTCAAAATCACGTTGGTACTCTTTCACCTTCATCAGTTCTTGTGTAGTCATAGTTTAATTTAATTTGTTCCTGTAGACCCAAAACCGCCTGTTCCTCGGTTTGTGTCTTCCAGGTCTTTGGTTTGTATAAATTCAACATCTAAAACAGGCTCAAAATAGATTTGACAACATCTTTCTCCCACACCATAAGGAAGAGCTGATGTTGTAATATCTCCATTAAGAGGAGCTAACACCATCATCCACTCACCACGATAGTCACCATCTATAATACCTATAGAATTAGCCATCACCCAAGGATGCTTGGATAGACTGCTCCTGGGAGCAATCACACCTCTATATCCTTTAGGTATCTCTGTAGCAAATCCTAGACCATAGATGGCTTTACCATCCTTGAATGTGATGGAATTAGCATACACATCAAAGCAAGCAGCATCCAAACTCCCTTTTACAGGGAGCTTGGTGGATGTGCTAAGTTTTCTAAATTTCACTTGCAGGCTCATGCTCAGCGGTTTTAATTTTGTTTACAATAGCATCTCTAATTTCAGCATAAAACTCATCGTTGTCTTTAAGCATATTGCTAAACTCCTCTAGGTCATATTTAGTTTCATTGAAGGTGATGGTCTTACCCCACTTCTTCAACACCTCATACTCATTACCCAGGTCTAGCACCTCTTGAAGCTTGTCAATACCTTCACCATACACTATCTCAAAAGTAGAGAGTCTGTAAGGAGGACACATCTTATTCTTGGTGGCTTTCACCTTTGTCAAATTACCATAAGTGGTGTCACCTTCTTTTGCTAAGCTTCTGCTCACCTCAATGCGTACATCTGAGTAGAATTTTAGTGCATGTCCACCCTGTGTAGTGGTGGGATTTCCAAACATTACGCCTATTTTTTCGCGATATTGACTAATTACTACAACACATACATTGTTATTTGCTGCAGCTGTTTTCAGCTTGGGATAGGCATTGCTATTTAGAACAGCTTTCTTACCAATAGCACTATCACCCACCTCACCATCTAACACCTTCTTAGGAATCAATGATGAGTCTGAATCTATAATGATCAAATCTACTTCTCCACTGTTGATGAGTTCCATTGCAATGTTAAATCCTTCCTCACCACAAGCTGGCTGAGCAATCAACATCTTTGTTGTGTCTACACCAAGAGCTTGGAAATACTTCTTATCCACAGCATGCTCACCATCAATGTACACCACTGTTCCTCCTGCTTTCTGACACTCAGCTGCTGCATGACCACAGATGGTTGATTTACCTGTGCCCTCCCAGCCCATGAGCTCATACATTCTACCTTTTACAAATCCTCCAACACCAAGTGTAACATAGTCAAAACCAATTGATCCTGAACTAATTACATCATAATCACCTCCTGTCTTGCTATCTAATGCAAGCACTGTACCCAAGCCATAAGTCTTTTCAAGCTTATCAAGGGCTTCTTGTAATTTACTACTACTGCTAGCTTCTTTTGCTTTTGCCATTTTTTTGATTTTTGTTGTTACAAATATACGATTTATCCACGCTTTTTCCAAGGAAAATTAAAAAAAAAGGCCCGATATAGAAATATCAGGCCGTCATTAATCACAAAACAAAACTATATGTTCACCTCACATGCACCTCCTGCACAAGCTTGTATAGCACCAAAGTCCACTGTATCATCAAGTTCTGTCACCTTGGTGAGATCGAGAGTGTGTAGTGTGGCTATGCGTTTGTTATATTCTTCTTCTGTAATGTCTTCGAAAGGACTTTGTTTGTAAGTGTGTTCCCAATAGGGCAAAACACTTAGGCCATTGTACACCTCTCTATTTTGCCACATCCATTCACCTACATTAGACCATTCATCTTGTTTGATGCTAATTGTAGCACTAACATTGTGTGTATTATCACCACTGATGTGTCCTGGTTTAATC
>Ga0129336_10001941_pt1 | contig 12699 bp, 14 predicted proteins | sample CPB6_02_DNA_FD_96878 | JGI IMG/M metagenome (GOLD analysis project Ga0129336, IMG submission 96878) | Freshwater to marine salinity gradient microbial communities from Chesapeake Bay, USA - CPBay_Sum_0.6_0.2_DNA | ecosystem: Environmental > Aquatic > Marine > Coastal | place: USA: Chesapeake...
CTCGACGTTCCCGACTTCCTCAAGTAGTCCGTGGGAGTCATCGCCCGCGGCATCGTCGAGGGTGATGCCGCCTACGCGGCCGAGTGGCTCTTCACCGATCGTTGCGACGGTGTGAGCGCGGGCGACTACTCCTCGCTCAACGTCGGTGCGTCCGTGGGTGACGACCCCGACGCCGTGGCGGCCAATCGCGCGATCATCGCGGGATATCTCGGCGCGGACGCACTCGCGCTCGTGCGCCAGGTGCACGGCCGCGATGTGGCACGGCTAGCGGAGCCCGCCGCCGTGCCCCCGGATGCCGACGCTGTCATCACCGACGTGCCGGGCCTGCCGATCGCCGTCCAGACCGCCGACTGCGTGCCCATCCTGCTCGCCGATCTCCTGGACGGTCAGGTGTCGGCCGTGCACGCAGGCTGGCGCGGAGTCGTCGCCGACGTCGTCGGTGCGGCGCTGGATGAGCTCGCGCCCCGTGGGCCCGTGCATGCCTGGATCGGTCCGGCCATCTGCCCGGCGTGCTACGAGGTGAGCGAAGAGGTGCGCGCGGAGGTCTGCGCGGTCGCACCCGCGGCCTTCGCCCGCACGCGCACCGGGACTCCCGCCGTCGACGTCCGCGCTGGCGTCGCCCAGCAACTGCGCGAGCGCGGGATCGACGCCCAGCTCGTCGGCGGATGCACCTTCGAGGAACCGGGCCTGTACTCCTTCCGCCGTGATGCCGTCACGGGCCGACAGGCGGGCGTGATCGTGCTCCGGGAACGGCCATGAGCGATGCGCGCAGCATCGAGCTCGCGGACAACCTCCGCGAGGTCCGTGCACGCATCGACGGCGCCTGCATCGACGCCGGCCGCGACCCGGGCGACGTCACCTTGATCGTCGTCACCAAGACCTGGCCGAGCGATGACGTGCGCCGTCTTGCCGAGCTCGGTGTTCGCGATGTCGGCGAGAACCGTGATCAGGAGGCCGCGCCCAAGGCGCAGGCCACGGCGGACTGCGATCTGCACTGGCACTTCGTGGGGCAGTTGCAGACCAACAAGGCTGCGTCGGTGGCGCGCTATGCCGACGTCGTTCACTCGGTTGATCGCGTCCCGCTCGTCACGGCTCTCGAGAAAGGCGCGTCGAAGGCGGGTCGGCGTATCGGCTGTCTCATCGAGGTGGATCTCGACGAGGCAGCGACCGGGCGAGGGGGAGTCGCGCCCCAGGGTGTCCCGGCGCTCGCGGACGCGATCGTGGCGGCCGATCACCTCGATCTCCTCGGCGTCATGGGAGTCGCTCCGCTGGCGCCGGAAGGCCAGAAGGAGGCGTCGGCGGCAGCTTTTGCGCGATTGGGCGCGATCTCGGCCTCCTTGAGGGCAGATCACCCCGGGGCGACGGTCATGTCCGCGGGCATGTCCGAGGACCTCGAGGAGGCGATCGCCGCCGGCGCGACACACCTGCGCGTGGGGAGCGCGGTCCTCGGGACAAGGCCTCCACTCGGCTAACTTAGGAGGACGCCACCGCGAACACGGAGGCGAGAAGGGGTGTGCCATGGCGGGCGCGATGCGCAAGATGGCGGTCTACCTCGGCCTCGTGGAGGACGATCCGGACCGTCACGAGTCGTACTTCGAAGAGGACGAGTGGGAGTACGACGACGAGCCGGCTCCGACTCGTCGTTCGCGGTCCACGGAGCGTGAGCGCGCGGCGCGTCAGCCCGACCGGCCCGAGCCGCGCACTGTCACCGTCGTCGACCCACGCGAGCCACGCCGGCTCTACCGTGATGAGCCGAGCAACGTCGCGGCGATGCCCACACCCGGCACGCGGCCGGCCCCCACACCCGTGGCCGATCTCAACCGGATCACCACCATTCACCCCCACACCTACAACGACGCTCGCCGCATCGGCGAGGAGTTCCGCGAGGGCGTGCCGGTGATCATGAACCTCACCGAGATGGACGACACCGACGCCAAGCGCATCGTCGACTTCGCGGCCGGCCTCGTCTTCGGCCTGCACGGCACCATTGAGCGCGTCACCAACAAAGTCTTCCTGCTCTCCCCGGCCAATGTTGAGGTCGGCGCCGAGGCCCGGGCCCAACTCGCGCAGACCGGCTTCTTCAACCAGAGTTGATGCGCGCGTGCGCGTCGTTCGAGAGGGGATAGGTCAGTGGCGTTGGTCGGGCAGGTGCTCGCCACTTTCCTCTGGCTCTATTGGCTGGTCCTCATCGGGCGACTCATCCTGGATTTCGTCCAGATCTTCGCGCGCTCCTGGCAGCCACGGGGCCCGCTACTCATCATCGCCGAGGCGATCTACACCGTCACCGACCCGCCGTTGCGCCTGCTCCGCCGGATCATCCCGCCGCTGCGGCTTGGGGGCGTGCAGTTCGACCTGGCCTTCCTCATCCTCATCATCGCTGTACAGATCCTCATCAACGTCGCACTCGCCCTGTAGTCCGCGCATCTCACTGGAGGCACCGTGACCCTCACGCCACAGCAGGTCCACGAAAAGCAGTTCAACACCGTGAAGATGCGGACCGGCTACGACATGGACGAGGTCGACTCGTTCCTTGACGAGATCGAGGCGGCTCTCGGGGCCCTCATCGTCGACAACGATGATCTGCGGGCGCAGTTGGCGCAGAAGCCGGCGGCCCCGGTCACTCCGGCCGAGGCGGACAAGAAGCTCGCCGAAGCGCAGAAGCAGATCGCCGAGGCGGACAAGAAGGCTGCCGATGCGCAGGCCAAGTTGACTGATGCCCAGGCCAAGCTGGCTGACGCGGACAAGAAGATCGCCGAGGCCGACAAGAAGCTCGCCGAAGCGGCCGAGCGCGAGAAGGCGGCGGAGACCAAGCTCACCGAGGCGCGGCGCATGGCGACGGCCAACACGGTCGCACCAGCAGCGGGCCCCGCTGCCGCGGCGGCGGCGATGGCGGCGCCCGCACCGACACCTGCACCCGCACCGACACCTGCACCGACCCCCGCTCCGGCTCCGGCCTCAAGCGATGCCCCCGCGCGGGCACTGGCGATGCTCGAGGCGGCGCAGCGCACGGCCGACGAGACGGTGGCCGCCGCGCAGGCCGAGGCCGACACGATGCTCACCAAGGCGCGCGAGGAAGCCAGCAAGGTGACCGGCAAGCTCGATGAGCAGCGGGCTGCGCTGGAGACCAAGGTCAATGACCTGCGCACGTTCGAGCGCAACTACCGCTCCAAGCTGCGCGACACGATCTCCGGGCAGCTGGCCGAACTCGACAAGGTCGGGTCAGTCGAGCCGAAGCAGGGCGTCTAGGGCTCCTCGGCTGCCTCTGGCTGCCGGTGACCGGGGAGCGGACGCACACCGTGCGTGCGCACATTCCACTTGAGCGTGATGAAGCGCAGCGAGATGACGCCGACCAGGCAGGCGAGCGCCGCGAGGCCTCCGCTGAACTGGTCGAGGAGGACATAGATCGTCGCGCCGATGACGGCGAGCAGCGCGTACGGCTGGCTGGGCAGCAGGATCTGGGGGGTCTCGCCGCGGAGCAGCGAGACGAGCACGCCACCGGTCACGGCCGCGAGGAAGCCAACCGTGATGGCCCCGATGTCCGGTAGGCCGAACTCGATGGCCAGTTGGGCAGCGATGACGGCGTAGAGGCCGAGTGCGAGGGCGTCGAGGAGGATGAAGGTCCAACTTCCCACGGATATCCATCGGCCGATGACAAGCACGGTGAAGACGGCACCGATCACGGTGACGACATACCACGGCGAACGCAGCGCGAGCGGCGGCAGATTGCCCAGGAAGATGTCGCGCGTCAACCCACCGCCCAGGCCCATGACGAAGGCGAAGACGGTGACACCGACGATGTCGTAGTGCACCCTGCTGGGCTGGCGACCCAGGATGGCTCCGGAGACGGCGGCGACGAACGTCGTCACCAGCGCCAGCCACAGCGGAGTGTTGGCGGCGATGTTGGGGACGTCGATCGTAGGCATCGCGCGCAAGGGTAGTGGTCCGGCTGAGGGCCGGGTGACCCCCGGAGGCCGGGGCCGGACGCGGGTGAGCCAGGCAGCTCAGGCCCGATGCAGGCCGAAGGTCAGGCCCAGCTCGTCATCGGCTCCCGTGAAGTCGCCGGCATCGGGCGCGCCCTCGTCGTACGACGTGGCAAGCACCTCCGCGGCGATGAGTTCGCCGTGCTCACGCAACGCCTCGGCGACCATCGCCTCGCTCGCCTCCCAGCGCAGGGCGATGCGGTCGGAGATGTCCAGGCCTGCGGACTTGCGACCCTCTTGGATCAGGCGCACGGCCTCGCGCGCGATGCCGAGGCGTCGAAGCTCGTCGGTGAGTTCGAGGTCAAGCGCGACCGTCTCGCCCTCGCCGCTCGCGACCGACCAGCCCTCGCGGGGAGTCTCGGTGACCACGACGTCGTCCTCGGTCAGGTCGACCGGGCCGACACCCGGCACGTCGATGTGCGCGCTGCCGGCACGCAGTCCCGCGGCCAGGGCGGCTGCGTCCGCGGCGGCAATGGCAGCAGCGATCTCCTGCACCTGCTTGCCGTAGCGCTTGCCGAGGGAGCGGAAGTTGGCTTTGGCGGTGACGTCGACGAGGTCGCCCTCCGTGGCTGACAGGCTTGCCATATCGAGGACGTTGAGTTCGCTGGCGACCTCGGCGACGAGGTCAGGCGGTAGCGACGACCAGCCGGGCGCCGAGACCAGGGCTCGGGCGAGCGGCTGGCGCGTACGCACGCTCGACGCGGCGCGCGCGGCGCGGCCGAGTTCGACGACCCGGCGGACGAGCGCGACCTGCGCTGCGAGGTTGTCGTCGATGACGGAATCGTCGCTCGCGGGCCACGGGGCCATGTGCACGCTGGGCCGGGCGTCGGGGTCGACGGGGCGCACCATGTCCTGCCACACACGCTCGGTGACGAACGGCGTGAAGGGCGCCATGACGAGGGTGACGATGCGCAGGGCCTCGTCGAGCGTGGCGAGGGCGGCAGGATCGCCGTCCCAGAAGCGTCGGCGCGTGCGACGCACATACCAGTTGGACAGGTCATCGACGAAGGCCTGGATGAGGCGACCCGCGCGCTGGGTGTCGAAGTGCTCCAGTGCGGTGTCGACCTCTCGCGCGAGGCGGTGAGCCTCGCTGAGGACCCAACGGTCGAGGGCGGGGCGATCGGCGACCGACGGCGCACCGGATGCGGGCGTCCAGTCGGCGGCGCGGGCGTAGAGGGAGAGGAAGGCCGCGGTATTCCAGTAGGTGAGGAGCACCTTGCGCACGACCTCGCCGATGGCGGCATGGCCGACGCGGCGAGCCTGCCACGGTGAGCCGGAGGCGAGCATGAACCAGCGGACAGCGTCTGCCCCGTGCTCGTCCATGAGCGGGATGGGCTCAAGCACGTTGCCCAGATGCTTGCTCATCTTGCGGCCGTCCTCGTCGAGGATGTGGCCCAGGCAGACGACATTTTTGTACGACGACTGATCGAAGACGAGCGTGCCGACCGCCATGAGGGTGTAGAACCACCCGCGCGTCTGGTCGATCGCCTCGCAGATGTAGTCGGCCGGGTAGCGCTCGGCGAAGAGGTCCGCGCCCATATGGGGATAGCCGAACTGCGCGAAGGACATCGCTCCGGAGTCGTACCAGCAGTCGATGACCTCCGGCACTCGCGTGGCGGGATCGCCGCATTCGGGGCACGGGAAGGTGACCTCATCGACGAAGGGTCGGTGCGGATCGAGATCGGCGAGGTCGATGCCGCTGAGCTCACTCAGCTCGGCGCGTGACGAGACGGCAGTGAGGTGGTCGTTGTCGCAGCGCCAGATCGGCAGCGGGGTGCCCCAGTAGCGGTTGCGCGAGAGCGCCCAGTCGACGTTGTTGTTGAGCCAGTCGCCGTAGCGACCCCACTTGATCGTCTCGGGAAACCAATTGGTTCCTTCGTTTTCCCGCAGCAGGGCGTCCTTGATCTGGGTCGTCTTGATGTACCAGGAGGGCTGGGCGTAGTAGATGAGCGGCGTGTGGCAGCGCCAGCAGTGGGGGTAGGCGTGCTCGTAGCCGACGTGCTTGAAGAGCAGGTCGCGCGCCTTGAGGTCGGCGACGAGTGTGTCGTCAGCCTTCTTGAAGAATGCCCCGCCCACGAGAGCGAGGTCGGGCTCGAAGGTGCCGTCGGCGCGCACAGGATTGACGACGGGCAGCCCGTACGCACGGCAGGTGATGAGGTCGTCGGCGCCGAAGGCAGGAGCCTGGTGCACCAGGCCGGAGCCGTCGTCGGTGGTGACGTAGTCAGCGAGCACGACGTAGTGCGAGTCAGGGATGTCCACCATGTCGAATGGCCGCTGGTACGGCGTGCGCTCCAGATCGCGCCCGGTCATGCGCTCGAGGACCTCGTATCCCTCGCCGAGGGTGGCATCGGCCAGGGCCTCGGCGACGACGAGGACCTCGCCATCGGCGGTGCGGGCCACGACGTAGTCAGCCTTCGGGTTGACCGCGACGGCGGTGTTGGAGACCAGCGTCCACGGTGTGGTCGTCCAGACCAGCAGTGCGGCGTCAGGATGACGCTCGGCGAGCGGACCACCCGTGATGGGGAAGCGGACGTAGACGGAGGGATCAACGACCGTCTCGTAGCCCTGCGCGAGCTCGTGATCGGACAGTCCGGTGCCGCAGCGGGGGCAGTAGGGAGTGACGCGGTGATCCTGGACCAACAGGCCCTTCTTGTAGATCTGGGCCAGCGACCACCAGACGCTCTCGATGTAGTGAGGGTCCATCGTCCAGTAGGCGTCGTCCATGTCGACCCAGAAGCCCATGCGGCGGGTCATGGCGTCGAATTCATCGACGTGGCGCAGCACGGACTCGCGGCACTTGGCATTGAACTCCGCGATGCCGTAGGCCTCGATGTCCTTCTTGCCGCTGAAGCCGAGTTCCTTCTCGACAGCGAGCTCCACGGGCAGGCCGTGGCAGTCCCAGCCGGCCTTGCGCGGCACGTGGTAGCCCTTCATCGTGCGGTAGCGCGGGAAGATGTCCTTGAAGACGCGCGCCTCGATGTGGTGGGTGCCGGGCGTGCCGTTGGCCGTGGGCGGCCCCTCGTTGAAGACCCACAGCGGCCGGCCCTCGGAGGCATCGAGCGATTGGCGGAAGGTGTCGTCCGCGGCCCACAGGTCGAGGATCTCTCGCTCCATCGCCGGCAGGTCGACCTGCGTCGACACCTGGCGATACATGGGGAACCTCCGGCTCGGGGACGAAGCGCAAGCCTAGCCGGGGCCTAGGCTCGTCCCGTGTCGACGTACTCCGGCCCGACGTACTCGGTGCGGGTGAGGCCGGGGGCCGCTCGGACTCGGGTCGGGGGAGGTTACGGCGAGCCACCCGCCCTCGTGGTCGCCGTGAGTGCTCCCGCGGTCGACGGCAGGGCAAATGTCGCGGTCGTCGCTGCGCTCGCCGATGCGCTGGGCGTGCGGCGCGCGGCTGTGGAGATCGTGGGCGGGCACACGAGTCGGACGAAGGTCGTCCGCGTCGACGCCGACGTTGACGAGCGCTGGTCCGAGTTGCTGGAGACCACGTGACCGCGCCGATCCGGGCTGTGCTGCTGGACTTCCATTCGACCCTGGTCGATCAGGGCGATGCGACCGAGTGGCTGGCAGCCGGCATGGCGCGCTCCGGCGTCGAACTCGACCCGGGTGAGCGGGCACGTGCCATAGCGCGACTCGATGACATCTGGACTCACGCGCGCGTGATCGATCCCGACAGCGGGCGCGATCACTCGGCCGAGGCTCACGCCGCGGTCTTCCACGACGTGATGCGCGGCCACGTCGACGATGAGCTCAGGCATGCGCTGTACGACGTCATGCTCGACATGTGGTGGGCCTACGACGACGCAGCTCCGCTGCTTGAGGCTCTGCGCGAGCGCGGCGTGCGCACGGCCGTGCTCTCGAATGTCGGCGTGGACATACGCCCGGTGATGGCACGGCAAGGCCTTGAGGCCGACGCCGTGATCTTGTCGTGCGAGGTGGGAGCGGTGAAGCCGCAGCCGCAGATCTTCGCTGCAGCGCTCGATGCGCTCGGCGTCCCAGCCGAGGCCACCTTGATGGTGGGGGACGCGTGGACGGACGATGGGGGAGCGGCGGCCCTGGGCATTCGCACGCTCATCCTGCCGCGCACCCGCGGGCGCTTTCACGGACTTGACGCGGTCCTGCGCCTGGTGGACTGACAGACTGCGAGCAGGAGGGATCGACATGGACTTCGCATTCGACGCGGTGACGCAGGACTATCGCGAGCGCCTGCTCGCCTTCATGGATGCCCATGTGTATCCGCAGGAGGCCGAGTTCTACGCCACTGTCGGACGACAGGGGGATTACTGGGCGTGGAGCCGCGATCCGATCCTGCGTGATCTGCAGGCTAAAGCCCGTGCCGAAGGACTGTGGAACCTCTTCCTGCCCGCTGAACCGTACGGAGCGGGCCTGACCAACCTGCAGTACGCGCCGCTGGCGGAGATCATGGGCCGCAGCCCCGCTCTCGGTCCGCCGACCTTCAACTGCGCTGCCCCCGATACCGGCAACATGGAAGTGCTGGTGCTCGCGGGCAGTGATGAGCAGAAGGATCAGTGGCTGCGGCCGCTGCTCGAGGCGGAGATCCGTTCGGCGTTCGCGATGACCGAGCCCGAAGTCGCCTCGTCGGATGCCACGAACATCTCCACCTCGATCGTGCGCGATGGCGACGACTACGTCATCAACGGGCGCAAATGGTGGATCACCGGGGCGATGAACCCCGACTGCGCGATCTTCATCGTCATGGGCAAGACCGATCCGACCGCCGATCGCCACCTCCAGCAGTCGATGATCCTCGTGCCCAGGGACACGCCTGGTCTGGAGATCGTGCGGCCCATGCAGGTGTTCGGGTACGACGACCACGACCACGGTGGCCACGCCGAGTTGCGCTTCACCGACGTACGCGTCCCCGCGGGCAATCTCCTCGCCGCTGAGGGTGCCGGCTTCGCGATCGCACAGGGGCGTCTGGGTCCGGGTCGCATCCACCACTGCATGCGTTCGATCGGCATGGCCGAGCGCGCCATCGAGATGATGTGCGAGCGGGTCGAGCAGCGAGTCGCCTTCGGCAAGCCCCTGGCCGATCAGGGAGTAATCCGACAGTGGATCGCGCAGTCGCGCATCGAGGTCGAGCAATTGCGCCTGCTCACCTTCAAGGCCGCGTGGCTTATGGACACCGTCGGGGTGCGCGGCGCACACACGGAGATCCAGGCCATCAAGGTCGCGGCTCCGCTCACGGTGCAGCAGATCCTTGATCGTGCGATCCAGGTGCACGGGGGCATGGGCGTCTCGCAGGACACACCCCTGGCCGCGATGCTCGCGGGGATACGGACGCTGCGCCTCGCGGACGGCCCCGACGAGGTGCACCTGGCCGCCCTCGGCAAGCACGAGATCACGAAGCAGCGCGAACGCCGCGAGGGCTGATCAGGCGGGGTAGACGTCGAGATCCGTGGCCTTGGCGCTCAGCCACACGTCGGCGCCTTCGTGGAGGCGCAGGTCCGCGACCGCGGCGGGAGTGATGACCGCGGCGAGCGCGGGCGGACCGTCAACCTCCACGCGCACGAGGTCGCCGCGGGCCTCGAGCGAGTGCACGCGCGACTGCCAGACATTGCGTGCGCTTCCCTCGGGGTGGTGGAGGTGCACAGAGATTGCCTCTGGGCGCAGGGCGACGATGACGGGCCCGCTCATGTCGAGGTCCGCGATCCGGACGTCACCTCCATCTGTCAATGCAACGACACCATTCACGGCATCTCCGCGCAGCATGTTGACGCCGACGAGCTGTGCGACGTACGTCGATGCCGGTCTGCGTGCGACGTCAGCAGGTGTGCCGGCCTGCACGGCATGGCCTCCCTCGAGCACGACGACCCGATCCGCGAGGACCATCGCGTCCATCGGGTCGTGCGTGACCAGGACGACTGCTCCGGCGTAGTCCGCGAGATGGCGGCGAAGCAGCGACCGTACGGATGCGCGGGTGCCGGCGTCGAGTGCGGCAAGGGGTTCGTCAAGGAGCAGCAGATCGGGTTCGGTGATCAGCGCACGCGCGAGTGCAACGCGCTGCGCCTGCCCGCCGGAGAGTTGGCCCGGCTTGCGGGAGGCGAGCTCGGCGATATCGAGTCGCTCAAGCCAGCGCAGCGCGGATTCCTGCGCCTCTCGCTTCGACGCGCCCCGTGACCTCAGCCCGAAAGCGACATTGTCGATCACGCTCATGTGCGGGAAGAGCAGGTAGTCCTGGAAGACGTAGCCCACCGATCGGGTCTCCGGGGGGACGGCGATGCCGCGTGATGTGTCCTCGACCACGGTGCCGGAGATGTCGATGACGCCGGACTGGGGACTCTCCAGGCCGGCAAGGCAGCGCAGGGTCGTGGACTTGCCCGAGCCGTTGGGGCCGAGCAGTCCCAGTGTCTGTCCTCCAGCGACGTCAAGCTCGAGAGCGAGTGCGAAGTCGCCGCGGGTGAGCTCGAGTCGCGCTGACAGGGTCATGATGCGCCGCCGCGCAGGTAGCGATCACGCAGCAGGAGCAGCACCGCGAGCGACGCGGCTAGCAGCACCACGCTGAGGGCAATGGCGGCTTCGCGGTCGGTGTCGAGTGCGGCGTAGACGGCGAGGGGCAGAGTCTGGGTCACGCCAGGCAGGTTGCCCGCGAAGGTGATGGTGGCGCCGAACTCACCGAGTGCGCGCGCCCAGGCCAAGATCGTGCCCGCGAGCAGGGCGGGGCCGATGAGGGGCAGCGTGATGCGGCGCAAGACGGTCCAGCGCTTCGCGCCGAGGGTCGCGGCAGCCTCCTCGAAGCGTGGATCGGCGCTGCGGAGGGCGCCTTCGACCGTGATGACGAGGAACGGCATGGCGACGAAGGCCTCGGCCATGATCACCCCCGCCGTGCTGAACGGCAGTTGCACACCGAACCAGTCGTAGAGGTACTGCCCGATGAGGCCGCGCCGGCCGAAGGCGAGGAGCAGGGCCACACCGCCGACGACCGGGGGCAGCACAAGCGGGAGAGTGACGAGGGCTCGGATGACGGTGCGCCCGCGGACCTGGGCGCGTGCAAGCACCCAGGCGAGCGGCACGCCGATGAGTATCGCGATGGCCGTCGCGGTCAGCGAGGTCACGAGCGACAGACGCAGTGCGTCGATGGCTACAGGCGAGGCGAGCAACGACGGCAGTCGAGTCCACGGGGTGGTGAGCAGCAGGCCGACGAGTGGGATCGCGAGGAATCCGATCCCGATGGCGGCGAGGACGCCGATGGGCACCGGCGTCACTCGGCGGGGTGTCGTGGTCATGCTCACGGCGCGGCTCCGAATCCCGCGGAGCGCAGCAGTTGCTGTGCCTGCGGCCCGCGGAGGTAGGTGATGAACTCCGCGGCCGCGATGGCCTGATCGGAGCCCGCGACGACCGCTGCCTGATAGGTCGTCGAGACGTTGACGTCGTCGGGTATGGGGACGGCTTCCACGCCTGGGCGTCCCGTGGCATCGGTGATGTAGACGATGCCGGCGTCGACCTCGTCGGCGATGACCTTGCCGAGGACCGAGCGTACGTCGGGTTCCAGGCTCACGGGTGAGACCGTGAGAGCTGCGCGCTCGAGGAGCGAGGTCGTCGCGACCCCGCACGGCACCTGCTCCTGGCAGATGACCAGGCTCACGCGCTCGAGATCGGACAGGCCGGTGACGCCTCCCGGATTGCCCGCGGGCACGGCGATGGTGAGGGAGTTGGTGGCGAAGTCGGTGACGCCTGTGACGAGCTGCTCGCTCACGAGGGGCCCCATCGACGTCGTGCCCGCGGAGGCGAAGGCATCAAGGGGAGCGCCGCTGCGGATCTGCTCGGCGATCGCACTGCTCGCCGCGAAGGAGAACGTGATGGCAATCCCTGTCTCGTCAGTGAAGTCGCTGCCGATGCGCGTGAGTACGTCGGTGAGGGAAGCGGCCGCGCCGACGGTGACGGAGGATGCCGCACCGTCGCTCCCGCACGAGCTGACGACGATCGACAGGCTCGCCACGGCAACGGCGAGCGCTGCCCTGGTGCGTCTCACCCCGGCACCTCGACGCCGACGTTCGTCGCCTTCACGGTGGCGATCGCGAGTGAGCCGACCTCGAGTCCGAGTTCATCGACCGCCTCGGTGCTGAGGAGGGACACCAGGCGGTGTGGCCCTGCCTGGATCTCGACCTGGGCCATGACCTGGTCCTTGACCACACGCGTGACGATCCCGGCGAACCTGTTGCGGGCTGACCGCCCCACGATGGGAGCTGTCTCGGCCGTCACCGCGGGGGAGGTCTCGCGCAGGAGCCGGGCCACCTCACCGCCCTCGAGGACCTGCCGGCCGGCGGCGTCGGTGGTGGCTGCGGCCCGCCCGGAGTCGATCCAGCGCCGCAGGGTGTCGTCGCTGACCCCGAGATGGCCGGCGGCGTCGGATATCCGAAATTGCGTCATGCGGCTGAATCATAGTCCGCATATGCGGTTGGGGTGTATGCAATGGGCCGCATATGCGGTCGCATGGGTCCCGTGGCCGCCGTCATGCGGGTCGGTGGTTGCCCAGGCGCCCTCCGGGGCCTACCCTCGGGGGCTCATGCGATCCGCCGTCCCCACGGCGGGTCGCTCCACGTCGGAGGGGGAGAGCCATGGCTGCAGCCAAGAAGGCCGCCCCGGTCAAGAAGGCGGCGCCGGCTAAGAAGGCGGCGCCGGCTAAGAAGGCGGCCCCGGTCAAGAAGGCGGCCCCGGTCAAGAAGGCGGCGCCGGCTAAGAAGGCGGCGCCGGC
>Ga0129336_10001944_pt1 | contig 12689 bp, 10 predicted proteins | sample CPB6_02_DNA_FD_96878 | JGI IMG/M metagenome (GOLD analysis project Ga0129336, IMG submission 96878) | Freshwater to marine salinity gradient microbial communities from Chesapeake Bay, USA - CPBay_Sum_0.6_0.2_DNA | ecosystem: Environmental > Aquatic > Marine > Coastal | place: USA: Chesapeake...
CGGAAAAGTTGCCCTCCGCGGCGTTCAGGTTGCCGGTCGCGATGACGTTGCCCGCGACGCTCAGCCGCTTGGACACCGCGACGTTGCCGGAAAAGTTGCCGTCCGCGGCGTTCACGTTGCCGGTCGTCTGGACCAGCCCCGAGCCCGCGTCCAGCGAGGCCGCGACGACGGCCCCGGAAAAGTTGCCGCCCGCGGCGTTCAGGCTGCCGGTCACGTTCAGATTTCCCGTGACGTTGCCGGTGACGGTGAGGTTCGCGACGGTCAAGTCTCCCGCGAACGACGTCGCGGTCACGTTGCTCAGCCCGCCCCCGTCGCCGTAGTACTGCCCCGTCGGGGATATCGTCATGTGAGTCGCGTTGGCGCGAATCAGCGCGACGTTGTTCAGTCCCACGACGAACGATTCCGAGTCGGTGGTCCCGTTCGCTTTGAACGCGGACCCGAGGACGATCGCGTTTGATATATTCGGAAACGGCTGAGTTCCAGAATTATTTATGACTTCCGAACCTATCACGATCGATTTGTTTACGAAGTATGGCACGGAAGGAATATAACTCACCTGTCGTCCGAACAGAATGTTATCCTGACCCGACATCTTTTGACCTGCACCGTCCCCGATGCACACGTTGTAACTCGTGTCGTTCGACCGGCTCAAAGCGGAGGAACCTATCGCTATATCGTATTGCGATGTATTACTTCGGTATCCTGAGAGTCCCCCCAGGAACAGGGCGCCAAACACGTTCGAGCTATACAAGCCCGTCGCGAACCCGAAGATCGTGCTGTACGTGACGTCATTCGACTCTTGTCCGGCGTACGACCCTACCAACGTGTTGCAATAACCGCCTACCGCTCCTTCTCCCGCCCGCTGCCCGATCGCTATTTCGTACGCGCTCACCTGGATCTTTCTCGCCCCCGCCGTGGCGACCACGAACGAATTCGAATCGTTCCCGGTTATCTCGAAATCGGACCCGATGAACACCGTATCGGACAGCGTCGGGAGGGAGTTTCCGGCGATGTTGTACCCGATGACGACGGCGTTGCTCAGCGCCGCGAGATTCGTCGCGATGTTGGAACCGATCACGGTGCTTTTCTGACTGCTGGGAATATCCGAGTTCGGGGTGCCGATGAACACGTTCAAATTTCCAGACGAAAACACGTTCCCCGACGACGTCCCGACGATCGTGTTGTTCTGCCCCTGGGTGTATTTGCCCGCGTTTGCCCCAATCAGCACGTTGCAGTCTCCGACCGTATTCGCTCCCGCGTTGTACCCCATGACGAGATTGACGTTTCCTTGCATCGAAGACCCCGCATAGGGTCCGAAGAATGAATTGGAATCGCCCACGTTGCATTGTCCCGCGAAAATCCCGACGGCTATGGTTGCGTTTCCGTTTCCCGACTGCCCGGCCGAAAACCCGATGTTCACCACGTTGGCGCCCACGTTGCACTGCCCCGCAAAGGTCCCTATGGACAGGGTCGAATCCCCCTGATTGCACTGTCCTGCGCTTTTTCCGATGAACTGCGAATCGCCGCCGATCGCAAATTGCCCGGCTCCGTACCCCACGTTCACCACGTTGGCGCCCACGTTGCACTGCCCCGCAAAGGTCCCTATGGACAGGGTCGAATCCCCTTGATTGTACTGCCCGGCCCCCGTCCCGATGAACTGCGAATCCTCGCCGGTCGCAAACTGCCCGGCTTCGTATCCGACGTTTACCACGTTGGCCCCCACGTTGCACTGCCCCGCAAAGGTCCCGATGTTTTGACAATTGTCTCCGACCGCAAACTGTCCCGCTTGCGTCCCTATATTTATCGTGTCGTCGGCATCGTAAGAACTCCCCGAGAACGATCCGATGTTTACCGTCGAATTTCCCGTCGCATTTCTTCCAGCAAACGGTCCGATGCACATAGAAGAATTGCCAACGCGATTTTGACCGGAGCAATACCCGATGAGCACGTTGTCGTGATTGTCCAGAGAGTCTGTGGACCCCGCGGAGTTGTTTCCGAGGAATTCGCCCGCAAAACTCCCGATCACCACGTTATTGTTCCCCCCGGCCCACTGTCCCGCGGTTTCCCCGATGTAAATCCCCGCGTCGCCGACCGATCGCTGACCTGCAAAATGCCCTATCGCGAGAGACAGATTTCCTATGCTTCCATCGCCGGTGTTGACCCCTATCGCGAGGCAATAATTTCCCTGCGACGCCGCTCCCGCGTACGGTCCGATCGCGAGGCATTCATCACCCACCGAAGAAACTCCGGCAAGAGAACCTATGCCAAGGCAATTATTTCCCGTAGAAAACTGTCCCGCTCCGGATCCCATGAAATTCAAGTTTAGTCCCTCGGCCTCGGATCCCGCGGCGGTCCCGATGAACGTGCTGTTATCGGTATCGTAAATCGTTCCCGCGAACGCCCCCACGGCGATATTAAAACTACCGTTCCCGGTGAACGCCTCGCATCCTACAAATGTCCTCGCTTCTCCGTTGCCGGCGGGTACGATTCTAGATCCGACGATCGTGCAATTACTTCCGTAATCGGTAGACCCCGCTCCGATGACGGTCGTGGAGGAAACGCCCGGGGGTGCAGACGCGTTGATCCCGATGAACACGTTGCATTCTCCCCCGTCGGCGCCGAAACCCGCGAGCGTGCCGATCGCGGTGTTGTCGCTCCCCTCGCACCCGGCCCGGAATCCCATGAACGTGTTGGCGTTCCCGGTCGACAGAGAGTCCCCCACGAACGCCCCGGCGAGCGTGTTGCTGCTCCCCGTGGTCATGTTCCCGGTGTCGTACCCCACGGCCGTGTTCAGCTCGCCGCCGGTGATGTTGTTCCCCGCAAAGGCGCCCATGACCGTGTTCCGCCCCCCGGTCGTATCGTCGTCCGCGGATCCGGCCTGGTACCCGACGAACGTGTTCAGCCCGCTCTGGACCCTGCGCCCCGCGTTGTACCCGACGAACACGTTGGACTCCCCGGCGCTCAGATTTCCCGTGATCGCGCCGATCGCGGTGTTCAGGTTGCCCCCGTACCCGGCGAACGCGCCGACGTACGTCGAGAGGTCGTACCCCCCGATCCCGCCGGTTCGGTACCCGATATTGGTGTTGCACGACCCGGAATCCATGTCCCCGGCGCGGTACCCCGAGGACGTGTTGCTGCTCCCCGCGTTTCCGGCAAACGCTCCCGCGAACACGTTCTCGACCCCTCCGGCCGCGTTTCCCGTCCTGTACCCCACGAACACCGACGAGTTCGCCCCGTCCGCGAACCGCCCCGCGCCGAACCCCACGGCCGTGGTCGAGCTCGTGTTCCCCGCGGCCGCGCCCGCCTCCGATCCGATATACACGTTTTCCTGCCCGTTGGACGCCGCCATGCCCGCCTCGCGCCCGACCGCCACGTTGTCGCTGGTGCCCACGGTGTCGCGGCCGGCGCGCGACCCGATGTACGTGTCCCTGGACCCCGTGGTCGTCCGCTGGCCCGCGTACGGCCCGACGAACACGTTTTCCTGACCGGTCGTCAGGTTCTCGCCCGCGTGCGGCCCGATGATGACGCTCTCCGAAACGGAATTTCCGTTGCCCGCGGCGTTGTACCCGATGATGACCAGGTTGTTCCCCGCGACGACGCTGGCGCCCGCGCGAAACCCGACCATGATGTTATTGCTCCCGTACGCGTTCATCTCGCCGGCCCGCACGCCCACGTACACGTTGGAGCTGCCCGCGTTGGCGTAAGCTCCGGCGTACGCGCCGAGGTACGCGTTCTCGTCCCCGTTTCCGACGTTCAACCCGGCGCGCGCGCCGACGGCCGTGTTCCGATCGCCGTACCGGTTGTTCCGGCCCGCGGACTCGCCGATCAGCGTCGTCTCCCTGGATTCCCGTATGTAATACCCCGCCATCGCCCCGACGGTCGTGTTGCACGCCCCGCTGATGGCGCGCCCCTGGGAATTCCACCCGACGGCCGTGTTGTACGAGCTCCTGGTCGTCCGCTGCCCGGCCTGGTACCCGACGTACGTCCCGCCGACCAGGTTGCCGGACGATTGAATCGTCCCGGTCCCGACGCCGACGGTCTCGATCGTGTCCTGCAGGGTTTCCCCCGCCCGGGCCCCCACGACCGTGACGTTCGAGACCGTTCTCGAGCTCGCCATCGCGTTGGCCCCCAGCCCGGTGTTCTGTTTGCCGGCGACCTTGGTCCCGGCGTTCAGCCCCACGAACGAGTTTCCGTCGGCGTCCACCAGGCTCACGTGGTTCAGCTGCTGGGCCTTGTCCGTCTTCCCGTCGAGTTTGAATTTCTGAAACCTCCCCAACGGGTCCATTCTTACCTCCGCCACCGACTTTTTTCGCGGCGGGAGAACGTTTAACAACGACGACCCGCGTCGAACGCCACGACGATGCGCGTCCAGGTCCTCGATCCGGGCGCCACGCTCCCGAAACGCCAGACCCCCGGGTCGGCGGGGTACGACCTCGCGACCAGCGAGGATTTCGAGATACTCCCCGGCCAGCGGCGTCTCGTCAAGACCGGCTTGCGCGTCGCCGTGCCCGAAGGAACGTACGGCCGCGTCGCCCCCCGGTCCGGGCTGGCGGTGCGGTACGGAATCCAGACGCTCGCGGGGGTCGTGGACTGCGATTACCGCGGCGAGCTCGGCGTGGTGCTGATCAACCACGGCTCGGACCCCTTTCGCGCGTCCAGGGGGGACAGGATCGCGCAGCTTGTCTTGGAGCGCGTCGAGACGCCGGACGTCGCGGTCGTGGACGACCTCGACGACACGCGCCGCGGCGAAGGCGGGTTCGGATCCACTCTTGTGTAACACTTTAACACCGACGGTTCGCACGCGAGGGAATGAAAATCGTCGTGGTCGGAACGCATTCGAGCCAGACGACGGGGTACGCGCGCGTCATGCGCGGGCTCGTCCCCGAGCTATCGAAATTCTTCGACGAGGTGCGCGTCTTCGGCATCCAGTCGTTCCCCGGGAGGCGGGGCGCGCTCCCAGGCGAGTTCGACGCGCGGACCCACCCGCGGGCCGACGCGCTCGGGTTCGGGTTCGACGCGCTGCCGGGGTACGTCGAAGACGTCGGTCCCGACGCCGTGCTGCTGTACAACGACCCCGTGGTGCTGGGGGAGTACGTGAAGCGCGTCGCGGGCGCGAAGAACCCGCCCCCCGTGTTTTTGTACGTGGACCTCGTGTACAGGAACATGCACGCCCGTCACTGGGATCTTTTCCGCCACCCCATCGTCGCGGGAATATTCGTCATGAGCGAGTGCTGGAAACGGGAGCTGCTCCGCATACCGGGGTGCAGGCCTGTGCGCGTCGCGACGCACGCGGTCGAGGCCCCGCGAATCGAGAACGCGCGGGACCTTTTGCGCGTTTCGAAGGAGCACGTGATCTTTTTCAACCCGAACCGCAACACGCGCCGGAAACGCGGCGATCTGTTCGTCGCCGCGGCCGCGCGGCTCCTCGCGGCCGATCCGGATTCGACGACGTCCTTCCTGATGAACAGCCACCACGAGGCCGCCTTCGACCTGAGGGACATCGCGATCCGCGAATTCGTCGCGCACCGCCCGCGCGCGACCGACGGCGACGTCCGGAAGCTTCTCGACCGCCTGGTGATCAACGAAAAGCTGTTGTCCGAGGACGACCTGTGGACCGTGTACGCCGCCAGCGACGTGGTCGTCACGTGCTCCGACGGGGAGGGGTTTGGGCTGTGCGCGGCGGAGGGCGCCGCGATGGGGAAGGCCGTGATCGCCAGCGCGGTGGGCGGCGCCGCCGATTTCTTCGCTCCCGTCAGCCCCACGGCTCCGGGCCCCGTGTACCTGCTGAGTCCGAAAGCGATGTATTACACGGATGGTCGCGACGGGATCGGGGGGTGCGGCGAGATTATCGACGCAAACGATCTCGTCACGGCAATGTTATTTTTTCAAAACGAAACGAACCGCGCCGAGTTCGGAGGTCGCGCCAGGGCGTTCATGCATTCGAAGCCGTCGTGGACCGAGATCGCCCGGACGATGGCCGACTTCGTTCACGCGCAGCACGCGTCGTACGCCGCCGAGGGGTAGCCGAACGAAAAATCCAGCTGCTTCTTGGACGTCGTCGTGCGCATCTCGCCGGACGGCTCGGCGATGTGCGCGCACGCGCCGATGACGTTGACCAGGTTCTCGAACGCCGCCGCGAGGTGGCGCGGGGTTCTCGCGCCGATGATCGATACGCTCCCCGTCTGGAACACGCACGTCGTGGCGACCTTGGACCCGTTTTCGTCGTGCAGGGGCAGCTTGACGCCCGGGTGGCGCTCGGAATCAAAGTCCGCGACGAACCCCGCCGCGACCGCTTCCGAGCTGAGCGTCCTCGGCCTGAACTTCACCGGGAACCCGGTGGCCGCGTCGAGGATCGTCGTTCCCGCGTTGATCATCTGGATGCTGACGGATTTCGGGGTCAGCTCGATCCCCGTCGCGGCGCGGACGAACGAGGCGACCGCGACCGCGACGTCCACGAAATCCTTGGGGGAGGCGCACCCCGTGACGTGGAGACTCCCGTTGTAAAAAATTTTAGCCGATTTGCCTCCGTGCCGCAGCGACGCCTGGTTCCTGAAACGCCGTTTTTCCTGGACGACTTCCCGGACGTACGCGTCCTTCCGCCTGCGCTTGGTCTTGGGCTCGTCCACGGTCATGTTCATTTCGCGCGCCAGGTCGGCCGCGTTCTTGAGCGCCTCGATGGGGATGGTGGTGAATTTTCCCAGGTCGAACACGGCCGTCATCGTGATGGTCGTGACGGACAGGGGCGCGAATTTCGGCGATTTCCCCCTGGCCGCGAGCTCGACGCGCGTCATGCAGTCGAGAAATTCATCTGCAAACGACTTAAGCGTCGCGTCAACGTCGACATCATGATTCAGGCAGAGACCGTCCCCATGACCACCCCCAGCGCGGCCCGCACCAAGAGCACGTTCATGCTCCACGATCCAGCTGACATGTCCTGCGCCGGGCGGTTCGTCGCACCGGGGTACCGGGAAGCCGCCCTCAAAGCCGCATCTCGCGGACACGAGGTTATTTTGCTCCGGAAGTCCGGGACCCGCGAGATCCGCCAGTTCAAAGGCGTGATCGAGACCCTCGACGTCCCGAAAATCGTCAAGCGCGGGGACCGCGAGGTGGCGTTCCATAAGAAGCCGAACGTCAGGTTCGAGAAGAAGTTTTATTACGACGGAAAGATGCCCGCGGACGACGAAGCCGAGGTTTAATACTGCGAGCGGACGCAGCACGCTTTTCGCGCGCGTCGTGCGTGTCACGTCGCGCGTGTCACGATCGTGTAATCAGTCAGAATCTTTTATGAGCGTTCAGGAATGTCTGACACGGACACGGAGTACGTACCATCTCACAGCGAAACCGAAACCGAGACCGATACCGAGGTCGAGGTAGAAACCGAGGTCGAAACGGAAACCGAGACCGACGTCGAAACGGAAACCGATGCCGACGTCGATACCGATTCTGACCCCGATTATGTGCCCTCCGAAACGGACGACGACGACGACGAAGACGACGACGACGAAGACGACGACGACGAAGACGAAGACGACGACGAAGACGACGACGCGGACGAAGACGACGACGCGGACGAAGACGACGACGACGACGCGGACGATGAAGACGACGACGAAGACGACAGCGACGACGCGGACGATGAAGACGACGATCTGACGAGCGGCGACGAGTACTCCGACGACGACGCGGGGGCGAGCGAATTGGAGTCGAGCGGGGACGAGTCGGTCGAAGTCGAGGAGGAGGTTTCGGATTCGAGCGAGTTGACGAGCGGGGACGAATACTCCGACGACGGGAAGTACGACAGCATGCTGGACGACGACGACGATTAGCGCGAGAAACACGACGTGACCCTGCGGCAGAGCGACGACGGAACGAGATCGATGATTTTTTGGGCGACGCCCATTTCCATCAGGTACGACAGCGCGTCCAGGATGTTCGGGTCGATCCTATCGTCGGCCGTCCCGAGCACGCCGTCCTCGCCCGCCGCGTACGCTTTGAGCGCGTTCAGCGCGGCCTGTTTCGTGAACGTTGATTTGGCGGCTTTTACAATCAGATCGACCGCGATTCCGTGCTGCGTCGTCATCGTACGTACCTTACGCGGCGGAAAATAATTCGATCGTTTTGGTTTCGTGGCCGAGCTCCATGATCGCGCGATCGTCGCAGAACGCCAGGTGGTCCTCGAGGCACCGCATCGCCGTACCGATGTCGTAAAACTCCGTGCTGCTGACCGTCGGACGGTCGTCGCGCGTGATGACGACCTCCGAGCGGCGCTCGACGACGGTCTTCTTCCCGTCGTGCGTGACGACGATGAGATCCGCGGTGACCCCCCGCCTCGTTCCGAACGACACCTGCGCGATGCGAAACTCTTCGGAATCGGCGTCGAATTTTTCTAGGTGGGCCGTGATGTCTCGCACGTCGGCGGCTCGACGACCGTCCGGTCGACGACCGTCCTTCGAGACGTACCTGCTCTTTCGGACGGCGACGACGTCTCCGAGCTCTACTCCCAGCACGTCCTCGATCTCGTCGGGGTCGTACACCCTGCAAACTCCGTTGTGCTGGACCACGATCGTCCCGTTGTACCTTATGACAAACGTCTTACCCCGTTTCCGGTCGCACACGCTCAAGGTCATCGTCTTCTCGCCGTCTATCTCCGGCGACCGAATCGCGACGGCGATGACGTTCGCGACGACGGCGGCGCTGCTCGCGGCGCCCGGGACGACGGCGCCATCCATGAACGACGTCATCCTCATGGGTATCGCAAAGATCATAAGTTCATGGCAGGGTCACGAGAAGCTTCTGGATGACCCAATCGCGCTCCTTGGCGTATTTTTCAGGAACGTTTTTGGGCGTCCACTCCAGCGGGTAGCTGACGAATTTCCCGAGGTACGGTTTGATGATCTTCATGGCCTTGTCGGAATCGAGGTCTTCGGGGAATATGGGCCCCCGATCGGGTTCCCTGATCGCCGTGACCACGGCGGCCAGGACGCTCGCGGATACCTGCACGACCGTCGCGCTCTGGTGCGGGATCAGCTTGCGGGACGTCTCTATGTCCAGCAGGCTCCCGATCCACCAGCACCCGTTGTCGCGGGACATCATGAAAATGCCCAGCTCGTCCTTGCCCGAGATGATGTCGTCCTTCATGACCCGCTCCTTCTTGATGCCCTTGTACCCCTCCGCCTGAATTTCGTACATGCTGGTGATGGCGTCGTTCGGGGGGTAGTACGCGTAGTGCACCGTGGGGCGGTACGTCGGGGACCCAAACTTCTTGACCGTCAGGAAGTGGCTGATGGAATTCGATTCCTCGTGCGGGACGACCATGCCCACGATGTCGCCCGACGGGACGTGGGACTTGACCAGCGTGTTCATCGCCAGCGAGTCGAACCACACCTCGTTGCGGGGCCCGTGATCGAACTGGTGCACGCCGCGTCTCAGGGTTTCGTGCGTCCCCCACCCGAGCTCCGCGGGGAGGAGACCCTCTTCGACGAACCCCATCGGCGACCAGGTGTTCACGAACTCCCCGACCTGCCGAGGGATCTTGCTGATCTGGGTGTCGCGCTCGGCGATGTGGATGGCCTGGATGTTGAGGATCTTGGCGGCTTCCGCGAATTTCCCAGACTTGGCGAGCTCGTAGGCCCTGGAAAACGTCGACGTCTTGGAATTTTTCGACGCGAGGTATTTGCACCACTCGCGGATACCGATCTTCATCGCGTGGCTCACCCATCCGGGGTTGGCGCCGTGGGACAGGATCGCCGTGGGGCCCTTGTTTCCCCACTTTTGGGCCATTTCGCGAATCTCGACCTGCGAAGGGTACAGGGGCTGACACTTTTTGTTCATAAACTTGCACTCTTCCTCCTGCCACGATTCGATGGCCGTGTTCACGAACATCACCCCGTTGTCCTTGCACCACGCGAGGGTGTCGGGCGTGCTGACGTACCACGCGAGGTCGACGAGCACGTCGCCGCGGCGGAGGTACTTAGCGTACATCTCCTTGTAATTCTGTTTCGTGACCTCGCCTTTGACGAACGAGATCCCGGGCCACTTGGCCGCCATCCCCTTGATCTTGGCGTAGTCCATGTCGATGATCGTGATGTCGCCCGGGGCGAATTTCAAGTGCCTGGCGTACAGCGGGGGCATGCTGCTCCCCACCCCACCGTGCCCGATCTGGAGGATTCGGCGGCCGGCGAGGTCGAACTCGAACAGCTTCTTGACGTTGGTGTTGTCCGTGGCGTTTCTCATCACCTTGACGTCGGAGGTGTTGAGGGGGGTTTCCGAGATCCTGTTCCGGACGTTGCCGGCGTTGTTGGCGTTTCGGGCGACCTCGCGCGCAAAGTTCTTGGATTTGTTCATTTGTTTGAGCCTCGAAAAAAAAGATTTAACAACGCCGTCTCGGACGACCGGTATCTCGGACGACCGGTATGTCGAGCGAGAGCGAGACCCTGTTCCGGATGTCGGGCCCGTTTCGTTCGTTTCTCTGAAAAGCACGTCGTCGAGTGCCCGAGCCCCCCGAGGCGACCGCTCAACCTCCCCCCGGGCGAGCGCGGGTACAGGGTATTCGGCAACGTCGTGTCCGTCGCGGACTTTGCCGACGCGTGGCAGACGGGCTACGTGACGATGCGCGGGCTTCCCGATACCCTGTGCTGCGACGTTTCGGAATTCAAAAAGTACTGCGGCGTGCTGCACGGTTTGCTGTCGGGGGCGTACGCCGACCTCGGCATCTCGTTCCCGCGGTGGAGGTCGTGGGATTCGTACGTCGCCAGATGGCCCTGCCTGGCGAACGAAGCGAAGAGGCGGGTGCACCTCGTGAAACGGCTCGAATGATTTAACGATGCGGGCACCGTCGGCGCGCGCAAGGTCGCCATGAAAGTCTGCGTCACGGGAGTCGCCGGGTTCGTGGGCAGCCACCTCGCGAAGCGGCTCAGGAGTCTCGGGTACCACGTCGTCGGGACGGATTGGAAACGGCCCGACCCGGAATGCATCCAGATCGAAGAGAGCTGCGACGAATTCGTGCTCGAGGACCTGCGGACGTACGCCGCGTGCGTTCGCGCGACGAGGGGGTGCCGGAGGGTGTACCATCTCGCCGCGGATATGGGGGGCATGGGGTTCATCCAGTCGAATCACTCGCTGTGCGTCCTGAACAACGCGCTGATCGATCTCCACGTGATCGAAGCGTGCAGGGCCAACGGGGTCGAGCGGGTATTTTACAGCAGCTCGGCGTGCGTGTACCCCGAACATCTCCAGATGTCCGAGTCCGCGCTCGGTTTGGCGGAAACCGACGCGTGGCCCGCCAAACCGCAGGACGCGTACGGGCTCGAAAAGTTGTTTGCGGAATCCGCCTACGAGCGGTACGCCGCGGATTTCGGGATGGACGTTCGGGTGGCCAGGTTTCACAACGTGTACGGTCCGCGCGGGACGTGGCGCGGCGGCCGCGAAAAAGCGCCTGCGGCGATGTGCAGGAAGGTCGCGGCCGCCGAGGACGGGGGAAGCGTGGAGATCTGGGGGGACGGCAAGCAGACCAGGAGCTTCGTGTTCGTGGACGATATCGTGGACGGCATCGTGAGGCTGACGGACAGCGACGTTTCGACTCCGATGAACATCGGGACCGAGGAGCTCGTGAGCGTCGACGAGCTCGCGGACGTGGTCGCGGACATCTCGGGCAAAGTTTTGGTGAAGCGTCACGTCCCCGGACCCGAGGGGGTTCGGGGGCGGAACAGCGATAACACGCTGATGCGCCTGAAACTGGGGTGGGAGCCCCCGACGAAGCTCCGCGACGGGCTCGAAAAGACGTACGCGTGGGTGTCGAGCATGGTGGAAAAAAACAGCGCAGAGCTCGAAGATCTTCGGTCGTCCGTGGTCGTTCGTCAGGAAATGGTACCGTTGTCGTGATCCGCCGCGCTTTTGCACGATTTGCACGTTTTTTGGGTTCCGAGAAATACGTCCAACGACGTTGTTCTCGAAATCGTCCTGCAAAAGGGGCACGCGAAAACGATCTGCCTGCAATCGGGCATGCACGTGCACCGCGTCGCGAGTTTGGACACGCACGCCGCGCATATCCCCTGCGAGCAGCAAGACGTTTCTATCGATGATTTGTTGCATATGTCGAACTCGCAGAACCCCGACAAACACACGCCGCACTCGTCTCCGACATCTTCTCGCGTCCTGACCCGCACGTCGACAAAACCATTGAAAAATCTCGTCGAAGCCGAGGGCATTTTTAACGTGACCGGAGAAATCGTCCGCTGGATTTTACCGCGTCTCATCCGCGTATCTACTTGCGCTTGACCGGCACGGCCTTGGCGACCCGGCCGAGCGCCCCGCCACCGCCCTTGGCGACCCGGCCGAGCGCGCCGCCGCCGCCCTTGGCGACCCGGCCGAGCACACCACCGCCTTTCTTGAACGCCCCGCCGCCGCCCTTGGCGACCCGGCCGAGCGCGCCGCCGCCGCCCTTGGCGACCCGGCCGAGCGCGCCGCCGCCCGCCTTGAACGCGCCGCCGCCGCTCTTGGCAACCCGGCCGAGCGCACCGCCGCCCGCCGGGACCGCGCCGCCTCCGCTCTTTGCGATCCGGCCGCGCGCGCCCCCGCCCGCCTTGACCGCCCCGCCAACGCCCTCGGCGGCCCGGCCGAGCGCGCCGCCGCCCGCCTTGACCGCGCCGCCGCCGCCCTTGGCAACCCGGCCGAGCGCACCGCCGCCCGCC
>Ga0129336_10001945_pt1 | contig 12686 bp, 12 predicted proteins | sample CPB6_02_DNA_FD_96878 | JGI IMG/M metagenome (GOLD analysis project Ga0129336, IMG submission 96878) | Freshwater to marine salinity gradient microbial communities from Chesapeake Bay, USA - CPBay_Sum_0.6_0.2_DNA | ecosystem: Environmental > Aquatic > Marine > Coastal | place: USA: Chesapeake...
GGCCTGGTTGCAATCACTAGCCCCCAGCCAAGAAACGCTAAGCCAAATAAAGCTATCGCAATACCAAAATTCTTGAACGGGGCGGCCTTGAGTAACCAAAATTTGATTCCTACGAAGGCGAAGATACCGCTACCTAAAAGAAAAAACAGAACAACATCGAGTTTTGCATCAGGACTGAACATTTTTTGACTCCCCTCATAGTCTTGATGATTTGATATTACCTACCTAGTGGGCAAGTTGGGGGTTGATCCGTTTCATCTCTGGAAGAGTAAAAATCCATAACGGATTGATAAATTAGCCCCTATTTATAGGCTTTCTTGGGGCTATGTTGTAATAATACTATATAGACAAATTGGCCATAATAAGGAGAAAAGTGAACGCCGGACTGCTGACAAACCTAATCATTGTGATCACCGTAGCCATAGCGCTACTTAAGGTGGTGCTCAATGAATTAGATATTAGATCCAGCAGAAAGGCTTTAGCTGGCAAACCAGCGGCAGAAACCAAAAAAGCCGTTGCATACACCATTACGAAGCGCCGTTTTGAAACGACCACCACTCTGATTCAAGCCGTTGTTGTTCTAGTCTTTCTTGCGCTTGGTTTGTTCGGTGAGATCCAGCAAAACGTTGCCAGTGTGATTACCGGTGAAATTTGGCAGGATCTGGTCTTTCTCTTAGTTATGGCTCTCGGCCTATTTGTTCTTGGTATTCCAGCTTCTATTTATAGAACATTTGTTATTGAAGCTAAGTACGGGTTTAACAAAACAACTCCAGCCACCTTTATTCTTGACCGGGTCAGAGGCATCATCCTGGGTGCAGTAATCCTCGGTCCAATTCTGCTTGGGCTGCTATGGATCTATCAATTGGTACCTAATCAAATCTGGTGGATCGCATTCTTGGCCATCAACCTGGTTGGATTAGTAACCGCAGCTATCGGCACCACAGTGATCCTGCCGCTTTTCAACAAACTTCAGGAACTTCCTGAAGGCGAACTACGTGAAAAGATTTTTGCCCTGTGTGAAAAACAGAATTACAAACTAAAGAGAATTTATGTCATGGATGGTTCAAAACGATCTTCTAAGACAAATGCCTTTTTTAGCGGCATTGGAAAAACAAAGACCATTGTGCTATTTGACTCGCTGATTGCAAAGCACACTGTTGATGAAGTAGTCGGTGTGCTAGGGCACGAGATGGGCCATGACAAACTGGGCCACGTTCGTTCAGGTCTATTCCTGAATTTGGTGCAGAGCTTTCTAATCTTTGCACTATTCGGCTGGGCCTTGCAAGAGCCAGCACTGACCGAAGCCTTAGGTGGATCAGGGGTTCAGTTGGTGCTATCGCTAATTGCTTTTGGCATGCTATTTTCCCCGATTAGCTTCTTGTTGGGTATTTTGGACAACTCAATTTCTAGACGTAACGAGCACGGTTCAGATGTATTTGCGTCGAAGGTCTACGGCAAAGAGCACATTATTTCTGCACTAAAGCGCCTCGGCACCGACAACCTGGCAAACCCTTCACCACATCCGTTCTACGTACTCGCTTACTATTCACATCCACCGGTTAGCAAACGCGTTTCACACGTCGAGCAAATGAAACTTAGCTAACTAGCCTTTGGCTTATTTACCCTTAGGGTATTCCAGATACTCAATGCACCGAGCAGCACTGGGATCCCACCAACCATAAGGCCGTTTCCGCTGATGAGAGTAATCGCAACCCATGCGCCAGAGAGAACTGAAATTGAACCGAAAATCAATGTCAATATCTTGCCGATTCGATTCCTAAGCCATGAAAGCCCAAAAGCTATCAAACCTGATAGATAGATGACTAAAAGCATCAGTGAAACTAACAGAGCTAAACTTTCCACTTTTCCTCCTTGTTCGAAAGTCTAATTACCAAATGTTGATCAAGTTGGTATTAAAAACTACAAAGCCTCTATTTCACCTTGTGGCATTCCTCCGCCCAGGCTTGGAACGGCAAGTAGGGCTTTGAGGCTTAGGTAGCGCTCTATATCAATCAGTTCATGTTCCAGCATGAGCTTGATGGCAACTAGAGGGGCAGCTCTAAGATTGCCGTCGGCAATCTTGATGCAGATCCCGTAACCTGCCCTAGTTCCCACTACAAATACGCCTTCAGCACCGTTTTTTGCAATGAATCCATGTTCGAGCAAAATAGCATCTGGGACGCCGTGATTAGAAATTACCCACCCGTTTGCGGTTAGGTTATCAACCAGAGATTTCTCCTGAAGCGTGAATTTGCCAATTGCTCGGGCAATGCCTTCAACGGTCATGGCATGAAGCGGTGCACCGCAACCATCAACTGTGGTTTTTAGTATCCTTTCGGAAGCAAACTCTTGCAAAACTTCGACCACTAGTTTCTGCATCGGGTTTTCCATGGAAAGATAGTTTGCTATTTCCCAACCACTTTTTCCACAGCTATATAGAAACCCAGCGTGCTTACCTGAACAGTTGTATTGAATGCCATCGGGACACTGCAGAGCTGTTTCAGGTAATCCGGCTTTGTCTAGAATGCTTCTGACTATTTCTATATGTTTTGGGGTAGACCGGTGGCTAGCCGAAGTAATCGTAAGCTCTTGACCGCTTAGGTCCAAGCCCGCTCTTATCATCGCTACAGTTTGCAGTGGTTTAATCGCGGACCTTGGATAGATAAGTCGCTTAGCGTTACCTTTGTGAACGATCGTGTTACCTTCTGGATCGGTAATGACTGCGACACCCCGGTGCCAAGATTCGATCAGTCCACCTCTACTGACCTGAGCTAATTCAACAAAATCTCTCGGGCTCGCTGCGATTGAATCGATGGTTTGTTGATCTGAAATCATTTAATTCCCATCCCAATCCGGATTGAATAACAAGCAAAGCAACTACCGCTATCTAAAGGATAAACCGCTACTAGTTATGGATCTTGGTTATAACCTTGTCTTGGAGGAAAAATGCCAAAGAAACAAGGGCTTAGCCAAGTTGAAAAGGATGCCATCGCCGCCAGAGCAAAAGAAGCTAGCCGGGCTAGAGGTAAAGACCCCGCAGTGGATCTTGCCGAGGTCATGGCAAAGTATAAGGAAATGCCGAAAGAAGATCGGGAGATGGGACTTAGGCTTCATGAACTTATCACTAAGACTGCACCTGAGTTAATTGCGAGGACTTGGTATGGGATGCCGGCTTATTACACTCCGGGCAAAGATGGGAAAGTGATTTTCTTTTTTCAATCTGGTTCAAAATTCAAAACCCGTTACAGCACTGTTGGATTTAGCGAACACGCAAAATTAGATTCCGGGGCGATGTGGCCGACATCCTTTGCTTTGGTAAAACTTACAAAACCGGTCGAATCGCAGATCAAAAAGCTCCTGCTTACCGCACTGGGTAAATAACATTCAGGTAAAAACCTAATTATTAGAAATAATTTTTTATAAAGTCGGGGTATATTTTCTTTAGCAACAAAGGGGGAAATAGTGATTTGCAATAACTGCAATAACTCAATTACAAGGCAAGATGTTACTTGCCCACACTGCCAAATAACAACGGGAGTCGGGGCCATAGCCCTACAGAATCTTTCCTACGTTCTTGGATCAATAGGCGCAATCATGGGTTTCGGTCCGCTAATTTACTGGACCATGCTGATAAACGGATCTGTTGCTATACCCACTTCAGACTGGGGTGACGGGGTAAACCTATTTCTCACCGGTATCGCTGTGACCATCATCGGTTCACTTATTGGTGTAGCGGGTCTAATTATGCTGATAATCGCCATAAGTCAAAAGCGGTATCGCAAAGCAAGATGACTCAAGCAGCTAAAAGAAACTGGTTTGTTCGTAGCCTGAGATACTTTGCTGGCCTATCACCAAGATTTTGCTATAACTGTCGAACAAAATTAGGGACAGCGGACACTAAATGCCCTAATTGTCATCTGAGTGACTCAAAACTTCATAGTCCTTATGCGTCGGCAAGGATAATGTTTATGGTTGGGGCATTCCTTCTGTTGCTTGGCTTAATTGTCAATGGTTTAGAAATATTGCTCGAGCCTTACACCAGGCAGTATTACATCGAGGCTCTAAGCATGAACTATGAAAAGCAATCCTATGCCGGCACCTTGGCTCAATACCCATTAGCTGTGGGTTATATAACCATCGTTTTGTCAATTATTTGGGCAAGGATAATTGCTTGGTTTGATTGAACTTTAGGGTTATTAGCCATCAGCAATAGCACCGCCAAGTAGCCTTTAACTATGGAAAAACTTCTAATTGAAACTGCCCCTGGAGTAATAACCCAAACCTACTGGCACGAAGGTGGCGACAAGCTAATTGTTTGGCACCATGGCACCCCGGCTCCAAGGCCGATGTCCCCTCAGATGCTTGAAGTATTTAGTGCACACGGCTACTCCGTTGCAGCCCCGGTGCGACAGGGATATATGCAATCTACCGAAGTTAGCCCTAGGCCAATTGGCGATGACACGAAGGTCACTCAGGCAGTAGTGAAGCACCTTGGTTTTAGCGAATTTCGAACTATTGGATACTCCGGCGGTGGGCCAAGATCTCTTGCGGATTTAGCGCTGCTGGATAACTGTGTTTCTGGTATTGCTTTTGCAAGCATGGTGCCAACCACTTTGGCTGATGTAAATCCACTAGCAAATGCTCCGGAGGATGAACTAAAGGTCTTTGAGGAAGTTAGACGTTGGGGAGATAACCTCGAGGAGCGCTTTCTTAAATGGCAAAAGGAGTTTTCCGCGCAAGATCCACTAGCTGATTACAAAGACACCGATGAAGAAACTAGAGCATGGCTTGATTCTCCTGATGCACAATTTAGATTCACTCAAAGAGATTTGGCATTCGAAACCGGCGTTCGCGGCTGGATGTTAGATGAGTATTCCATGCTTGTTGATTATGGTTTTGATATTGCTTGCATCAAGAAACCACTGCAGATTATTACCGGTGATAAAGACGTAAACGTCGATATGGCTTGCAGTGTTTGGTTGAGTGAAAAAGTAACAGGGTCAGTGCTAAAAGTTTATGAAGGCTTCGGTCACAGCAGAATCTTCAATTTAGAAGTTATTGATTCGGCACTGAAGGATCTTCAGTAGTAGACCTTTTTTAACTGCACACGGATAATTCGATCATCCATCCAGGTTTCGCCACCTTTTGACCAGCCACCACGGCCGTCTTTATTGCTGGTAATCATCCAGAGCGAACCATCCGGAGCAAGAGTTGCCTTACGCAATCTTCCAAACTGGCCGGTGAAAAATGGCAACGGTTCGCCGAGCTTCTTATCTCCAATAACTGGAATGACCCAGAGCTTCCCACCTCTTAGGCAGGCTGATATAAGTGAACCCTTCACAAACTCAATGCCGCTGCAAGCGGCATCCGCTGGATGCCAAGTAAGAAATGGCGGAGTGAACTTAGGATTTGTGATTAACTCCTGATCTGATGGCATGTCAGGAATTTCTGGCTCTGGCGCAGGAGATTCTGCTGTCCCCTGGCCATTTGAATCTGGTTTACCTGGTGGCAAATCGGTAGGAACGTATTTGTATAGACCTTCGGCATATGGCCAACCATAGTTCTTACCTTTTTGCATCAGGTTTAGTTCATCCCAAGTATCTTGGCCGAACTCCGTGGTCCACATATTCCCAAAGTTATCCCAGGCCATACCTTGAGTATCGCGAAGGCCTTTAGCCCAGACAAAAGAATCGGGGTCAGGGTTATCTGTTGGAACAGTCCCATCTAGATTCACCCGAAGTATTGATCCGCCTAGCCGATCCCAATTCTGCGAGGTAGCCCCCAGCTGGCCAGCATCGCCTAAACTAACCCAGAGCTTATTGTCTGGACCGATAGCTAGTCGGCCACCATTGTGAGTAGTGGATTTACCACTGCGATCAATGCCTTTTAGCAACACCCGCTTATTAGTTAGCTGCCAATTCCCGTCGATGCTATCGAGGTCGTATTTCAAGATGCGGTTATCGCTGTTAGTAGTAAGAAAGACAAAAAGGCTCAACTCATCGCCTGGTCTATCAGCTGCTACCGCCATACCAAGGGTTCCACCCTCACAGAATTTCTCACAAGGCGGTGTGGTACTAGTGAAAGCTACCTTAGTGACAGTTAGATCGGTTCCGATCTGCAGAATAGTTCCGGTGTCACGTTCATCTACCAAAGCTTGACCATCTGGTAGGAAAACTATCTCCCAAGGAGCTTTTAGGCCAGTCACTAAATTTTCTGGTTCTCCGGTTGGGATAACATAGCTGGATTTCTCAATTGTTGGTTTTGGTTCTGGTTTGGAAATAGCAGCTCTAGTATCAGTGCTGGATGCAAAGACAACACCCACCAGCACAGCAAATATTGCTATGGCTTCGAATAGTGGGTCTCTGTATTTTGACAAATAAAACTCGCTAAGGGCTATTTAGATCTGAACCAAGGAATCATCATGCTGACGCTTCTTTGATATTCCTTGTATTCAGGATACTTGCCCAAAGAGATTTGTTCGGTGAAACGTGCCGAACCAAGAAACAGTGCAGTTAGGAATCCCACTCCGAGGAAGTATTCCGGTGCAGTGAAGTTCGCCGCAGCGAACCCCCAGAGAGCTAGCACCCACCACTGGGCCTGCTCGGCAAAAAAGTTAGGGTGTCGCGAGTAGGCGAATAAACCTGTATCTAAATAACCCTTAGTAGCCTTGCCTTGTTTTTTCAGTTGGTGGAAATTCCACTGCTGCTGATCTGCGATGAATTCCAAGACCAGTAGACCAAAGAACAATGCTGCAAGCAGAACATCGACTAGGCCAAAAGCGAGGATGGAATCCAAAGCTTGATTTGCTGGCAAAGTAATTGCTAGCAGTAGTGCATTTTGGAAAATCACAATGAATAAAAGATTGAAAATCTGATAGAGAGCAGGGCTCATCTTCTTTCTTAGAATTGCCCAGCGATAATCTTCACCACCTGGGGCATAGCCACCTTTTCTTGCAAAGTTATAGGTCAGCCTCGCTCCCCACAGCGTTACAAGAACAGCCATCAAGTTCAATCTTGGGTCAGTAAAGCCAGCTCCGTAGGCAAATACCCAGAGGTATACCACTGGAATAATTGACCAGATCCGGTCTACCCAGGAGTACTCCTTGGTAATGACAGATAGCAGCCACGTAAGCGCGCAGATTCCTACGAAGATCCAGAAATTCAGTTCTAGTGCAGACACGATACCCCTTTGCTCAAACCGATTTTACCGAGCAAATTTTAGCTATGCCCAGATTGGCTCGGTTACCAAATAGCTGTATTTGGTTTAGACTTGTTCTAGGTGAGCTGGGAAGTCTGGTCGGCACAATGTTTGCAGACCCCGAAAGGCTTACAGATGAACTTTTTTGCCGTACACATAAGCCCTTTTTTTGCTGCCACAGGTGACCCGGCACCCAAGACTGGCTTCCAAGTTGCTGCTGCAGTTGTTATCTTTTTAGTTTGCTATGTGCTAATTGCCGCTGAGAAATTTAACAAGATCGGTATCGTTTTAGTCGGCGCAGCGGCCATGGCATTACTCGGTATCACTACAAGCTCGGCAGCTTTCTTTGACCACGACACCGGAATTGACTGGAACGTCATTTTCCTGCTACTTGGAATGATGATCATCGTTGGAGTCCTTCACGCGACGGGCGTTTTTGAAGCTCTCGCTCTCTGGGTAATCAAAATTGCCAAAGGACAGGCACGCAGGATCTTCATCTACATGTTGGCCTTCGTTGGCTTCGCGAGCGCATTTCTAGACAACGTCACGGCAATTTTGCTTGCTGTGCCGATGAGCATTCAGATTGCCAAGCGAATGAATTCATCACCTGTTCCGCTAATCATCGGTCAGGTGATTCTAAGCAATATTGGTGGAGCAGCAACATTGATCGGCGACCCACCTAACATCATCATCGCCTCTCGTGCAGACCTATCTTTCAATGACTTCCTTATTCACATGGCGCCAGGTGCCATCGTTGCTTCCTGGGCGGTAATCGGATTACTGGTCTTTATGGCTCGTAAAGATCTAAAGGGGAAAATTGGTGATGCTGAGCTAGCGTCAATAACTCCCTCCGGTGCAATTAAGGACCGTCCACTTCTTACTAAAAGTCTTTGGGTGCTTGGATTGGTGCTGGCCGCTTTCGTAGCGCATGCCTGGTTACCCTTAGAGCCCTCTGTGGTGGCTCTTATTGGTGCTGGTGCCTTGATTTTATTTGCCAAAGTTCCCGTGAAGCACTGGGCGAAAGACATCGAGTGGAAAACGCTGGTCTTCTTCGCTGGTTTGTTTATTATGGTCGGCGGTTTAGTCCAAGTTGGTGCTCTCGCTGCCCTATCAAATTGGCTGCAGGTTACCTTTGGCGATAACTTGTCTAATCTAGCCCTGGTAGTAATGGTTGGATCAACCATAGTCTCCGGGGTGGTCGACAATATCCCATACGTCACCAGCATGTCACCGGTCATTTCTGACTTGGTTGCCACCGCCAGCACAGACGCTTCTGGGCTCTGGTGGGCGCTGGCTTTCGGTGCAGATTTTGGCGGTAACTTGACGATTATCGGCGCAAGCGCAAACGTTGTTGCTATTGGATTGGCGGCGGCGGCTGGACATAAAATCGGTTTCTGGCAGTTTGCCAAATACGGTATTCCAGCTACATTACTGTCTATGGCAGTTGCCATTCCATACGTAATGTTGCGCTACTTCGGCTAGAAAGCTTTTTCAGCCCAATAACGATTACCTGATTCGGTAGGCTGGATAAATGGCCAAAGAAGCAAAGAGCCGAAGTTGGGTGTTTAACTTTTTTGGTGCAGGAATTATCTGGGGATCCTCCTTCTACTTCATGATTTTTTCTAACCAGAGTCTGCCCCCAATCGGTGTTGCCTTCTGGAGGTGCTTTTTCGGTGCCCTGACTCTTTTTATTATCATCAAGCTAAAAAAGATGCCGCTGCATTTTGATAAGCGCTTGATTTTATTCACCTTCATAGTTGGCGCTTTCAACACTGCAATCCCATTCACACTATTTGCCTACGGTGAACACCAGATCTCTTCAGCATTTGCAGGAATGGCTAACGCGATTACTCCGATTGCAACTGTTATTGCACTACTGACAATTTTTAGATCCGAAAAAGTTACCAGGAATCAGATCTTTGGTTTACTCGTCGGAACTCTCGGGGTTCTTGTTTTAGTTGGCGTTTGGCAAGGCGTGGCTAGTAATTCAACCCTTGCGGTGCTTGCTGTTATTTTGGCACCTACCCTCTACGGTTTTGGTGGCCCGTTCATAAAAAAGTTCATCGAACCAATGAACCAGCCACCAGAAGTTACTGCCTTCTGGCAAATCCTAGGTGCGACAATTGTGCTAACTCCGTTTTATATTTCTCAGCCGATGTTCACCGGCCCAATCACTCCAGCTTCTCTAGGCGCTACCCTGATGCTTGGAATATTTGGAACAGCCATCGCATACACCCTCTACTATCCGCTTCTGAAACAGGTCGGCTCTGCGGTTAGTTCAGCAGTTACATTTTTGATTCCACTAGTTGCGGTGACCCTCGGCGTGCTAGCTCTAGGTGAAGAATTGCAGTGGTATGAACCAGTCGGTGGTGTAGTTATTCTGCTCGGTGCAGCAATCGCGCAGGGGTTATTTCGTAATCGCAAGAAAATAGCGATGTAGTTATCTAATCCTTACCGCTAACTCCGCGTAAGCACCTTTCGGCACGACCGGGTTAACCGGAGCAATTGGATCAATAATCTTGAAGGCCTCACCGAGGGCTGGCCTTTGATCCGCTTCGCCTTTGTTTGGCCAATGTGCACAAGCCCATTCGGCCTGAGCGGTAATACTAAGCGATGGATTAACGCCGGGGTTAGCCGATAATGCCGCGCCATCTAAGATGTGTAATCCCGGCTGGCCAAATACTCTAAGGTAGCCATCTAGCACACCCTCTTCAGGACTACTGGCAATAACTGCACCGCCTAGGAAGTGGGCGGTCATTGGGATACCAAATGGTTCGGTGATCACCGCTCCTGGTGTTCCATCTATCTGCTCGGCTAATGTTTTGGCCAGTTCGTGACCTAGTGGAACCCAGGCTGGATTTTTCTCACCGTGACCCTGCTTGGAAGAAACTTTCCGACCCAGTAAACCGCGCTTTAGAAATGTAACTAGCGAATTATCTCTGGCTTGCATCACCAAAAGTATCAGTGTTCGCTCTGGCCAGGACCTAAGCGCATAGAGGCTGGGCAATCTAAAGAAGTTTTTGATTGTGGCATAGATCAACCAGAGTGGGTTTGGGGTTTGCCCTCTAGGGCCAGATGCCATCACCGATTCCATAACCCCCATAAAGCCTGAGCCACGGCCATATCTAACTGGTTCAACATGGGTATGTTCATCTGGGAAAACCGAGGAGGTGATCGCAGAGCCAGAAGAGAAATCAATCTTTTTACCCCTCGCTACCACTCCTAGAAGCGACTCACTGTTGGTTCGAGAAAGGTGGCCCAACTTATCACTTACGCCCAAAAGATTGCCGTTAGCTCTGGTCTTATGCAGAAGTTTTGCGCTACCGAGAGCACCGGCTGCGACAATGACCTGTTCGCTAGTAAAGCTATTAGCCTTACCCCAGCCGGAGCTCTTTCTAGTTCTTACCTGAAAACCATCTTTAGTGTCGATGATATCGGTGACCGTGGTCTCGGCAATAACGGTGGCACCGGCTTTTTCAGCCAGAAACAAATAGTTTTTTACCAAAGTGTTTTTAGCACCGTGGCGACAACCGGTCATGCACTCACCGCAATTGAGACAGCCAGTGCGATCTGGTCCCACCCCGCCAAAATAAGGATCTGCTACTTTCTTTCCCGCTTTGCCAAAGTAAATTCCCAGCGGCGTCATCTGAAAGCTATCGCCGTAGCCTAACTTTGTTGCGGCTTTCTTCAGTTCTATATCACTTGCCGATAAAAACGGATTAATCTCAACCCCGAGCATTTTTTCAGCCTGAGTGTAATACGGTTCTAAGGTTTTTTCCCAGTCGCAAATAGCTGCCCAAGTTCCAGAGTTATAAAAACTTTTTGGTGGTCGATACAAAGTGTTTGCATAAACCAGTGATCCGCCACCAACGCCAGCTCCACTCATCACCATGACGTTTCGAAGTAGGTCAATTCGTTGAATACCGTTTAAGCCAAGTTTTGGAAAAAACAAAAACTTTGACAGCTTCCAAGAATTTTTTGCAAACTCGTCATCGGCAAATCTCCGACCAGCTTCAATTACTAAAACTTTGTAGTTTTTCTCGGTCAGGCGAAGCGCTGCCACCGATCCGCCGAAGCCAGAACCGATAATGATGACATCAAAGTCTTTGGTCTGCATGCCCTATCCAACTGCTTAGCAACTTGAAACCTATTTTCGCATAGGCAAGGGCATCGACAGAGCTAGAGCAGCTCACCTATGGGTGTCTAAGTGGGCTAGCGGCTAATCTTTCCTGCGCTACCCACTTCTCCTGATAGCCGGTTGATGAGCTCATCAAATCCAAAAATGGCTTCGGGTCAAATTCCTCTGGCCCCATCACACCAACGCCTTGCCAAATCCCGCTAGCAATAAGCTCTAGGGCGATGACCGGGTTGAACGCGGTTTGAGCTACCACCGCCTGAGCTTCAATCTCTGCCATGGTTACGGCGTTATCGGCTACGTGATAGATGTATGTTGCTCTAGGTGTGCCATCTTTAGATTTACCGGTTACCAATACACCAGCACAGGTTTTACCGGTCATTTGAGGCCCAATGGTTGCTGGGTCTGGAAGCACTGAAACTACGACATCTCTAGGTGCGACCTCTACCGGCCCTTGAGCCGATCTAACCCTCACCGGTTTTGTTGCATCAAGCCCTAGACGGTGCAGGGTTTTAAGCACATTGATGAAATCCGTGCCGAGACCATACTTGAAGGTGACGCGACCAACATTCATCGTTCTTGGCAGCATTGTGATTTCTTCATGCTCTACGTTTACGCACTCAACCGAACCGATACCTTCAGGAAACTCAAATACCTCTGGTTCGCTAAACGGCTGGGTGGTGAACCAGCCCTTTCGCTTTTCATAAATAGTTGGTGGGTTCAGGCATTCTTCAATGGTCGTCCAGATGGAAAACGATGGTGCAAAGACAACTTCGCCCTGCTCGTTTCTAACCTCAAGATTGCCGCCATCTTTTACTGAAACTTCATCAATCTCACTAAAAAGTTGATCGGCCGCATATTTAGCAAAGATGTTACTCAACCCCGGTTCAACACCGATACCTACCAGTGCAAGCTTTCCAGCTCGCTGCCACTGGTCATTCAGCGCATACTGAGCATCGCCGAGTTTGATACCGGTCTTGTGAAAGGGATCATGTTCGTGAACTTCTGAAAGGCTCAGCGCCATGTCCAGGTAGTTTGCCCCAGCGGTGTAACAAGCGGCAAAGATAGTTGGCACGAACTTTGGCTCTACCGCATTTATGACGTAATCAGCTTTACTCTCCGTAATAAGAGCCGCGATGTTCGCTGCATTTGATGCATCGATTTTTGCTGAGGAGAACCTAGCGGCTACCTCAGCGCCATACTTGGCTTCGATCCAGGCAATAGTCTTATCGGCTCTGCTCTGGTCATAATCACTAACAACAATGTGTTCATAAAATCCGCGTTTTGCGGCTATTTTTGCTACGGCGTCTCCAACGCCACCCGCGCCTATCAACAATATGCGCATAATTTTCAC